>Ga0105162_1000717_pt1 | contig 20501 bp, 23 predicted proteins | sample JNZ201metaG_FD_81532 | JGI IMG/M metagenome (GOLD analysis project Ga0105162, IMG submission 81532) | Hot spring microbial communities from Jinze hot spring, China to study Microbial Dark Matter (Phase II) - JNZ 20120812A | ecosystem: Environmental > Aquatic > Thermal springs > Hot (42-90C) >...
CTGCTCTACCATGCTGAGCTATAGGCCCTTTTTTATTTATATTCAATTTTTAGTTTTTTTAAATTAAAATTCATGAGATGAGGTTTAAAACAGTCTAAACCACTCTTTTCTTTCTTGTCACATTATGGGTTTTCCAAGAATATGCTTTTATTTTACTACTCCTTCCATAGCCACAAGCAGCACAAACTTTTGTCTTAAGATTGTAAGATGTTCTTCCGCAGCGTCTACATCTTATGTGTGTAATCTTATGTTTTTTGCCCATCGATGGTGTTCCTTTTGTCATGATACCACTAAAAGAATTTGTAGGCTAAGATTTAAATTTGTTCAAAACTTGATTTCAACATCTTTCCTTTCTTCTTCTGTTGCTTTGAAAAGTTCTATTGGTTTATAGCCTAATAAGCTGGCTATGAATTTATCTGGTATTGATTGAATTCTTATGTTGTAGTTATTAACACTATCATTATAAAATTCTCTTCTGTCAGCGAGCTCATTTTCTAATCCAGTTATTCTCGATTGTAACTGCAAGAAATTCTCGTTTGCCTTTAGTTGAGGATAATTTTCAGCCACAGCAAACAAAGTCTTCAAAGTGCTGGAAATAGCATCAGATATTTTTGCTTTTTCTGTTATGGTTGTAGCGGAAGCCCATCTCGTCCTAAGTTCTGTAATTTTTTCCAAAACTTCTCTTTCATACTTCATATATCCTTTACAAGCTTCCACAAGCTTTGGGATTTCATCATGCCTTTGTTTCAATATAACATCTATATTAGACCAAGCTTTATTAATGTTGTTCCTTAACCTTACTAGGCTATTGTATACTATAACAAAATAAGCGACTAGTGCAACAATAATCAAAGCCAAAGCAGTGCCAATTATCATCCAAATCATTTTTATCAAAAAATTTTTTATTCATTTTAGAATATAAAGCTTTTAAAGCTTTATAGTATAATAAAACTGGCTACAGCAACAATTATAAGTAACCCACCAATAAACATAATACCAAGTGATTTCCACATTAACTTCTTAACAACTTCCTTTTCACTTCTATTTGAAATGTAGTAAATGTTTTCACCTTTTTGGATCATCACATCTTCCACCCCACTTTGTGCCCACCCTTCCTTTACGAAAGGATTATCACCAGCAGTTCCTATTATATATAGCTTGTCTCCTGGCCTAATACAAAATTCTCTAAATCTCATGGTTTTATTCATTCCAAAAAAATCTTTAGACCTTATGTTGTTTGCTTCGAGGAAACTTTTTACCGATTCGGGCGGGTCCTTACCGGGCCCGGACTCAAAAGTAAAGGTTGCAACCAAATCTATTTCAGCCCATTTTGGATCTACCAAAACACTTCCGGTCTCATCTTGAAGATAAAAGTAAGTTCCATTCTCCCCAACTTTTATTATCACCCATTTTGAACTTTCTTCAGATTTTTTCAATTCTTCAATCAGATATTTATAATACACACACTCCGTTTGTGTAAGAGGACTTTTCAATATTCTATCTTTTATCGGTACCACTTTACCATAAATTTCAACAAGACCCATTGCTATGGATCGAATTTTAGATGTTGGTATATCTTCTATCAGTCTTTTCTTCTTGAAGTAATGTATTCCTAAACAGAAAATGAAAATACCAAAGAGGAGAGTTAAGATAGAATATTCTAAGCTCATCAACTGAATTTTTGTTTTATAAACAAAAATTTTTTGATTTTTAGTTTTGATCTCAAACAGTCACTGGAGAAGCGTAAACTATTGTATCTCCTCTTACTAATACAGTCCCAAGTCTTATTTTTGTTTCATTTTTTGAAACTTCCGCTTCATCTAACCAAAGGTTCAGGTGTAGATCTAAAGCTCTGAGCACACCACTTATTTCTTCCCCATTTTTAAGTTTGACTATGATTTTCTTCCCTTTTGCTTTATCCAAAGCATCTATCGGTCTTTCTGTCATTTTGTTCCCTTTTTTAATTGACTTTAAATTAATATAAACCTTTAACTTTTTAAGCTTATTTTACCAAAATTTATTGAATGGAATATTTAGGCTACCTTTCAGCCTTTGTTGGTAATATGTTAGCTTCTTCTACACTACTCTTCCCTGTACCTTTCTTTGCAGTTTATGCTTATTTAGCTACTTTCCTCAATCCTCTATTGTTGGCACCGATTTCAGCTTTAGGCTCGTCCCTGGGAGAGTTAATTACTTATACTATAGGATATGCTAGTGGCGATTTGTTAAAGAAGAATAAATATTTCAAATTCGCAAAAAAATGGTTCAAGAGGAATGGTGCTTTCACTATTTTTCTCTTTGCAGCTACTCCACTACCTGATGATGTAGTAGGCTTAATAGCAGGTGCTACTGACTACAATCGATCCAAATTCTTTTTAGCTTGTCTAGCAGGAAAACTCTTGTTATTCTTACTAATAGCTTTTGCGGTTCGCTATTCCTATACAAATTTGCCTACTTTTTTCCACTGGATGTAAGTTTTAAATTTTTTCTAAGAGAATAATTAAAGTGATTTCATGTCAGTTTGGCATGGTGAAAAAGGGAGAAAAAAGACCGGTGGAAAAATAATTTTGGCCAGAAAAAAGAAGAAAAGGGAGCTAGGGAACTTACCCGTTTACACAAAAATAGGAAAAGAGAAAAGAGAAAAAGTAAGAACTAAAGGAGGGGGAGAAAAAATAAAAGCTTATCGAGTAGAATTTGCAAATGTTATTGATCCCAAGACCAATCTCACCAAAAAAGTAAAAATTTTAGATGTGGTAGAACATCCTGATAACCCACACTTCACACGTAGAGGCATAATCACAAAAGGATGTACAATAAAAACAGAGCTAGGTCTTGCAAAAGTTACAAGCCGCCCTTCCCAACATGGTGTAGTTAATGCTATTTTACTTGAAACTAAAGAAGGTTCAAGCTAAAACTTTTTAAAATCAAGAAAAAATGTTTTCTTTTACTATGAATGAAAGAAGTTTTTACATTTCCCAATTTTTCCGTTCTTTGGCAGAAGCCATGATTTCACCATTTCTTTCTGTTTACTTCCTATTCTTAGGAGCAACAAAATTTTTAATTGGTTTGGCTTCAACTCTCCCAAACCTAGCCCACTTATTCTTCCAACTTTTCTGGAGCAGTTTCAGCGAAACCACTTACAAGAAAAAATTTTTCATAATTTTTGGTGGTATTGCCTGGGGTTTGATGTGGATACCTATAGCTTTAGTCAAAGACCCTTTCTTGCTGATAATTTTGCTTGTGATCCAATCTGCAATTTCGGCAGCTTCCACTCCTGCTTGGACTACACTTTTGATTCGCATAACTTCGGGTTACAAAATAGCTTATGTTCAGGGTAACTTAAATGTCATAGGAAAGTTTGCCTCTTTGATAGGAAATTTGATAGCAGGTTTAATTTTGAACACGTTTGGCTTTATTCCTTTCATTTTTTACATAATAGCTTTTTTCGGCTTGATGAGTAGAATTCCATTTTTCCCCATGAGAGAACCATTAATGCCTTGCAGTGACAGAAGCTTGAAAAGTATTCTCAAAAGAACTCTTGAGTTGTCAAACATAAAAAAAGAGAAGAATTTGGTTAAGATAATAATTGCAATAACTTTTTTGAACTTTTCAGTTTCTCTTTCTTCCCCATTCCTTTCAGTTTATGTTATAACAAACTTGGGTGGAAATCTCATAAACATTACTATGCTTTCAATAATCGAAGCTATAATCATGATAATCTTTTCTAGGCCTTGGGGCAGTGTGATTAACAAAATAGGTAAAAAATTCGTGATGCTTGCCTGTATTTTACCTATCTCTTTCATTCCTTCCGTGTACGCTTTGGCACCAAGTATTGAATGGATTTACCTATATCAAATCCTTGGTGTGATGTCTTGGACAGGATTTAACCTTGCTGTTTTCACTTATCTTGCAAGTATTTTACCAAAAGATAAAACAGATTCTTCCATAGCTTTCTACAATCTCTTTGTAGGTTTGGGTTCGGCCATTGGTCCAGTTATAGGGGGAATTTTCTCAGAATTCATCGGTTTCAGAAGCTTATTTTTCCTTTCAACTATCCTAAGGTTTTTATCAATTTTTTTGATAGAAAGGCTAGAAGAAAAGGAAGAACAAAAACCAAAACTTGTGGGTTTTCCTTTTGAATTATTCGATTTGAGCTATAGGATAGAGAATTTTGTGAACACATATTCTCTTGTAATGATTGAAACTTTGAGACAGAGCACAAGTTTGTTCAAAAAACCTAAGTTTTCTTTGCATAAAGCTTCCAAGCTTTGAGTTCTAAAGTTCCTGTTTCTAGAAATAAGTTGAAAAAATGTTTATGCCAATCAAAAATTGTCCAGTAACTATCAGCGCAAGTAATAAAATACTTAATGTATTTCAGCACCATAAAACTAAATTTAATTTAGAATTTAGAAATAAAATTATCTTTATGGATATGAGAAAAATTTTGTTTTTCATAGGTTTGATGTTTTCTAATCCGATAATTCCGGATTACGGTTTACAATTTCTTGTTTCTTTGGGAATAGGACTTTTGCTACCAGATTTCATAATCAATCCCATAGACAAGCTCGTAAGGAAAATTCCTGGTGTGGAAAAATTCGTGAAATTGTTAGGAAAGAACAAGAGAATAAAGACGATAATCCCAAGGATTCTTGCAGGCTATTTCTTCACTTACTTAATTGGCTGGACTTTTTTGTTAATCAGCTGGCTTTCCTGGTTTTAAGCTCCATAAAGGTTTTATTTTAAGTTTTATCAATTAATTTTGATGATTGATGTTCATTGTCATCTAGAGCAATCCGATTATAATTCAGACAGAGAAGAAGTTATAGAAAAGTGTAAAAAAGAGCTAAAAGCAGTTATCACTTCTTGTGCTCATCCAAAAGATTTTGAATTAACTATGAAGCTAGTTGAGCAACATAAAGGCTTTGTTTTTGCCACTGTTGGAATTCATCCAGAGTACATAAAAGAAGTAGGCAAAGAAGAGAAAGAAGAATTTTTTGAGCTTGTTAGGAAAAATAAGGAGAAAATAGTTGGTATAGGCGAAGTTGGTCTAGATTTTTTGATAGAAGAACAGGAATGGAGGGAAAAACAGAAAGAGTTGTTCTTAGAATTTATCTCTTTGGCAAAAAAGCTAAACAAGCCTCTTGTGATTCATGCTAGAAAAGCTTTTGGAGAAGCTATTGAAATTTTGGAAAATCAAAATGCAAAAAATGTTTTGATGCATTTCTTTTCTGCTAAAGAACTTTTGGAGAGAGTGAAAGAAAATGGTTGGTACATTTCTGTTAATACCACGCTACTTACAAGTAAGAAGATAAAGAAAATAGTTAGGGATATGCCTTTGGAAAGAATTCTCACAGAAACAGACTCACCTTGGTTGGGATTAGAACATAAAAGAAATGATCCTCTATCTGTAAAGATTGTTATTCAAAGAATTGCTGAAATAAAGAAAATTGACGAGAGAAGAGTTGACGAAGTAACTACAGAAAATGCTTATAAACTCTTTAGTCTAAAGGTTGAATAAAAAAAGAAGGAAAAATTGACAAAGTTTATTTCTTCTTAGCAAGGTCGAATATCGTTTTTAAAGCAACTACTACAACAGCCGGTGCGACAAACGCTTGTATGTTGGCAATTATTGGTTCAAGATAAACTCCAAATATAGGAATTTTTTCTAGACCCGCAGAACCAACGATCAGTAAAGCTACTGCAGCCAGTAAGAAAGATATAGTTTCTTTAGAGGTTATGTTCATTAGTCCAACCACTAACCCCAAAAGTACGAGGAGTACTGAAATCCAACCTCCTGTTTGCATCAGCAAGCCGGCTACTACTGCTAATCCTATGCCTAGAAGGAAGGCATATTCTCCAACATTTCTTTTCATTTGGTCACCCTTAAGAAAAAGTTATAAGTTTAAATTAATATATCTTTAGCTTGAATTCGTATAAGAAGATTGGAAGTGGTGGAGTTGGATAGCCGAAGTGAAGTGTTCAAGATGAAAATAAATGAAGCTTGGGAAGCCTCTAGAGAATTAATTGAAAAAGGAAAAGAAAATAAACTTTCTCAAAAAGAAGTAGCAAAAGTTTTAGCTCGAACACTTTTTCTAACTAAGCTTGGACAAATAAGAGATTATGAACAAATTGCAAAAGAAGGACCTTTCAAATATGAGGGCAATTTAGAAAGAATGAGGAATGAAAAATTAATTCCTGAAGATGTTTATGAAATACTCAAAAATAGAATAAAAAAAGACCCTAGAATGGTAGGTCCTCTAGACTTGAAGATCGAAAATCTTCTTACATTTTTGCATGTAAAAAATTTTTATGCCAAACAATTATGTTTTCATATTCTCGATTATCTTAACATTTCTTATGATGAGAAATGTCTAATTTTACGAATAGCTCCTGGTGGTATGGATTTAGGTGGCGAAATTCTTGAACAACTCAAAAACACAAGCAATAAATACAATTTTTGGTCATTCTCCCCCTACATCAGAAATACAAGAAAACCAGTTGGTTCATCTTCTTTTGAAGATTCAAGCGAATATGTAGGTCCTCCTTTGCCCCCATCCAATAAAGTTTTTTTAATAGATGATGTGATTAATTATGCAGAAAATATCTTCGATTCTATAAAAATTCTTAGAAATTTCGGATATGATGATGTAGAAATAATCCCGACTTGCATATTAGATTATGAAAATCCGATAGGTAAAAAAAGACTTGAAAAATTGGGCATAGTTAATACTTTGTATCTCTCAACAGCAAAGGATTTAATAGAAGCGGCAAATGATCTTTGGCTTATTACTGAATCTCAATATAAAACAGCAAAATCTTTTTTAGAAGATCCTTTTGAATTTTGCCTAGAAATAGCACCATATATAAAGTAGAGTTAAATAATTCAATCAATCTTATATCTTAAGAAAGCCCCAATTCCGCCAAGCTCCTTGAACTGAATTCCTTCGCTTGTTTCTGTAGAAATGTATTCAACTCTTGTTCCCAAACAAGAAGCTTTTTCCACAAGCTCGTCCAAAAGTTCATAGCTCTCTTCTTCAATCAATCTTTGTCCACAATTTGGGCACTTCTGTTTTTCTACCAAGAACCTTGGTAAATCTTTTTCTTCAGAAAAACCACAAACACATTTGAACTTAACATGAAGCCAATTGAATTCTTCTGAAATAAGCAACAAATCAACAGCTCCAGCTTCCAAAGCTTTTTTTGTTTCTTCAAGTCCATAAACCACATTACCATTGTTTTTGAGTTCAGTGAAAAATTTTTGCATGATTTCTCTCTCTTTTGAGATGGTTGCCTCTTTCAACAAGTCTTGAGATTTGAAAACAAGCTCTTCCAAACCATACTCATCAGTTGAACCTATATCCTTAACACCCAAAACTTTCTTTTGAAGCTGGTAATGTAAATAATTTTTGTCATAAAAAGTTTCTTTTACCGGACCAGGACCACCTATAAGCACTCCTTTCAAATTTTCTTGTTTGAGCAGAAGATTTGAAGCTTCTTCTCCAACTTTTACCAAAAATTCATTTAAGGCGTCATCCCTAAGTCTATCATACCTTTTTTGCGACATCCCGCCTTTTACGGTCTTGCTCGGTACGGTTGACTCAAAACTTTTCAATTTTTCAACTTTCTTTCCTTTCAACAAGCCTATTGTAGCTTCTTTTGCATCCAAAACTATCAACCCATAAACTTCTTTTTCAGAAATCAAATCTTTCAAAGGATCGAGCACAAAAGTTTGGTCGCACCAATAAATTTTTTGAGAAATTGGAATTGGAGGCTCATAGCTCCAAAGCCTTATATCTTCCTTTCCCTCAACTTCAGAAACATTACCACAAAATATTACCAAACCATTATCAGGAGTTTTCCTGAAAAGCTTCAAGTGTTGCAAGATTTTTTCTAAAGCTGCTAATACATTTTTTCGTGTGGTCTTGCTTTTTATGTTGTTTGCAGTACCCTTTTCTTGAAAAATCTGGTTTACAGCTTCGGCTAAATTGTAGCCAGCAGGAATATAAACACTAACCAATTCTGTATGTCTTCCTTTAATTTTTTCAAGTTCTTTTATCAGTTTTTTCAGTTTCAGCTTTTCTTCCTCTTTTATTTCATTCATTAAAACCACCTTATTTCAATAAAAATTCTGGAGTAATATTTAAAAACCTATGTAAAAAGGATATGATTAGTGGATTATATTGTGCATTGCTTTCAAATCTTTTTCAAAAACTTTGAGTTCTTCAGGAATTTCAACTTCAATATTATCTTTGAGAGAAAGTCCTTTTTCTTTCTTTAAATTCCAAACTTTAGAATTAAACTCAACAATCTTTTCAGTAAGCTTTTCTAGTTCACTTTTCCACTCAGGTTTTGGAAAGTTTTGCAAGTGAATCGATTCTTTGTTGTAAAGTTCTAACCATATCTTTTCTGTTATGAAAGGAGTTATGGGGGCAAGCAGAAGCAAAATGTTCTTAAGACAAGTATGTAAAGTGAACCAAGCAGCCTCTTGCTCTTCTTTTGTAAAACCTTGACCATAAGCTCTTGGTTTAACCATTTCTAGATAGTGGGAAGCAAACAAATTCCAAGCAAATTCTCTTATTTTTGTGGCAGGAATAAAGAAGTTGAAATCTTCGTATCCTTTCAGACATTCTTCTATCAATTTGCTGAGTTCAGCCAAAATCCATTTATCAGTTTCGGTAAGATTTGCTTTTTGTGGTTGTGGGAAGGAAGAAATAAACCTTGCTATGTTCCAGAGCTTGGTCAAAAACTTTGAAGCAGAAGCGATTCTTTCTTCCGAACATCTGAAATCATATCCTAGGCTAACTTCAGAAGCACTCCAAAATCTGAAGTTGTCCGCACCATATTTCTCCAAAATAGGCAAAGGATCTATAACATTGCCTTTACTTTTACTCATCCTTTCTCCTTTTTCATCAACACCATATCCCATTATCCAGGCATGTTGCCAAGCCTCTATTCCTGTGAGTTGGTAGCATCTTAGCAAAGTATAATATAGCCAAGTCCTTACTATATCTTTTGCTTGTGGTCTTAAACTATTTGGGAAAGTTTTCTTAAAGAATTCCTCATCTCTTAAAAATTTTGAAATGAACAAGGGTGTGATGCTTGAGTCAAACCAAGTATCAAAAGTTCTGGTTTCACCTTCAAATTCTTTCCCATCACAATATTTACACTTCTCGAAAGGAGGTTTTTCTTTCCAAGGTTGGTAATATTTTCCAGGTTTTGGTAGGTTCGGCTTACCACATTTCTTGCAATACCATACAGGAACTTCTGTTCCATAGTATCTTCTCCTAGAAATTGGCCAGTCTATGGTAACAGAATTAATCCAGTTATAAAGGATTTGTCTATGTTGCTCAGGATGAAATATAATCCTTTCAGCTATTTTTTTCACATCTTCCAAAAAAGGTAATTGTTTGAGATAAAATTCATCTAAAGATATAATTTCTATTGGTGTTTTGCTTCTTTCACAAACTGGCGTGCGGTGGAGTATATTTTCTTTCTTTTCAATTAGTCCTTCAGCTTCTAAATCTTCGATGATCTTCTTTCTTGCTTCTTTGACCTCAAGTCCAGCATACTTTCCAGCATTTTCATTCATCTTTCCCTCCAGGTTTATAGCTATTATCTCTTTCAAACCAAGCTCTCTAAATAGTCTCACGTCTGTGGTATCACCATAACTACAGATCATCACAATTCCAGAGCCAAACTCAGGATTCGCTGCCGGATTTGCGAGAATAGGAACCTCTCTATTATATATAGGTAATACAGCCCTTTTTCCAACTAAATGTTTATATCTCCCATCTTCAGGATGGACTAGAATCGCTTGACAAGAACAAATGAGTTCTGGTCTTGTTGTCGCTATTGTTATATACCCCTCTTCACCAGCAAGCTTGAACTTAACATAAACAAGTTGTGTTGGCAATTCTTCATAAACAATATCGGCATCTGCTATTGTTGTTCTACAATCCGGACAATAATTGTTGGGTCTTGTTGCTTGGTATATCAAGCCCTTTTCCCAAAGAATTAAGAAAGTTTCTTGTGTTAGCTTTCTATATTCTTCTGAATCTGTTCTGTAGTAATTTTCAAAATCTCCACTCAACCCCATTCTTTTCATTATTTGTATTAGCTCAGCTTCTAAATCATCCAAAGCTGTTTTTGCTAAAGCAATGAATTTTTCTCTTGGGGTTTCGTGCATTTTTATGTTGAATTTTTTCTCTGTGTATCTTTCGACTGGTACACCATTCCTATCAATCCCAATTGGGAAGAAAACTTCAAATCCAAACATTCGAGCGGTTCTTGCTATCATGTCTATTTGGGAGTAGTGGGCTGCAGCTCCAATATGCCATGGTCGGCCTGAAGGATAGGGTGGTGGAGTATCTATGGAAAAAATCTTTTTGTTAGTTTTGAGGTTGAAAGAGAAAATCTTTTCCTTTTCCCACTTCTTAAATATCTCTTTTTCAATTTCAACATTCCATCTATTTTCCTTTATTTTTGGTTCAAATGACATTTCCTCTACCTCTCAATTAGAATTAATTTTATAAATAGAAGTAGATAAAAGTCAAAGCTGTACCCGACGATCGCCCTTCATTTGCCTCAAAATAGTTTTAGTGTTTTAGAAAATTTAAATCTTTTAGTTTTTTTAAGAGATGCAAAAAGAAATTGTCTTTATTCAAAGCTTCTTAGCGCTTTCAATCTCTTTCTTAACATTCCTATTAAGTTGAATGTGCTTCAAAAATATCTCTTTAGCTCTTGAGCCATTCATCATGTTTGAGCCAAATTTTCTCAGAAATTTATCATTTCTTTCTCAACTATTTTAATTTGAAAATCAAAATTAAAATTGTGAAACATCCATTCAAAATAGGCTTCAGCTTTGGTTTGACTTCAGGAATAATCACAACTCTGGGCTTAATAGTTGGTCTTCACTCAGGAACTCATTCTACTCTAGCAATAATTGGAGGGATTCTTACAATAGCAATAGCTGACGCCTTTTCAGATGCTTTAGGAATTCACATTTCAGAAGAATCTGAGAACAAGCATAGTGAAAAAGAGATATGGCAGTCAACTGCTTCAACTTTTCTTTCCAAGTTTGTTTTTGCTTCAACTTTCATCGTACCAGTACTTCTCTTTGAGCTCACGACTGCAATTCTTGTTAGTGTGGCTTGGGGATTGTCTTTGTTAAGTTTGCTTAGTTATCATATGGCAAAGAAACAGAAGAAGAAAGCCTGGAAAGTTATAGCAGAGCATTTAATCATTGCTTTTGTTGTCATTATGGCAACACATTTAATCGGTGATTGGGTTAGCTTAACTTTTGGTTAAGTTTGTTCCAGATTAAAAATAGCAACTTTGCCATACATATTGTCATAAACAGTTAAAGATGAGGGCTTTTCTCCGATATTTTTTAGTTCTTCAATATCAACAATTTTTGGAGAAGAATAAATGGAAACACTATAACTCCTATTATTTTTTATCGGAGTTTCTTTCAATTCAGTTAATTTATAGCCCATTTCTTCTAGCTTTTTGATAGTTTTCTCGAACTCTCGATTTTTTGGCACAAAAGTCTGAGAAGGTTGTGTAAAAAGAGTAGTAGTGTCCATTAAAATATCTTCTAAAGTGCCCAATGTCGTGGGAAAGACAAACCCAGAGCTTCTCATTCTTTTGGAAAAAAGGGTTTCAAATCCCTCCCACAAAGCTAGACTTAAGAGAGTCAGCATCTTTGGAGAATATCTATGAAAATTGCTAGGATAAGTAAGGAAAAGTTTGTTGAATATTGAAGAATTAGAAAAAAGGCTATTCCCAAAAGAAGTATCTTTGAGTTTAATTGCAATTTCGTCAATTTTATATACAATTCTCTCTACAGCTCTATAAAGAAGAGAAGCAAGCATCGGTCTAAATATTTCATCGATTTGTGGGGTAAACACTTTTAGAGAGCTGATCGTTCTCAAAATAATGATTAATAATTCTCCTAAACCCAAATCCCGAGATAGAGCCAGCTACAGGTGATATAAGATTGCTTAAGTGTTTCAATTTCTCTAACATTTTCACCAACAGGCTAAAAGAAATAATTGGAGTAAAACTTTTTATTTCTTTTCAACTTTAAAATATAATTGCCTTGCTCTTAACGCCTCTGTCAAGCGATGAGTCGAGCAAGCAAGGAAACAGATGCACGAGGCAAGGCCACACTCAACAATCTCTTCCAAACCATTCAGGTTTTCTTCTATTTCTCCTGAATTTCATTAAGTCTAGAAGCCAAAGAATCAGTAAAGCTAGCAAGAAGACTATCAAAATTATTAAGACAACCCAGGCAACATCTGATAAAACAAAGCGGCCAGTTGGTGCTACTTCTTTTTTCTCAACCTCCGCTTCAACACAAGGTAAAGTTGTTGTAGTTGTGGTAGGTTTAGGCAAACAATTCCCACTTAAACAACCATAGCCACAATATTCCACATAAACCCAACCAGTGGAGCAGTCTGAATATCTATAAAGCTGGAGCTTCCAATTGCCTGAGCACTTGAACTCTTCCAAGAATTTAGCAACACATTTAGCTTCTTTTTCTCTTACTGAAAAAACTCCTGAATAAGCTACACCACTTTTATCACAACCAGTATAAGAAACTTTAACTTCATAGTTGCCAGCTTCATAAACTCTGGCACTACATGTAAAACTTCTACTGCTTTGGCCAGGAACATAAACCGTTGGGTCGATAGAACCATCACAACTCATAGGTATGCAGTAAGGATCAGATTTGCAAACATAAGCATCAAAGCTCACATAACCACCAGCATCACCTGAATTGCTTATTTTTACTGTAGCACTCACTGTCTCACCAACTTTAACATTAGCAGGTGTTGTAACGCTTATGCTTATCTTACAAGGCTCTTCCGGCTTAGGTAAGCAACTTCCATCTGAGCAGCCATAGGCACAGTATTCCCAATTCACCCAGCTTGTTGAACAATCTGAATACTGGTATTTTCTTTGGACCCAACTTCCTGAGCATCTGTACTCATTCAAATATCTAGGCTCACACTCGATTGTTTTCACACAGTATCCTGCTTGACATGTGTAGCCTGAAGCACAACCTTGGTAGCAAGTGCCTATAACAACCCATCTCCTTTCTCTAACAACATAAGTGCAAGTTACTCCAATGCAAGTGTAATCCCTATATTCTTGCTCTTTTTCTTTTGTCCCTACTCCACATTCTAAGCCGTAAAGATTACATCTCTCCCTACCAGTATCATACCATCCATCTTTCTCTAAAACACAATAACCATTTTCACAAACATAGCCTGAAGGACAGTTTTCAACAACAGTGTACCAACCTGAGCCATCTTCTTTACACTTTTCATAGGCGACTTGTGTTGAAGAAACACAATATCTATTCCTAATTTCTCCTGGAATACAGACTTGAATTGAGCTCAAGACTAAATCAACCCTTCTAGTTTCACCACAAGAACAACTCACGATCTTACTATCAGAGTTGTATCCAGGTTTACTCCCACTAACAGTATGAGTGCCAACAACAACTTGTTGTGTTGTGTGGGAAGTGTAGGCTATGTAGTTTCCATCAACATAGACATTAGCACTCAAAGGATTTCCATATTCATCTTTGACATAAATATCAAGGTAGCAATACTGAATTGTTGTTGGTTGATAAACTAAAAAACTTGCTATAGAAGAACCTTCTGTACAACCGTCTATCTTTGAAACAGCTTTTACAGTATGTGAGCCAGGAGAAATTGAATAAGGAGTTTTGTAAGAGTATGAATAATAACCGTAAGAGTCTGTGTAAGTTGAGCCTATGTAATTACCATCAAGGTAAAGGTAAACTGTTGGGTCAATTTGGAAAGTAGAAACTGTAACTCTTCCAGAAATTTGTATGTAGTCTCCTTGATAAATTGTGGTTGGATTTACTGCAACTGTAACAACAGTGTTACAAGGTTGTTGATAAGATTCGACAACCTCAACTTTAGCAGTCCAACAAAAACAAGGATCTACTTGAGCAACTTCATAGCAATCGCTGCTTACTCTCACTTCAACTATCCCAGTATAAGGAGAATATTCTCCCAAATCGTATTCAGCATAACCAAAATCACTTGCAACTCTATAGCCAGAAGAATAGCAGCTTGGAGCTGTGGAAGCCCATGCTTGCTGCCAGTTTTCTGGTGAATAAGGAAGACCGTCCAAATTCACATACTTTCCATTGACTTTTATCCACGCAGTGAAACATCTCGGATATCTATCACCCATTGAATTGTATACTGTAACACCAATTCTTCTAGCATTGTTAACATAAAACACAGCAGACTTACTTCTATAAGTTTCATGACTCGCATCACAAACAGCTCTTCCTACCTCTGGTAAAATCAAGAGGATAACTAAAGCTAAAATCAAAGCTTTAATTTTCATGATTATGGTATGGAAAGAAAACTTTAAATCCTTTACCACCAGAAGTTAATAAAACTTTTTTTGATGGAAAAAACCAATTAATCAATAGAGAAAATGATAATAGCTGCAACTAGCGATGTTCATTCACCACGCTACTTTGAAGATTTTGTTAAAGCTGTTGATAATCTTCAAGCTAAACCACAGCTCATGTTTTTGCTAGGTGATATGATAGACAGAGGTCAAGTAGAAGAATATGAAAGAATTCTCAACGCTTTTTTCGGAAAAATCACTTGTCCCATAATAGCTTGTTTTGGAAACAATGAATATGGGGAACTAAGAGAGCAGCTAAAACAAAAGTATAGAGAAGTGAAATTCTTGGATGATGAAGCTACTATGGTTCAGGTCGGTTCTCTTACCGTGGGAATAGTAGGAACAACAGGAAGCTTAGATGAGCCAACAAGATGGCAAAAAGCGAATATTCCAAACATAGAGAATATTTACCGTTCAAGAGTTGCCTTGGTTGATAACTTACTTCAGAGGATGAAGACGAACATCTCAATTCTACTAACTCACTATGCACCAACTTACAAGATTTTAGAAGGAGAAAATCCAAATTTCTACAAAAACATGGGCTCAGTAGCTTATGAGCAAGTTTTGATAAAAAGGAAGCCAACCTTAGTTTTAACAGGCCATTCTCACAAGGGTTTAAAGAGCACTTGGGTAGATACAGTGCCAATATTCAATGTAGCTTTGCCCTTGAACAAACAGATAGTAGTTATAGACACTGAGAAAGATTTGAAACCAGGGATAGCAAAGTTCATTTAGATTTCTTCAAAAATTTAGAAATTTTGTCTTTCAAGTGGCAAAATAAATCATTAGCTATAGTACCGAGGCTTATGTTCAATAATGCAACTTGACCTGTTAAACTGGCAAAAAAAGCACCTACTGCTCCAATATAAGCATGATGGATCTTAATCTTTTTCTTACCGTTTGCTATGAATAACCTAAGCTTGGGAAAATTTCTTGTCACAATTTCTGTTATTATAAAGCCTAGGCTGAAGATGAGAAAATCAAACTGAAAGCTTTCAGCTAAGCTTATCATTTAAAATGGAATTTAGTTTTTGAGAATATAAAATTTAAACTTTACTTTTCTTCTATAACTCGACAGTAGTAAAGGATTTAAAGTTAAGTGTATATTGAAATATGTATGGCAGAAGAAAGAGACTGGAAAGATTGCTTGAATGAAGCTGATAGAGAAATCTTAGCTCAGCTCATAGATTCCACTAAAAAACACAAGTGTGCTTTCATGCAAGCTGAAGACGTGAAGGTGGCTCAGCTCTGGTGTGCCCTAGTTGAGATGAGAAAGCAAATGATAGAGCTTGAGCAGCTTGTTGGAAAAGTTGCTGAGCCTTTCAGGGCAATAGTGGAGATGGGCGAAATAGAGAAGAGGAAGACAATAGACAGGATGGTAAGAGAGATTTTGAGACCAGAGCCTGATCACGAAGAGGCTACCAAAAAGCTAGTAGACAGCTTGATGAAATTCTAAGCTTTAAAGCTGGGCAAAGCTTGAGATTTTGCTAGCTTTTTTTGTTTTTTAGCTTTCAGTTTTAAAGTTGAATATTGAATCTTTTTCTAAACTTGTTTGAGAATTAGGAATGATTTTTAAGGAAGGTGAGCTAAATATGCGTCTAGACCTTTATTTAAAAGAATATCTAACAATTCTTGGTATTCCCATTCATAATAATGACTTGTGGGGGTATTCTTTTTTTGCCAAAAATCTACATACTTTTTAAGCCCTTTTTCTAAACTTTCTATTATCGATTGTCTTGAAACACCCATCTGGAGTGCTTCTTCTATAAAAGGTTTATATGCAGGACTTTCTTCTATTACCTTTAACAATATCTCTTTATTCACCATATTTACTATTTATAGATAGTAAAATTTAAATAGTTTTCCTTTTTAGTATTTCAAAAGTTTACTAATTAATAAACCCCTTATGAGTGCTTGAAGCAAGCAGGCAAAGGCCATTGCTTGCTCTTCAAATGATACCTTATGCAAAGGCAACAGATACCATGTCTTTCACAGCTTGTTTCTTCACAAGGGCAATCTTTTTCATTGATTTCCTTGTTTGGACAAGCTTTCCTCTCAGCCATAAAATTAATTTTGAAACTTTTAGTTTAAAAACACCATTGGGGATTTTCTTTTATGACCAAATTTCTTCCTAAGGCTGAAGCAAAATCTTTAAGGATTTCTTCTGCTTCTTCCTTTTCATACCAATAAACTGCAAGCCCGTTTTTACCATAGAGCAAAGAAAGCAAGCCCGGCTTTACTTTATGTTTAAATTTCCTTTCTACAGTTTTTCTTTCATCATCATATTCTTCTTTCAACTCTACTGCTTCCTCAAACCCATACCTTTTCAAAATTTCTACTAAAAGTTCAACTTTCTCTTCTATTTTCTCCTCTTCTATTTCAAAACTAGAGTGTGAAATATGGTAAATAACTTTGAGACTCATTTTTAATTTTTTGTTAAAAAACTTTAAATTATGAAGTGGGACAAAAGAGCTTGGGATAAAATCTTCAAGAAAGAGGGAAAACCGTATAAGAAGATCCTCAAGGATATGAGGAAAATTGTGAAATTTTTCAAGAAAAGAAATGTAAAAAGAATTCTTGATCTAGGCTGTGGCACAGGAAGGCATTTAGTTTACTTGGCAAAGCAAGGTTTTGAAGTTTATGGCCTTGATATTTCTGAGCAGGGAATAAAAATAGCTAGGAAATATCTTAAAAAAGAAAAAGTTGAAGGAAAGCTTAAGGTTGGTGACATTTACAAGAAGCTACCTTATGAAGATGATTTTTTCGATGCCATAGTTAGCACTAAAGTCATACACCACGCTGACATAGAGAACATAAGGAAATTGATAAGAGAAATGGAGAGAATTCTCAAGCCAAGTGGCTTAATTTTCATAACCGTTGATAAAAAAAAGCCAAAAAAAGAAATACCAAAAGAAAAGCTTTGGAAAATAAAATTCATAGCACCGAGAACTTTCATGCCATTAACAGGTCCAGAGAAAGGAATGATTCACTTTTGGTTCAACAAGAAACTTTTGAGAAAAGAGTTCAAGAATTTCAAGATTTACGATATTTGGATTGATTCAGAAGACCATTATGCTTTATTAGGAGAGCTAAAAGATGGACCGGCCGGGATTTGAACCCGGAGCCCTCTCCTTGCGAAGGAGACGATCTACCATTGATCTACCGGCCCCTCAATAAAACATAAGTAAAAATAAGATAATATAAGATAATATTAAAATCTATCTATGGAAAAAGGGCTCGTAGCTTAGCCTGGTTGGAGCGTTCGCCTGATAAGCGAAAGGTCGGGAGTTCAAATCTCCCCGAGCCCACTTGAGCTTAAATTCTTTTCTAAAGTATCTTAAATTATGAAGCTGAGATATTGCTCGCGTTTAGAAAAAAAAAGGCCAGAAGGCAAAGATATAGAGAAAGAAGTAAATATAGAAAGCTGGAAGAGAAAATAATGGAAAGGTTAAGAAAAGAGATTGAAGAAAAATATGGGGTGAAGCTGTGAATTTAAGAATAAACGGCGAAAGAATTTTTTTGAAAATTCCTGAGATGAAAGATGCGAAAGCAATTTGCAAGTACGCAAACGATAAAGCAATAGCAAGATATACCACAATTCCTCACCCGTACAAGCTCACACACGCAAAAAATTTTGTCAAGAGAGTTAAGCAAAAAATGAAGAAGAAAGAAGGCTATGAATTTTCCATAGTTTTGAAAGAAACTGGAGAAATAATAGGTGGAATAGCTTTGAATCATATAGACAATTTTAATCAAAATGCTTCCTTGGGCTACTGGTTAGCCAAAAAATATTGGGGCCAAGGATTGATGAGCGAAGCTATGAAGCTGATTTTAGATTTTGGCTTCAATAAGCTCAAGCTCCACAAAATTTACGCAAGAGTTTACAAGCCTAACAAAAGGTCTTCCCACTTGCTTGAAAAATTTGGTTTTAAGCTTGAAGGAAATTTCAGGAAACATTTGAAAGGAAGGTTTTCAAACAAGTGGTATGATGAGCTAAGATATGGCTTGCTGAGAGAAGAATGGAAAAGTATTTAAATAGCTTTTAAGTATCTAAAAATTACCTATGAAAGGCATTTTCATCGCATTTGAAGGCATAACTGGATCAGGCAAGAAAACTCAAATAAAAATGATAACAGAAGAGCTGTTGGTAAGGAAAATCCCTTTCACAATTTTGAGCTTTCCTGACTTTGATAATGACATAGCAAGGCTCACCAAAAGGCTTCAGCTTGATGCTTTTACTTTATCTTTGCTTTATGCAGCTGACAGAAGCTTTTCTCAAGATAGAATTAAAGCTTTGCTCGAAGCTGGGCAAATTGTTATCACAGATCGCTACTGCTACAGCAACTTTGCTTACCAAGCTGCCAAAGGTGTTCCTCTAGAGTGGCTCAAAGAAATAGAAAAACATTTGATCAAGCCGGATATAGTTTTTCTGATCGATGTGCCAGTTGAAACAACTTTATCGAGAGTGAAGCAGCTCAGCTTAGAAGATTTCAGCAAGAAAGAAATTTTGGAAAAAATAGAGAAGGAGAAAGAAATTTTGGAAAAAACGAGGGAAAATTTTCTCAAGCTTGCAAAAGAAAACAGAGAAGCGAAATGGTATATAATAGATGCTACCAAGAGTATACAAGAAGTTCACAAAGAAATTTGGTCTATTCTTGAGCCTGAGCTAGAAAAACTAAAATCTCAGTAATTTGTGGCTTTAACTCAAGCTTTATATACTATGAAAACACAACTTCTTTGAGTATGAAGAAAGAAAATCTATTGCAGGAATTGTAAATGCAGAATAGAGGAAGAATATTTTCAGGACCCTAAAACCGATCATCGCTATTGTTTATCTTGTGTTGGTAAAGGGTTAGATGAATTGCTCAAGAAATATCCCACAGCCATAGCAGATTAAGGAATTATAAAAGTAATCTTTTTTAAATCTTAAGCCAAATAGTTTTTTAATTGCCCCGCTCGTCTAGTCCGGTCAAGGACACGGCCCTTTCGATTGAGTTCGAAAGGTTTGATCAAAAGATGATAGGCTGTAACCTGGGTTCAAATCCCAGGCGGGGCATGCTTATTTCTTCAATTCCCATTTGGCTTTTATAAGCAATCAAAACAAGGCTAAAATCATGCCTGAACTTTATGGTTATGAGAAAGGAATAGAAAGGGGATTGTTGGCAATTAAACAAATAGATGAAAGAACTTATGAAAAAGTGAAGGAGTTTGTGAGGAAGTTGGAAACTAACAGTTATTCGAAAGGAAGGATTTACAAGTACATTTATTTCTTGAAAACTCTCAGAGAGTTGCTTGGAAAAGATTTTAGTGAAGCTAAAAAACAAGATGTTGAAGAATTGGTGATAAAGCTTAACAACAATAACTATTCTGAAGCTTCAAAATCGGATTTCAAGAAAATTCTGAAATTTTACATGAGGTGGCTTAAGTTTGGAAAGCTTGATGGGAAATATCCTGAAGAAGTAGAATGGATTAAAACAACAATCAAGAAAAACAACGAGAAAGTTCCTGAGCAAATTTTAACTCAGAAAGAAGTTGAATTGATTGCAAATCAAGCAGAAAATTCAATGGAAAGAGCCTTTGTTTTGTGCTTGTATGAAACAGGTTGCAGGATTGGAGAATTTTTGAACATGAGAATTAAGGATATAAGCTTTGATCAGTATGGTTGCTACATTTTGGTTTCGGGAAAAACAGGATGGAGAAGAGTAAGGGTTTTAGATTACAGCAAGGATTTGATAAGTTGGTTGGATTCTCATCCTTTCAAATCAAATCCTGAAAGCTTTGTTTGGGTAAACCCAAAGAATCAAAAGAGATTGCTTCCCGATGATGCTAATCACATGTTAAAAAATTTGGCCAAGAAAGCAGGAATAGCAAAAGCATGCAATCCCCATGCTTTCAGGCATGCAAGGGCTACTCATTTGGCTAAAATACTAACTGAACAGCAATTGAAAGTTTACTTTGGATGGGCTAAAGATTCAGGAATGGCTTCTGTTTATGTTCATTTATCAGGAGAAGATGTTGATGAATCTTTGTTGAAAGCA
>Ga0105162_1000718_pt1 | contig 20494 bp, 21 predicted proteins | sample JNZ201metaG_FD_81532 | JGI IMG/M metagenome (GOLD analysis project Ga0105162, IMG submission 81532) | Hot spring microbial communities from Jinze hot spring, China to study Microbial Dark Matter (Phase II) - JNZ 20120812A | ecosystem: Environmental > Aquatic > Thermal springs > Hot (42-90C) >...
AACAACCTGACGGAATTGTTCATCGGAGATAGAAGCCATATGACACACTCCTTTCTGATGAGATAAAATGTTATACACCAAAACGTACTAAAATTTTCCAGACACAAAATTTATTGTACTCCCACGGTTGATGAGGGGAATAAATTTTGCGAGGAGAAAGTGGATTGATGAAAGAGTATGGATAGAAAGGATATTGATAGGGAGGATGTTGGTGTATTCGATAAATCGTATAAAACGAAAACCAAGGACTCTTGAAATCCTTCTTAATTAGTTTGTTACTTTCGATAGGATGTAAACCTCAAGAATCTTGCGTTACATTAATTAACTTTTGTTTCATACATTATCCACCAAAGTTAATATTCTAATGTTAGAAGCCTCGGCTGAAAAAACGTAAAATCATTCTCACCGAGAAACACCTTTTCGTATTGTAGCAATTCGGTAATCTTTTATCAACCTTTTCTCAATAATTTCCCGGACCCCCGATAGCGGAAAAAACATAGGGGGGGTACGGGAAGTTGTGAAAAGGTTGCAACTTGCCTTTCTAATACTAAACTTCCTGCGGAACTTGTGCTTCTTCTTGACTTAGTTTCTGCTCTTTTGGTAGAATTATTCTGGAGAATATTGTCAGACTCTGCCAAGTTTCAAGATCTTCTTATAATGAGGAAAAAAAGTGACTTAATGATATTGTAATAACCACTTGTAGCGACCCTATGAGGGATTCTGAAACGTTCCTTTGACTAACACATCCAGCGTTGCGGTTGGAACTTGTAGCGACCCTATGAGGGATTCTGAAACACCTTTGCGTATCAGTAAACGCACGCCATAGATGTGTTTGTAGCAACCTTTTTTTTGGCCTCCGTTATCGGGGCTTTTAGTTATTTTGCTACTTTAACGGAGGTCCCAATAGTTCAGGCACTTCAGCAACTAGGTATGGCAAAAGGACCAACATTGGCTTTGTTAATGTCTGGTAATTCTATCAGCTTGCCGAGCATGATAGGGATATCAAAGCTTATGGGTAAACGAAGGGATTTCATGTACTTTGGATTGGTGGTGTTTTTCTCGGCTATTTAGGGCTTTCATTTACAGTTTGTTAGGTTGATTAATTTTTCTGAAGCTTCTACGGCTCGGTAGAGGAGGGCAGCAAAATGATTGAAAAGGTCGAGGTTTTCGGGAAAGGTTGTTCGAAGTGTAAACAGGCGGTGAAGGTTTTGGAAATGGCAATAAGTGAACTGGGGTTGAATGTTCGCGTTGAAAAGGTGGAAGATCTTTCAAAAATCGTGAATCGCGGAATTGTGTCGACACCGGCTATAGCTATAAACGGAAAGGTTGTGATTTCCGGTAGGGTTCCAACACTGAAAGAGGCGAAGGAGCTGCTGAGTGAGGAAAGTTTAAGTTAGTAAAAAGACCGGCCCAATGTGTGGGCCGGTCTTTATTTTTTCAGTTTATTGTATTCTTCGATACCCTTACCGAGGATTCGCACGGCATCAGCTAATTTTTCCGCTTCTAGAACGTAAGCTATTCGGATTTCGCTCAGTCCAGTGCCAGGTGTTGCGTAAAATCCACTCAGTGGCGAGACCATGGTTGTCTTACCATCGACGTTAAATTCTTTGAGCATCCAGATGATGAATTCTTCGGCATTGCTGACCGGAAGCTTTGCTGAGAGATAGAACGCACCTTCAGGTTTGTGAACAACAACACCGGGTATGTCTTTCATTGCTTCATATGTTGCATCTCTTCTACGCTGGTATTCGTCACGAACCCCATTCGTGTAACTTTCATCCAAAGTCAGTAATCCGATAGCACCAAATTGTGTCGTCTCTGCTGGACAAAGCCTTGCCTGCGCAAATTTAAGAGCATTACTGTAAAATTCTTTGTTCTTTGTTACGAAAGTTCCAATTCGAGCACCGCATGCGCTGTAGCGCTTTGAAATGCTATCAACCATGATAAGCTGGTCTTCAATGCCTTCAAAGTAGAATGCTGAAACGTGTTTGCGACCATCGAAAGTGAATTCTCTGTAAACCTCATCGGAGATTATGACCAAGTTGTGCCTTTTTGCAAAGTCAACAATTTGTTTCATTTCCTCGTAAGTGTACACTGTTCCGGTTGGATTAGACGGGTTGGAGAAGAGAATTGCTTTCGTTCTTGGCGAGATAACTTTTTCAAATTCTTTCATAGGGGGCAGCCGGTATCCATCTTCCGGGTGCGCGGTTACCGGAACAAGCTTGACGTTCAGGTAAGATGCAAAGCCCAAGTAGTTGGCATAGAAAGGCTCTATGGTGATTACTTCATCTCCAGGGTCACACACAACACCAAGCGCAAACATTATGGCTTCACTACCACCGTTCGTTATCATTATCTCGTCGGGAGTCACTTGGATGTTATGCCGCTTGTAATAGTTAGCAAACGCCTCTCTCAATTCCAGTAAACCCTGTGAATGAGTGTAAGCAACGACTTCGGGTTTAAATTTTTCTATGTACTCGTACCACACCTTCGGAGTCTTTATGTCCGGTTGACCTATGTTGAGGTAATAAATTTGTATACCCCTTTTTCTTGCCTCATCCGCATAGGGAACCAACCGTCTTATTGGACTTGCCGGTGTTTCAAGTGCCCTTTTGGAGATCATTTAGTATGCCTCCCTCTTGTTTTTAAAAAAAGGAAATTGTCTATTCTCTAACGTAAAATACTGAAGTCTCGATAACCTCTGGGAGGTCGAGGACGGATTCGGAAAGGACCTCAACATAAGCATAATGCTCATCGTAGGAAATATCAAGTATGTTAACCCCCATATACGCCAGTTGCTGCATCTTTTTGCCGTACGAAGGGAAATTAATCTTAAGTTTTTGCTTGTATGCTCGCTTTTTCACAACTATCAGGCCAAGTTCTTTAGCATAACGAACTACTTCTTCTACGCTTCGGGTGTACGCTTCAATAAGTCCTCTGATTCCGAGCTTCACACCACCGAAGTATCGTGTAACAACAACACCCACATTCAAGAGCGCTTCTCTTCTGAGTACATTCAGCATAGGCACACCAGCTGTTCCGGAAGGTTCCCCGGCATCTGATGCAAATTCGATTATTCCGCTGCCACCAAGGACTCTATAAGCCGGGCAGTTATGTGTTGCATTTTTATACTTCTTACTTATTTCAGAAATGAATGCCCGGGCGTCTTCATCGTTGGCAACATAGCTCAAGGTAGCGATAAATTCTGACCTTTCGATTTTGATTGCTCGCTCTACTCTACCTTCGATAGTTTTGAATCTTTCAATATCCATTTTGCTTTCATATACACCTGCCCAGAATCAAGGTCGTAGAATTTTGCTGTAAATTCTTCATTCTCCACTTCTATGACTAAAACACTACGTGGCGTATCTCCTTTGGGCAAAGACGGACTTCCAGGATTTATGACAGCCTTATTGCCTATTTCTTCGATTTTTGCAACATGGGTGTGCCCATGGAACAGAAAGTGAACGCTTTTGTCACTAAGGAATTCTGTCAGGTCGTTCTCTTCAAATATTTCTCCGTGTGTCATAAGTACCGCAAAGTCACCAAAGTACTCCATAGAAACTTTTGGAACTTCAGGTATCTCAAGGATTTTTAAGTCAACATCTGCATCACAATTCCCTCTGACGTAGTTTATGTTGTATTTTTTCAGTTCCTCGGCTAGTTCCTTGGGGCTGTACTTTTCGGGGAACGGGTTCCTGGGCCCGTGATAAAAGACGTCTCCAAGGTGAAATATGCCGTCAAATTCCTCAAGTTTGAAAAGTTTGGTAATGTCTTCCCACGCTTTCACAGAACCGTGGGTGTCGCTTACAACGAGGTATTTCATATTTTTCCTAACCTCCCCGAGCTTTGGAAGCTTGGATTCATCCAATGTGCCCCAAACGCCTTCCTCCAATAATGTGGAAGTGAATGTGTGGTATTTCTTGACCAGCATCTTTTCCGTTGTTCTGTACTATTCTAAAGCTTTCTAATCCTTGTTCTTTTGTAACTTTTTTGATTACTTCGAATATTCGCCACAGTTTTTGTGAATCTTCAGCAGCCAGGTCGTTCACTGTGGGGATATGCTTCTTATAAATAACCAGAAGATGAACAGGTGCAACTGGACGTATGTCTTTAATAACGATAAAATCTTCGTCTTCGTGAACTTTTTCGGATGGTATTTGTCCATCAATAATTTTGCAGAATACGCAGTCGGCCATCGTATGTCCCTCCTTGGGCAGCTTACAACATTATTTGTTTTATTGAAAACTTACTTTACGTTATGCAAACGACCATTTTCTTGTTGAATTTTGGCAATTTTCGTTTTGAATGCGTAGGCAATTGCGTAATCTGAGATACGAAATTCGTTTACACTTGAGGATTTTACCTTTGCTACAGTGCCTCTTTCGGCAGAAAGTTTTCCAACAGTTGATTTGAGTACGTTGGCAACCGATAAATCACTGATATTTGAAGAGTTTATATGGGAGGAGTAAATTCTCGCATTAGTCATGATAGAGATATTCAAAGTTCCAATCACTGAATTATTCACATAAACATTTGCACAGTTTTCGATTTCAAGTGTTGCAACGTTCGAGTCAATTATATATACCGCGTAGGATGAAATTATCTTAACGTACGGAGTATTCACTTTTCTGAGAACTACGTAGTTGGCGTAGTTCAAGTTGATACTGCCAACCGATGTCTCGTTTAGACAAACGAGCGCTCCACCATCTGATGTTATATTCGTGTCGTCAGCTTGCCCAGAGAGGTACAACATCCCTTTATCGGTTAAAGATAGTTCTCCTGTTCCTAAAACCGTCGACTTGCCCATCGAGAAAAAAAGTCCCTTTATTATTACCGTGGAATTTAATGTGTGTTGTAAGACGGCCCCATCTTCGAGAATTATTGCTGAGTTCTCGGGTATAACCGAGCGGCCAAGAAGTCTGTAAGGAGACCTCGATGCAAGCAAGAACTTTCGTCCAGAAATGTTTGTAACTGGGCTCTTTGAATCAAGGATGTCAAGTTTTTCAAGGAGGGGAGGTGTACATATTGCATCAGCAACGTTGCCGACTTCATCTTCTAAAACGACGAGAAGCAGCTCGTTCTTCAAACGGTACTCGTTTCCCGTTGCAACAAAGATTCCTCCCCGATTCCTTGGATCGTAAAATCTAACGGTTGTGTCCGAAACAAATGACAACCCCTCCATCCGAGGGGAGATTCGTCCCTCTGGAGGGGTCGTGTCTATTGTTACTTTGTAATCCTTTCCGTCAATTTTTAGAGAGTAAGTGCCATCTTCTAAGAGCATGCCGTCCAAAAATGTAAATTGATACTCTTTACCGTTTAGTAAGAATTTCTTTCCCACATCGAATCTTGTAGCACCGATAAATTCCGGTATGCGTACTTCGGCTACCGAAAAAGCCGTTAAGGCCAAGATTAAAAGTATCAGAATTTTCTTCACTTATTTACGCTCCCCTCTCAAAACAGCGCTGCACCTTGGACATGTCTCGGGATGTTTTTCATCTTTTCCCGTGTCAGGGTGGTACTTCCAACAACGCTGGCATTTTTCGCCGTCCGCGTGTTTAACAAGTACGTCGACGAACTGTCCAGTTACCGCACCTTCGAGATTTTCGTCCGTGAGAGTAACTGCTGAGACGATGAAGAATTCATCAAGAATTCCTTCATACTTTTTAAGAAGCGCGGCAATCTCCTCATTCTTAGGTTCAATGTAAACGTGCGCATCAAGTGAGTGTCCTATAAGGTCAGAAGTACGGGCCTCTTCGAGAGCCTTAAGCACATCATCGCGAACCAAGAGTAGGTGCTGGAATTCCTCAAGCAGCTGGTCATCCACAAATTCTTTCCTGACCTCGGGCCAGTATTCAAGGTGAACACTCTCAAAGCGTTTCGCAGGACTTTCTTGGTATGCTTCTTCAGCTGTGAACGGAATAATAGGTGCCAGAATTTTGACCAGTGCATCGAGAATGTAGTAAAGCACCGTTTGCGCTGAACGCCTGTAGATTGAATCTTTGGCTTCAACATAAAGCCTGTCTTTGAGTATGTCCAAGTAAATAGCGCTAAGTTCGGTTGTACAGTATTTCACGGTTGCGTTGTAGACCTTTGAGTATTCAAATTCCTCGTAATAGGACGTCACCTGTTCGATGTATTTTTGTAGCCTTCCAAGTGCCCATTTATCAAGAGGTAGTAATTTCTCGTAAGGTAAAAGGTCTGATTCGGTGAAATCATAAAGGTTGCTAAGCAAATACCTGATTGTGTTTCTTAGTTTTCTGTAAACTTCCACCTGTTGCTCTATAATGTTCTTTCCAACCCTGATGTTGTCAAAGAAGTCGGTACTGGCTACCCACAATCTCAGAATATCCGCACCGTATTTATTGACGATTTCCATCGGGTCTACAACATTACCCAGGGATTTACTCATCTTCCGTCCTTGTTCATCCTTTATAAACCCGTGAGTCACAACGGCTTTGAATGGCGCAACACCTGTCTTTGCAGTCGAAAGGAATATCGAGCTCTGGAACCAACCTCGGTGTTGGTCATCCCCTTCCAAGTACAAATCCACCGGGAATTTTTCGCCCTTTGAGTGTACAACCGCTTCCCAGGAACATCCAGAGTCAATCCACACATCAAGGGTGTCGTAAGTTTTATCGAATTCATTTCCGCCGCATTTCGAACATGTCAAACCTTCAGGAAGGAAGTGCTCAACGTCCATCTCAAACCACGCATCGGTACCTTTTTCCCTTACTATGTTTGCAAACTTTTCGATTACTCTCGCGTCGAGTATAACCTCTCCACAGTGACGACAAATCACAGCCGGAATCGGAACGCCCCAGACTCTTTGTCTTGAAATCGTCCAGTCCGGCCTTTCTTGAACCATTGCGGTGATTCTGTTTTCACCCCATGCCGGGTACCATTTGACATTTTTGATTTGTTCGAGAACCTTCTTCCTGAGATCGTTCTTGTCCACAGAGATGAACCACTGAGGCGTAGCCCTGAACATGACGGGGCCTTTACATCTCCAGCAGTGCGGATAGCTGTGCTGGACTTTACCGTACTTGATAAGCGCCCCATTGTTTTTCAGGTCTTCAACAATTACCTTGTTCGCATCCCAGATTTTTAATCCCTCGTATTTTCCAGCTTCTTTCGTGAACTTACCCTCATCATCCACGGGTGAAAGAACCGGTAAGTTGTATTTCAAACCTGTCTGATAATCTTCCTCACCGTGACCCGGTGCGGTGTGGACACAACCGGTACCATCTTCGAGCGTCACATAATCGGCAAGTACGACAATAGAAGTCCTGTCATAAAGAGGATGTTTTGTGAGTTTACCTTCCAACTCACTCCCAAGGAATTTTTCAACAACTTCAAAGTGTACGCCCGTTTCGGCTGAGAACTTTTGGAGCAATCCTTCGGCAACGATCCAATATTCTTCCCCGACTTTTATCTTTGTGTACGTGTACTCTGGATGAAGCGCGATGGCAACGTTGGCTGGGATTGTCCAAGGCGTAGTTGTCCATATTACGATGTACGTTTTCGGATCCTCAACCATTTGGAACTTTACGTAAATCGATGGTGATTCGTGATCGTGGTACTCAATCTCGGCCTCGGCAAGCGCCGTCCTACAATTGGGACACCAGTAAACTGGCTTGTTACCACGGTATACGTTACCCATCTCAACAAGTGTCTTAAAAACATCAAGAATGTGATACTCATACTCTGGATCAAGTGTGATGTAAGGATTTTCCCAGTCGCCTTTTATACCGAGTCTTTTAAATTGTTCTCTCTGAATGTTTACGAATTTTAAAGCGAAGTCTTTGCAAAGTCGTCTTATCTCAACTGGCGTCTTATTTTTTGCCTCATCCCCAAGCATCGTCGTTACTCGGTGTTCGATCGGGAGTCCGTGTGTATCCCACCCCGGAACATAGGGAGCCCTGTAGCCCCGCATCGTTTTGTATCGAGTGACAAAATCCTTCAAAACTTTATTCATGGCCGTTCCAAGGTGGATATCACCATTCGCATAAGGGGGACCATCGTGAAGTAAGTAGGTAGGAGCATCCGCCCGGTATTCCAGCGTCTTTTCATATATCTTCTGTTCTTCCCATCTTTTGAGTATTTCCGGTTCTTTGCTTACAAGGTTAGCCTTCATCTGGAAGTTGGTCCTTGGCAAGTTTAATGTCTCTTTGTAATCCAATTTAGACACCTCCGAATTTCGAAGTTTTTCTTATCCCATCTTAATATCAAAAAAGGGGAGTATTGCCCACTCCCCTTTCATGTAATTGAGAGTGGGCAAATTTCACATGTTAATCAACCGGCTAATTACTTCCTTGAGTTCTGTCAAATCTGACGATTTCACGATGTAGGCATCCGCAGCCCACGAAGCCATGTCACTTTTGTAATGTGAGTAAGCCGTTAAGATAACGAGCCGAACGTCGCGTTTTATTTCCCTGAGCTTTCCTGCAAGTTCCAAGCCATTCATCCCAGGCATTTCAATATCAATTGTCACCAAGTCGTACGGCTTATCTTTGAACTTCATAAGTGCCGCTTCGCCATTTTCGGCTGTATCCACCTCGTATCCAGCATCCATAAGTTCTTCAGCAACCAGCAAACGCATATTGGGTTCATCTTCAACAACAAGGATTCTTTTCGGCATATTGCTCCCCCCTTTGAACAAACGTTGCTACAGTGATTATATCACAGATTATTTCACTTTTTCAACTTCATTTCTTTTGAAGGGAGTTTTCCAATTCATTCAGCAGTTCCATCAGAATGTGTACTTTCTCCGGTGCGTCCAAACTTCCAATATAGCTTTTTATATCATCGGACTTAATCTCGTAACAATCTGCGTTGTAGCACCTGGTTATGTGCCATTCTATTTTGTCGTTCATGAGTAACATTAGAAACACACCTGGTAAATCTCCTACAGGCTGGCAATCTATGTGGTCTTTTTTGAAAAGTACCTCTGTTTTCGTACCCTTTCCCAGTTCCGTGTTGATAAATACGTACCCACCTGTCGCTTCGGCTGCTTGTCTGAGAAATGGGAACCCAAGACCCACCCTTCGAATCCTCTTGTCTCGCGTGGTGGTGAAGGGATCAAAAATTTTTTCCATTATTTCTGGTTTTATTCCACCGGCGTCGTCTTCGATAGAAAAATAAAACTCATCATCTGTCTCCTTGACTACTATTCTAACGCTTTTTGCCCCTGCATTTATTGAGTTTTCCGCAATATCATGCAAATGATCCGATAAAGTCAAAAGTGCCAAGGTATATCACCTTCTTCAAAGCTAAATCTCCCAGAGTGTTCGGACATGTCCAGCCGAAACTTTTCGAATCACCTTTTCAGTCGACAGTTCCTCCCCTCGAAGAACCTCCAAATAGCTCTTCCTGACACCAACTTCATCTGGAGTGTGCGCATCAGAAGAGGTAAGCACCACGTACCCCTTCTTCTTAAGCGAAAGCCATGTTTCCTTGTTCCGTACTTCTACGATGTTGGTTACGTCCGGGATCAAGCCAAGTTGGTACATCGCTCCGAACTTCCTATCCACATGAGCAAGGACCGCTATTCCACCGTGAGAATGTATTAATTCGACCGCTCTATCTAACGTTACTTTCGTGGGAAAACCAAGATAGTATTCTACAAGTCCGGAAAAGTTCTCTTCGTCATCCAGTATCACTTGGTATCCAAAACGCTCGGGGTCGTACTCGAACTTATCCATAAGTCCTTCCACAATACTCGAAACTTTAAGAGCGTCATGAACGTTAGGAAAATATCCCAGTACGTGCACATCTTCGGCGGTGTGGATCTCAATTCCAGGTATAAACAACTTTGAGCTGCAGCGTCTTTGGAAGACGGCAACGTTCCATGCCGAATTGTGGTCAGTTACCGAAAATACGTCAAGATTCGCATTACAAATCATCGAAGGTACCATTGTTAGGTCTGCGCAAGGGGACAAACAAGAGTGTATGTGAAGATCCATCACAAGTAATTTAGTATTGGTACCCTCAGTCCTTAACCCCAAGCTCATACAATCTTCCCGCTACTTTGTACGATGTCTCCTTAGATAGGAACAGACTTATGCCTTCTTCTTTTGCCTTTTCGATTGTGTCAGCTGGATAGTCCAGTCCTTCGCACAAAACAATAGCGCGTACACCAGTCAGTGTTGCCACAGCAATGATGTTCACATGGCTCTGAACCGTCATCCAGATGTTCCCTTGCTTGGCAGAACGCATCACAATGCTTAATAAATCTCCCACGTAACCACCAGTTATCTCACAATCAACGGCGAAATGAACAACTTTCAAGCCAAGTTTATCAACAATTTCCGATAACCTCACACACATGCCCCCCATCGCCATACTCGTAGGATTTTGCAGTTATGGCAAGATACTGTAAACTCCCACACGAAATTCCTAAAAACAATTATACCATCTTCGAGATTCTAAACGAAAACACGTCTCCCATCGAAGGGAGACGTGCGACTTTGATTATGTTTCAACATCTGGTCTGTTCAGTTATTGTTCAAAATAACTATCGCAAATTCTCCCGCTGGAAGATTCACAGGTATAACGTTCGTTCCTTTGAGCGATAAGTTTCTCTTTCCAAACCGGTTAATCATAGTCACTGTTTGGACTTCGACACTTCGACCTGCAGTTTCGTTCACGTATATTTCAACGTATTTATCAAACACAAGATTCAGATTTCCAAGGAGTATAAAGGCCTTATCACCGCTCCAATAACTGTAATTCGCGGTCAACCCATCTTGGTAGTTCAAGTATACATACCTAAATTCTCCCTTTAAAAGCTCTTCGTATTTTTCTCTAAGGTTCAACAACCACCTAAGGTATTCGTACATCTCACGCTTTGATTGATCCCAGTGGAACGCGTAGTAATCAAAGAATGCGAGTTTTCCGTAAAACTCATCATCAGGTGGCAACACAGTCTTACCCCAGATTGTATTGTCCAACCCGAGATTCATGGGCTGGAGCTCTTCGATCTCCTGACCGCTGTTGATGTACGGTAGTGCGTTGGGTGCAAAGAAAAGGATTGCCGGAGCAAGGTACTTGAGTTTCTGACCATGCTCTCTTGCAACAATTCTCGGAGTATCCGGAGTCTCGCATGATGCGATGAACGGAACCTCGAGGTTTGGTACGATTTCCTCGATAAACCTGTAGAATTCGTGTGGGCGTGCCACAGCGTACCAGCTGTTCCCAAGGATACAGTCGTATCCTTCAGACTTTGCCTTCTTATCGTTTTTCATCTCCAGCTCCTCAGCTATGAACGCAAACGCAGGGTCTTCACTACGTGCTTTTGATATAATCATGTCTTGGAGTTCTCTCGGAAGTGCGTGTCCCATATCTATACGTGCACCATCAATTCCAAACCTCCGTTGATACGACGGGATGATATCCGAGAGGTACTCCCAAAGTTCCTTATTTGGAACTTTCCCAGGGAATTTGCTGGATTTTACGACATCGAATAGTACGTACGGGGGCTGGTCTTCGGATACGTACTTCTGACTTTCAACTGGATGGTCTATGTACAATCTCAAGAACGTTACATCATCCCAAGTGGGTTGTGGATCGTTTACCCAGTCGGAGAAACCAGGGGGCGTGATTATTCCAAATTCACGTGCGATGTTTGAGAGAATATCTCCCTTCATTTTCCTAACTTTTTCCCATTTCTTTGGATTCAATTTATCAGGAGAATAAGTAAATTTGGTGAGATGTTTCCTCACATCAGGGTTGCTGTAGATTTTTTCAAGGTCCTGAGAATCCGGTATCTTGAAAGGTAAATCTGGGATACGTGGAGGTTTGTAACTCGCAGCTTCTTCAACCTTGATCCAGTAGAACCAATCGGGGTGTTCCTTAATAAGGTCACTATCTCTTGCCGCAGTTCGCGGGATGAAATCCAAAACTACTCTGATACCAAGCATGTGCGCTGCTTCAACAAGTGCTTTGAACTGGGCTTCCGTACTGATACCTTCCAACAACGGATCCGAGTAACTTTCATCCAGCTCCATTGGATTTTTAACCGCGTACGGAGAGCCAATCTCCCCTTTTTTAAAAACGTTGCTCATTTTCGAGATGGGTAACATGTAAAGCATGTTTATACCCATGTTCTTCAAGTACGGCAAAAGGGCTATCATTTTCAAAAATGTGCCAGACTCTTTGAAGCCAAAAATATCTTCCGGTTCAAACGCACCGAATCCTTTGTGGTTGTATGCCACAGTAGCGCGTGGAAGGGCACCATACATTCTAGAATTTTTCAACCAACCCGTATCCTTTTCCCCTTTGAGTGTTGCCAAAGACTTCGAGTAATCCTCCCCCGTGTCGTTTTTTAAGATATCTTCGATAATGAGATAGAAGTACTCATACGGATCGACAAAAACGTGGCTATCCCTTTCGGAAACGGTTCCAGTATAGTTAGCAGGGACCCACGCTTTAGGTACCGCGTAAAGCGGTTTTTTCTTTATATGACTCTTTAGAAAGTCCGCCAACGCTTTTATCTCGCTCACGATCTGTGCCTCCTTTCAATATCGATAGAAGCTGTGATTATTATACCACAGGATGGAAAAACCGTTTCAGCAAAAAAGAGGCATTCCAAAGTTGATATTTGGAGAGTCTAAAATTTTATGATAAAATTTTGTTTAGACATGAATGGGAAAGAAATCAACGAAAATTTTTATAAAAGGTTCCGTTTTTGGAATTTTTTGGGTGATAGACATGAGAAAACAGCTCGAAAAAGAAAAGGGAATCATCCTGTTTTCAATAGCAATGACAGTACTCTCATCAATTTTGGGAATATCTATCGGTATTATAGCCAACTCTCAACTTATCCTGTTTGACGGTGTCTATTCTCTAGTAAGCTTTGCTTTGTCCTTAACCTCCCTTTACACAGCAAAGTTCATGGCTAAGAATGACTGGAAACGTTACCCATTTGGCAAAGCGGCAGCTGAACCGCTGGTTATGATATTCAATTACACCGCTCTTATTTTCCTTGCAGCACAGTTTATTTTTAACAACATAAAAACGCTTCTTGAAGGTGGCCGTGAAGTGCGAACTGGTATCGCGCTTATTTACGCTGTAATAACCACATCTATCTGTGGAGGGACTTACTTGATTATAAACCGATTCGCAAGGGACAGAAAATCCGGTTTGCTCCAAGTTGAGGCCGACGGTTGGTTGTACGACACATATACAAGCCTCTCGGTCTTACTGACGTTCCTTGTTGTGCGCGTGTTTGCAAATCACGGTATTTTTACCCATTATCTCCGATTTGTCGACCCGGCCGTTGTTATATTGTTTTCTGTTATGTTTATCAGGTGGTCGGTGAAGATGATAATAGAAGCTTCCAAAGAGATATTAGCTGTCTCCGCTGATGATGAGCTTACTGATAAGCTTGAGGAGGTTGTGGGGCAAATAGAGAAGGATTACAGGATAAAGGAATCGTTCGTTAGAGTCTCGAAGGGCCGGCGAGTAATCTGGGTGGAAATCGACTTTGTCGTTGATGACCATTCCCTCGTAAAGACTGTAAAGGATGAGGATGAAATCAGAGCAAAGATCTACGATGCACTTAAAATGGCAAAGTGCGATAAATGGGTCACCATCTCATTCACCACAAAACGAAAATGGGCAAAGTGAATGGCAAAATTCAACTTTAAACGGTAAAGTGTTCAAATAACTTTCTGTAAGCCTCTGCAATCTTTTCTTTGTCAAACCTTCCCGGTGTGTTTTTCAAATGAAAGTCCTTACCCATCTCTTCTGCCCAGCGTTCAATTTCCACTTCAGTTGGTGTGAAATTTAGCCTTACACCTAGTGCCTTAAGATACGAGAGTAAATCTCCACCAAAGATTCTCTTTATTGTCTCTGTCTTGGAACTTTCGTAGAGTTCTAGGCAGAACGGTAATGAAAGGGAAGCTGCTACTCCATGTTTGAGACCTTTTTCTGTTGTTAACGGGTTTCCCATCGCATGGGAAATCGTCGTTCCTGTGTGTGAGATAACCATCCCAGCCATCACGGATGCCACGGCCATGTTCTTGCGAAATTCAAGTTCATTCGGAGACTGCAGTACTCTTGGTAAGTTCTCCTTGGCAAGTTTTAGTGCTTGCAGGGAAATTTGCTCAGTTAGTGGATCCGACTTGAGCGAAAGGAAACTCTCCACAGCATGCGAAAGTGCATCAAGGCCTGTTGAAAGGGTTACGTCGTGATCAAGAGTGAGCGAATACCTATAGTCGATGAACGCTACCTTTGGTACAACTGCCTCGTGCGCAAAGCCTTTTTTCCTGCCATCGACAACCAAAACACTGTAGGGGGTCACTTCACTTCCACTACCGGATGTTGTGGAAACACAAACGAGAGGTTTTGCTTTTGAGTACCTAAGTGGATTGAACAAATCAGAAACCACCAAAGATTGGTTCTCTAGAAGTACGGCAATCGCTTTCGCACAATCCATCGCACTTCCACCACCGATGGCTAAGATAAAATCCGGATTATAGTTTTGGAATTCTTGTCTCACACTTTCGACAAGTGAGAGGTCTGGATTCTCTTTGATACGATTGAAAACTACAACTTCTTTGCCATGCAAGGCTTCAAGTACGTCGTTTAACGCTCCGTTGCGCTTAGAGCTCGCCCCGGTAATCACAAGAACGCGTGTTCCCATATTGGTCAAGATTTGTTTGTTCTTTTTTATAACCTCCTCTCCAAAAAAATACTTTCGTCTGAACTTGGAAAGCCATCCATTCACCTCCGTTAGACAATTCTATTTAAAATTATACCATATCTACTTTTAATCGACATTGACAATTTTTGAATTTGAAGGTATCATACTAATGGCCGTATACTCTCGGGGCAGGGTGGAATTCCCGACCGGCGGTATAGCCCGCGAGCCCTCGCACGAGGGTTGATCCGGTGAAATTCCGGAGCCGACGGTGAAAGTCCGGATGGGAGAGAGTATACGAGGGTATGGTGAAAACTTCTATAAGGTATTTGGTTAGCTAAATCATGCCCCGAGAGTTTTCTCGGGGCTTTAATTTTTTTTTTTGCTACGGATGGTGAGAAAGGATGTTCACACAGCAGGACATAAAGTTCATGAAGCGCGCCATTTCTCTTGCAAAACGAGGAATCGGATATGTGAATCCTAATCCACCAGTCGGAGCGGTCGTGGTTAAAGATGGGATGATAATCAGCGAAGGATACCATGAACGATACGGTGGATTCCACGCTGAGAGGAATGCTATTCTCAACGCACGAAAGCGTGGGGTTGACTTGCTCGGAACAACAATGTACGTAACCCTTGAACCCTGCGATCATTACGGAAAAACACCTCCGTGTACGGATTTGATTATTGAAACTGGAATTAAAAGGGTTATCATCGCATGCAGGGACCCCAACCCTATAAGCGGTGATGGAATCAGTAAGCTTCAAAGAGCTGGAATAGAAGTCATGGTGGGATTACTTGAGAACGAGGCAAAGGAAGTTATGAAGTTCTTCATCAAATTCATAACAAAGAAACTTCCGTACGTTACTTTGAAATACGCAAGTTCACTCGACGGAAAGATCGCGGACTTTAACGGAAACTCGAAGTGGATAACAAACGAACTGAGGAAAGTCGTCCACAAGCTTCGAAGGGAGCACATGGCTGTGATGGTCGGTGCGGGAACGGTACTTAAGGATAACCCGCAGTTGAACATCCGGTTGGTCCGATCGAAAAAACGTGCACCGATTAAGATTATACTCGATTGGGAAGGAAAGACTTTGGACAGATGCTCCGAACAGAATGTCTACAGTCCTGAGTCCGAAGTGATAGTATTCTCAAAGCGCGTCGATTATCCTGTGAAGAATCACGTTCGAATCGTTAAAGCAAGAGAGCCCATTGAAATTTTGAAAACACTTTGGACACTTGGGATAGATTCGGTTTTAGTAGAAGGCGGTGCAGAAGTCTTCACCGAATTCTTGCCCTTCGCAGACGAGATTTACGCGTTCTACGGCTTGAAAGTTTTAGGTGATGGGCGAGATATATTCGCAGGAATCTCAAACACCATCGATACCCCCTTTGGATTTTCCATCACCAAAACCTTGGTAGCTAAAAATAGGTCCGAATTTTTGGTGGTGATGAAAAGGTGTTCACAGGTATAATCCAGAACGTTCAACCGGGAAATTTGAACGCTGGTGTTTTAAAAATTAAGCGCTGCTGGGACGACCTTGGTTTGGGCGAAAGTGTGGCTGTGAATGGAGTTTGTCTTACTGTCCGTAGTATTGACAGGGAGTATGTGTACTTCGACGTCGGTCCGGAGACGATTGAGAGGAGTAACCTTTCAAGATGCAAATTCTTCAACCTTGAGCGTGCGTTGAAGGTGGGCGATAGAATCTCTGGACACTTCGTTACTGGACATGTTGATGGAATGGTGAAGTTTTTATCAAAGTTCGTAAGTGGAAATTCAGTATTCTTCAAATTCTCCATGCCCAAAGAACGGTACGCAATCGTTGAAAAAGGGTCGATTGCACTGAACGGAATAAGCCTCACCATAGCCAAGGTTGATTTAGATTCTTTCATTGTGCAAGTGATACCTCACACTCTCGAACAAACCAATTTGAGATATCTCAATATTGGAGATCCGGTAAATTACGAAATTGATATCTTTGCTCGGTATCTCCACGGAGTTTTGAAAAACTCGAGTTGGAACGGAAAGGTGGAGGGCACAAAGTGGTTGACAGAAGATTGGTAGATCTGGTTGGGGTTGTTCGTGGACAATTTCTTCAAGGAAAACCCGTGATATTGATTGATCCTGAGCGCGAGATGGAAGCCGATTTTGTCTATCCAGCGGAGATTATTACCGCGGAAATCGTCGAGTTCGTAACCAAGTATGGTAAAGGTCTCTTTTGTACTGTTGGGCCGGAAACAGAGCTCTTAGAGCGCGGATTTTTCAAGTTACCATCGAACTACGGAGCTAACTACTTCATTCCTGTCGATTTCCCGTCGACGAAACTAGCAACGGGTATTCCAGCCGTCGAACGAGCCGTTACTTGCAACAGGTTGGCTGATCGTAAAACAACACTCAAAGATTACAAATATCCGGGCCACGTGATACTCATTGGTGCAACTTCTTTTTCAAAAAGAAGAGGGCACAGCGAGTCATCGGTGGAGCTGGTTAAATTGGCTGGATTCAGCCCTTATTCCGTGATCGTAGAGATTCTGGACGAAGAGGGCAATTCTCACAATATCCAATACGCGTACGATATTGGGAAACGGTTCGGATTAACAGTACTTACGATACCTGAGGTTTGGCGTGAGTATGTGCGTAGAGAACAGCTTGTCACCGTTAAGTCGCGTGCCCTACTTCCAACAAGGTTCGGCACTTTTCAAATTGTCTCTTTTGAGAACAAACTCGACTTTAAAGAGCATTTCGCGCTTGTAAAGAACTACAGCGGTGTCCCATTGGTCAGGATACATTCAGAGTGCGTTACCGGTGACTGCTTAGGCTCTCTGAGGTGTGACTGCGGTTCACAACTTGAACGAGCAATGAAGATGTTAAATGAGAACGGGGGTATTCTCCTCTACCTTAGGCAGGAGGGTAGGGGCATCGGACTAAGTTGGAAGGTTGCAGCGTACGGACTACAGGATATGGGAATCGATACCTACGATGCCAACATACAGCTTGGTTTTAAACCGGACGAACGAGACTACGCCGTCGCTGCACAAATGCTAAAGGCTATGGGAGTAACGGAGATTAAACTCTTAACAAACAACACAGATAAGATAGCCCAGCTCGAAAGTTATGGCATTATCGTTACGGAGCGCGTTCCCTTGCTTGGCACGGTTACCAAACACAATTTAAGGTACATAAAAACAAAGGCTGAGAAATTTTCACACATGATAGACGTTGACAATTTGAATGCGGAGGGATGATTATGCTTGTTTTCGAGGGGATGTACAACGGCGAAGGATTAAAGTTTGGTATCATAGTTTCAAGGTTCAACAGCACAATCACCGAGCGACTTCTCGAAGGAGCTCTTGATTGCTTAAAGCGACACGGAGTAAAAAGTGATGACATCGAGGTTGTCTGGGTTCCCGGTAGTGTGGAGGCTATTTATGCACTCAACTTGATGGCTCGAAAAAATGAGAAGTATGACGCTCTGATTGTCCTGGCAGCGGTTATTCAGGGCGAAACTTATCATTTTAACATCGTAGCCAACGAAATTGGTAAAGCGGTAGCTCAGCTCAATCTTACAGGAGAGATACCAGTTAGCTTTGGAGTGCTTACCACCGAGACCATCGAGCAAGCACTGAACAGGGCTGGGATAAAGTCAGGAAACAAAGGGTTTGAGGCTGCAATGGCAGCACTTGAGATGGCGAATCTGCGCAGGAGGCTTATGGCAGATCAGTAGCAAAAACGGCTGATAAAGACATATATATTGTGCAAGCTTCGCGCTTTTCCGAACAACTCCCAAGCAGTACCTCAGGATATTCGTACACGCGTCCTGAGATTATTGCTCTGCCATCCCCATATGTTAGTTTCTCTAGCTTTGCTCCACGCGTCTATCATCTTCCTTTTTCTTGATGAATCAAAAGAAAGTATTCATCATCCGCTTCCTGTATGTTTTCACAAGCTGACCCTCATCCTGGAAGAAATGAGGACTAGAAGCGGGGATATTGAAATGTGGAGGGTGACGTGGTATAATAAGTAGCGCAAGCTTGGACGGAGGCGTGTCCGAACTGGCTAAGGAGCCGGTCTTGAAAATCGGTGGTGGTCAAACCACCGTGTGGGTTCGAGTCCCACCGCCTCCGCCATTTTTATTTTTCTTCGAATCTCTTTTGACCTCCGCGCAAAGCAATTTCCATCATTTTCCTGTTGAGTTGTTCAACCTCCTGCTCAAAATACCATGAAGATAACATGAGAAGGAAACCGCAGATAAGCCAAAAGTAGGCGCTGACTTCCAGCGCCACACCAAGTGTTCCTAACGCCACAGAGAGACTGCCTCCAACAAACCTTCCCACACCGGTGCCAACGGAGTCAGTTAGGTTGAAAATGGAGAATATACGCCCCCTATCTTTTGGCTCGTTTACGTTTAAAAGCATCATCTTGACGTTAGGACCTGTGTATGAATCCATGAGTGCCGCAACGAAACCAAGTAAACACAGGACAACCAGTGAGTAGAACTGCCCGGGAATGTAGGGATATCTGAAGACAAAGACGGTCAGGAAAGTCCCAATTATCGTCGTGATTGCGGAAACAAACGGCACAAGTTTCTTGGACCTTCTGTAAATCTTCTCGCCAAGAAATCCGCCGACAACGTTCCCAACAATGCTTCCCATGGCAAATATGAGAAACACCGTTGTCGCTTGATCTAAGTCCATTCCCTTTTCTCTCTTGAAGAACTCTATCATGAAGTAGGGAATAGCTCCCCATGGAATCGTACCAGCAATTCCTTGAAAGAAGAGAAGGAGGTTTGTCTTTATCTTAACTAAGTTCACATAATCGGACAATTTCACAAAATATCTGTATTCGGCAAAGCCTTGTTCGAATCCTTCCTCGTGAGCCCCCCTCTTAGGCTCTTCTATCAGGTTAAGAAATAACGGAATCAGAATTAGATTCGGAGCAGAAACTAGGATGAACGGAATGCGCCATCCAAAAATTCCCGCCGTATAACCTGCCACCAACATTCCTAAAATACCTCCGATCGTGGAAGCCAATCCAAGTACAGAGACAACTTTTCCGCGTTCTCTGTGGCCGAACAAATCACCAATCAAAGAATAAGATATCGGAAAAGACGCCCCAATACCTATCCCGGTAAGTACACGCCATAAAAACAACTCACTGAACGAGCCAGAAACTGCCGTCAACAAACAAGGAATTTCACCAACAAGTACGGAAGCAATTAGTAAGCGTTTTCTGTTGTAAATATCTGTTAAATATCCCCAAACTAAGCTCACAAGAGCACCTACAATACTGAAAACTCCACCCACTAGACCGATGTGTGAATCCGTTACTCCAAATTCAGCTTCAATCATTCCAATAACGGGGCTCATGACCATTTGGTCTGCATTTAAGATAACGAGAATAATGAAAAGCAGAAAAACCATCGTTCGTCTGTTTGTTGAATGGGCCATTGACAATCCCCCCAACGGGTAATATTTTAAAGTACCAATGATGTGCGATGATACAAACTCACTTCATTGAATCATCACCACGACTAACAACATCTCTTCGCGTCGTATGGTCTATCGTACCATTTTCGTGCACCTGCTTCACCAGTTTTTAACACCTTAGTCTAGGTTTACCGCTTACCCCGTGTCCCACTCTGTCATTTACAAACCACATGTCCACCCGTTCACGCACTGCCACTTTTTACATTTTCAGAGACTACCTAACAACAAATAGGTCCTCATCGACGCTCATTTTGAAACTATTATACCACTCTCTCTCGCGATAAGAAAATCTTAAGGACTTCTCAAGTTAGTAGGTCAGTAATCAACAACCAAATTGCTTCATTAAAAAAGCTATTTGAA
>Ga0105162_1000720_pt1 | contig 20460 bp, 21 predicted proteins | sample JNZ201metaG_FD_81532 | JGI IMG/M metagenome (GOLD analysis project Ga0105162, IMG submission 81532) | Hot spring microbial communities from Jinze hot spring, China to study Microbial Dark Matter (Phase II) - JNZ 20120812A | ecosystem: Environmental > Aquatic > Thermal springs > Hot (42-90C) >...
GTTGAACATTTATTCAAAAAATAATAAGAATATTTAAAAATTTCTCAAATATAGGAAAAAATTTATATATGAGTGTGTATTTTAAAAGCAAATCATTGAATAGAATGGTGGAGAACGTTTGGAGCGCGCAGAATCCTTCGATGAGGCGGTTAAAAGGGCTATTGAAATCTTGAAGGCGAATAGGGTTCGGTGGGTTCACTCAACATTCGTTGATATAAGGGGCTTAATGCAGGACATGATTATACCGGCAAGAGAATTTATTGAGGGGGACGCTTTCACTGCTGGTTTAGGTTTTGATGGTTCATCTGTTAGGGGTTTTAAGTCCATTGAGGAATCCGACATGGTTCTTATGCCAGATCCAAAGACTCTGGCGATAATCCCGTGGACGAGTGAAGAGAGTCAGAGGAGCGCTATAGTTATAGGGGACGTCTGTGAGGCATATGGGAGTAAAGAGCCGTCTGAGGTTGACCCAAGAGGTTATGTTGCAAAGAGAGCTGCTAAAGCAGCTGCCGAGATGGGCTTTACTGGATACTTCGCCCCAGAATTAGAATACTTCATTTTCCTATCAATAGACCCAACAAAGCTTGTTTGGGACCTCTGGGTTAGCCCAGATGGAGGTAAAGGCGACTCTTGGGGTGCTCCCAGAGTTGTCCCGCAATCTCCGGAGATATCTAGCGGCGGATACGTTCTCAGACCTAAGGAGGCTTATTATAGGCCCCCTCCAGAGGACACCACAATTGAGTATAGGAATGAGGTTTCAGCAATCCTAGAGGATTATTTTGGGTTTAAGATTGAGAAGCATCATCATGAGGTTGCAACAGCTGGCCAGATTGAGATAGACTTCCAGTATGGTCCGCTTATTGAGACCGCCGATAGAACAATATATTATAAGTTTGTGGCTAAGAATGTTGCTAAGAGGCGTGGTTTAATAGCGACTTTTATGCCTAAACCAGTCTATTTGGATAATGCCAGCGGGATGCACGTTCACATATCGCTATGGAGGAACAATGTGAATGTCATGTATGATGAGAGCGATGATTATGCCGAGCTCAGTCAAACAGGAAGATACTTCATTGGTGGACTACTTGAGCATGCAAGAGCTTTAACAGCTATATGCTGCCCAACAGTAAACTCCTATAAAAGGCTTGTTCCTGGATTTGAGGCTCCAATATACATTGTTTGGTCACGCAGAAATAGGTCGGCGCTAGTTAGAATACCAGTCTATTATAGGGGTCCGCAATACGCATCTTATAAGCGTGTTGAGTACCGTGGCGTTGACCCATCATGCAACCCATACTTAGCATTCTCATGCCTTCTGATGGCTGGGCTTGATGGCATAAAGAAAAAGATTGACCCAGGAGACCCGGTTGACGAAGACATATATAAGTTGACTCCTGAGAGGAGAAAAGCACTTGGCATAGGTGAGCTGCCAACTACGCTGAAAGAAGCCATTGAGGAGATGAAGAGTGATGAAGTGATCCACCGAACCCTTGGGAGCCACATATTTGACACATTCATTGAATATAAGATGAATGATTGGTATCAATACTGCCTCTATATAACGCCATGGGAGATAATGAAGTATCTTGACTATTAGGAGATTTGACCCGATATGAAAATTAAGAGTATGTTTTGGAGGTATGTGAGAAATGTTAAGAGCATATATATTTATTGAAACCAAGCCTGGAACATCATTGGAAGTAGTTAAGAGGATAAAAAATACAGTTAAGGAAGTTGTCCAAGCAGACGCAATATATGGGAGGTTTGATGCAATCGTCATAATTGAAGCGCCTAATCTGGAGAGCATAAATGAGATATTATATAAGGTTATTGAGAAGGACCCGAACATCGTCCATACTGAGACATCCCTAACGTTAACCGAGATTGAATAGTATGAGATTGAGGTTAAGGTCAAATGAGTATGGTTAAAGACCTTAGAAGAAAGGCCTTGAGGGCATTTGTCCTCATTAAGATGAAGCCTGGAACATCAGAGGAGATTGTTAGGTCTAGGCGGATAAAGGGTGTTAAGATGGCTAATTCAATCCTTGGAAGATACGATGCCGTAGTTGTTATAGAAGCCTCAAGCCTCAAGGAGCTTCAGAAGATAATTTACGAGATGGTTGAGCAGCATCCTAATGTTGTCCATACTGAGACATTAATCTCAATATTCCACCCACCTAGCTCGAACCCGAATTCAGAATAATTGTAAGGATGGGGGTGCTGAGAGGTGGATTCGGATATAATTAGGAGAATGGCCTTCGAAGACCTATACTTCAAGTTATCTCTGAAGACCGAGCCTATAATTGATGATACAACGCTTAGGGATGGTATACAAATGCCAGGTCTAGCAGTTTCTCCAGAGGATGCTGCTGAAATAGCCCGCTTACTTGACGAGATTGGTGTTGAACGCATAGAGCTACATCATTATCAGAAGCCGGATAAGGAGGCTGTTAGGCTAATACGGAAGATGGACTTGAACACCCGCCTAGCTGGATGGTGCAGGGCTGTTAGAGAGGATATAGATGATGCAATAGACTGCGGTTTCGAGGAGGTTGGGATATCACACCCAGTATCCTACATACATTTCAGAGCTAAGTGGTCGGATAAAACGCCGGATGAGCTCTTAAATAGGGTTGTTGAGGTTGTTGAGTATGCCGCCAAAGACCATGGATTAAGAGTCTTCGTTCACGGTGAGGATAGTACTAGAGCTGATTGGGAGTTTGAGAAGAAATTTATAAATGCTGTCGCTGAGGCTGGGGCCGAATGCTATAGGATATGTGATACTGTTGGCGTCGGACTCTCCGATCCCGATGCTCCGCTGCCAAATGGTATCCCAGTGAAGATTAAAGCCATCAAATATGAGACGAAGATAAGAGATGTGGAGATCCATGCGCATGATGACTTCGGAAATGCTGTTGAAAATACTCTTGCGGCAGCTAGAGCTGCATCTGGCATATGGGACAGAATCTATTTGAGCACAACATTCCTCGGGATAGGTGAGAGAGCCGGGAACGCTGAGACGGAGAAGGTCATAATGAACCTATACATGCATTATGGGGTTAAAAAGTTTGAGGGGAAGATACAGAAGTTGACAGCGTTAGCAGAGCTCATAAGTCGAGCTACAGGCTATGTTATTCCACCTAATAAGGCTATTGTAGGCGCCTATGCCTTTGCCCACGAATCCGGAATACATACGCATGGGGTCTTAAATGATCCAGCAACATATGAGCCCTATCCGCCAGAGCTTGTTGGTAATGTGCGTAGGCTAACTATAGGCAAACATTCAGGGAAAGCGATAATTAGACATAAAATCATTGAGATAACTGGTAAGGAACCGGATGCTGAGACTCTTAGGAGAGTTGTTGAGGAAGTAAGAAGACTTTATGAATTTGGGAGAAAGGCATCGCTTAGAGAAGAAGAATTTAAGAGAATACTCCGTGACATCGGATTAATCTAGCGCGTTATCTCCCTAAATTTTCTCGTTGCTTCAACCATATTCCTAAGCTTCTTAATTGCCACCTCATAGCCTTTCTCCCTAGAACCATCAATAATAAGGTTTCTGAAACCACAATCTGGAGTAAATATTAAGCAATCTCCATAATTCTCGAATTTAATCATTAAATTAAGGATCTCTTCAACACTTTCTATATTTGGATTTCTGCTTGATACGCAGCCAATGGACAGTATTTTTTCACTCTCCCTTAAATCTCTAGGATTATAAATTTTTATGTTTTCTGGGGAATCGTGAAACTCATGGCTCAAGAAATCCATACTAGTCCTTAAAAGAGTGCTAGCTAAATGCGGTGAGATTCTGCCACAGACATGTATCCCGGATATAGTGTCCCCGCAGCTTTCTCTTAATATATTAAGCACTCCCCTAATATCTTCCTCAGTATACTTGAATGGTATTTTTGCTCCTACGATAATCCCTAAAATTGGTTCATCTATTGAAATCATACTCGCGTCTCTTGAAGCAACCTTACACACTTTAGATATTACTTGAGCTATTTCCTCAATCAATCTGATATCGGATACGGCTGTGTTAAAAGGTGCTCTCCCATCTCTAATCTCTATATAAGACGCTAACGTGAAGGGTCCCGTTATAGCAGCCTTAATATTGACGTTTAAGCCCCTTCCCCTAATATATCTTATGGACCATAAAAATGGTTCAAGTCCTGGAGGTTGAATATTGAAGTCTGCTAATTTGGCAGTCATCTTATATTTGCCATTCTCCAAAGTTATCCCGCAACCCTGATTAACTAGGTCATCTAGAAACTGCTTACCCATATCTGTTAGCTGAGGATAAGTTGGAAAATCTATTCCTAAATCAATTAAATCCCTTATGCATCTTTCTCTATTGATCTCAGAGTCCTCTAGTGGGAAGCTTCCTATAGTTGATGTATAAAAACCCCTTAGCTTCAAGCCACCACCCCAAATTCTCAAATACAAAAATATACGATCACAATTTTAAAATTATGTTAGTGCCTGAAATTGTATTTTGAAGTGCAATAAGTTATATGTCTTCTATTTCGTCTAGATCTTCAAAATCCTCTTGATCCTCGATATTATTGAGTAATATGAAACCCTCTAAAATTATTTCACTTTTACACTTTTTGCAGACTATAAGTATTTCTTTGAGTCTTCCTTGCTCATCCGTTTTAACATCTAATATTTCGTAATTTAGCCCGCTTTCATCGTCGGGCGATATTAGATTACCACATGCGGGGCAGGGAAATTCCCCCTCCCCCTCAATCTTTGTTAAATCTATTTTGTAAAGCAGCGTTTCCCACACGTCTCCTCAATATTTTCTTTGGTATAATTGCCTTAAAAATCTTATAGAAAAATTATACAATTTTAATATTCTTAAAATATCCGAATTGATCGCTTAATATCATCTATGGAATAGTGGATGAGTGATAATTTTAGGGTTAAATATGCTGCATAGGTATTGTAGTATGGTGCTCCCTTCCTTGAGAATAATGTTAAAACCTTTCCATTATGATTGAATTTATATCCCCCGTCTACTGGCTCATGACCCCTAATTAAGAGTTTAACGCCTAGAGTGTTAAGGAAATTCTTTGTTATACTTTCGCCAAATAAGTATCCTGCTCCACGCGGGGATGGATACTTTCCATCTAACTCGTCTATTGGATCACTCCATAATATCTCCTCTAAATGGCTTTCGGCAGGATGCTTCTTGTATGCAAATGCAAGATCATCCACGCTTCTCATTTCACTTGGAACCCCACCATGAAGCATTACGAACATGTCTTTAATGATCACAGCCGTATAGAATCTCCTAAAAAGACGGCTTAACTCTTCATAAACCCTTAATCCCTCCAAACCAAACTTCCTTCTTAAGTGATATGGTAGGTCGTGTGGGCGTGCGAGTAAATCTTCCGGTCCCTCATGATTGCCTTGAATGAGGATTATGTTCTCTGGGAACATTTTCTTCAACATTAAAATTATGTAATAAACTTCTGGCGAGTATACGCCTCTATCACCATAGTCGCCGAGGAAAATCAGATATAAATTATGCTCATGCTGAACTCTATCTATGAATCTCGTTTCAGATAATATGTGTTTTAGGCTTGATAGGTCACCGTGGATATCTCCTACAATTATTGCTTCGCCTTGAGATGGGATATAAATAAGCTTACCGATAAGAGCTAACCCTCTTATGCCTCTTTCTTGCTCACTAGAAAGTATATTGCCAACATCATTAATTAGCTCTAGGAACACCTTTGGTTTAACGGTTATGGATTCATTGATTAAGCTGTTTAAATCCATTTTCTGTTTCTCCAGCGAAGCATATATTAGTCTAACCAGTATTTTATTTACAATCCTCCTAAAAATAAAGCCTTTGAGGGTAAGATTAATGCCTCTCCAAAGAGTTACTTTTGAGGAAACGCTGAAGAAGCATGTTATCGATTCTCTCCTTTGCACTGGTTGCGCATCTTGTGTCATCTCATGCCCATTCAATTGTCTTGAATATGCTGAGGGTAGCCCCAGACTTATAAGTGAATGTAAGGTTTGTGGAATATGTGCTCAAATATGCCCAAAATTTAATCTCTCTATTCCGGATCTTGAGCGCTTCATATTTAATAGGGAGCGTAGTATTAATGAGGAATTCGGTGTTTATAAGCGTGTTCTCGTGACACAGACGACGAGTAGTGAAATTATGAGCGTATGCCAGGATGGTGGGGTTGTAACATCACTTCTAACATTTGCTTTGGAAGAAGGAATAATTGACGGCGCCGTCCTATCTGGCGGAAGCCTAGATAAACCGTTGAAGGGTGTTCCCAAGCTGGCTTTATCAAAAAATGATATTCTTGAATGTGCTGGAACAAAATACACGTACTCGCCAAATATGCTTGCGCTTAGGGATGGCGTCCGGAGGAAAATTGGAAAATTAGCCTTTGTTGGGACGCCATGTCAGATTCATGCCATTAGAAGAATTCAGATGCTCCCGCTAAAAAAGTATGCGAATCCAGTCAAATTCACTATAGGACTATTCTGCAGTGAGAGCTTCACTTACGAGGGGCTTATTAATCAGATTCTTAAAGCTGGGATTAAGCCAGATGATGTAATTAGGATTAATATAAAGGGTAAATTGCTTCTTAAAATGAGGAATGGCGAAGTTAAAGCGTTGCCCTTAAAAGATTTTAAGGCATCCTCATGCGTTTTCTGCAACACATGCTTAGATTTCTCCGCTGAGCTGGCTGATATATCTGCTGGTGGTCTAGGTCTTGAGGGCTGGACTCTGACAATAGTACGTAGTGAAATCGGAGATGAATTATTTAGTAAAGCTGAATCTAGGGGGGTTATTAGAGCAAAACCCCTGGAGGATAAGAATCTTCTAGATCTCCTGATAAAGATTTCTAGGAGGAAAAGGGAGCGCAATAAAGCGCCGACATAGAGATTATTTACAATCAATAGATGTTTATCTCTCGTTTCAGCCTATTAACTCTATGGATCTGAGCAGTATCTCCGCATTTATTTTTCCAGCGGCAAAAACTTTTCCAGTCCTCTTATTGGCAATCGTTATCTTGGCTGGCGCAAATATTTGTGGGTCAATTTTGTAGAAGTCTTGCCCAGCCTCTCTGAATATCTCCGAGAATGGTTTTCCATATTCTCTTGATGCTGATGAAACTGCCCTCTTAACGATATCTCTCAAATAATTATCTTCGTGGCTTACAACATAATATGCTGAGCCGCCGTAAAGTATTGCATCATTCGCTCTACCCATAGACTTAACACTATCCGGGTGGGGTGGCGGAATCGGCGCCTCCCCGAAAGCGTATAGCACTTTTTCCGGTTCCAATCCAAGTTCGAGAAGCTTATATATGCCGACCTCAACCACTCTGCCAGAAATCTGGGTTAAGCCAGCTATTGAGGATGTTGGCGTAACTATTACAAATAATTTTTCAGGGGTCACATGGCATGATTCAGCGATGATTTTAATGGCTTCTTCAGGCGGCTCCTCGAGTGCCTCCAAAACAATAACGGCTTCATCAGACTCATCCCTATATCCTATCTTTTCATATATGCTCTTGGGCTTTAGGGCTAGGGCTCTTGCTGGACCTGAACCCATGGCTAAGTATTCGCCAACTTTAATTCTCCAGCCAGCCATCTGCGAGCCTAATGTTGATATTGATGGATAATCCGTGTAGACTCTTATTGACGGAACCCTCACATTACCTATCTTTATCGATGAAAGATTTACTTTGGCAAGTCCGCCTAGGCAGATTCTTGTTATTAATTCCCCTACGAGAAAGCCGCCCCTAATATTTATTCCAGCATCAATTATACATGTGCCTAAACTGTTTCTCTTAATAGCAACATTATATTTTTCCGGGTTACTGCAGATTTCCCTCACGATTTTAATGGCTTCCCTATTAATGCTGGGCAAAATCCTAATCCCCTAAGAAAGATATTTTTCATAAAATGCTAGGTGCGGGTTCTTGGGCTTTGATATGAAGAGTTTTCCCTCACCATTATCCGCTATATCACCTATAAACCTATAGAATGGTCCAGTTATCTTTTCACCATTAACATCAACGCTTGGTCTTATACTATCTATTGTGAATGTTGGTAAAACGGATGGAGTATACCCGCATATAATTATTCTCCCATTACGCATTTGAGCCCCGGCTTCACCAGCGCAGTCTTCTCGAATAAATATTGTTCCATCGGTCATGTTTATGCCAGCCAAATGCCCGACGGAACCATAAACTTTAATTGTTCCACCCCTCATTAAGCATCCAATTTCCCTGCCAGCATTGCCGTGAATAATAATTAGTCCTCCACTCATTCCGTTTTTACTTCCACGGTATGGTGCGCCAATATAGTCCCCAGTTGAACCTTTAACTTCTATTCTTCCATTCTTCATTGAGCCGCCGAGCCATGAATCAGCATATCCATTAACAATTATCTCGCCGCCCCTCATCCCCTCACCCAGATGCATGCCGATATCCCCGTTAACGATTATCTTTCCGTAACTCATATTAGCCCCAACCCTTCTAACCTTAATGAAATCTCCGGTTAGGTTTATTGTGAGATCACCGTCCTCCGTCTCCCGCTCAAGTTTAATATGGAAGAGATCGTCTAATGTACGGGCTCTATTACCCTCCCAAACTTTCAGCTTCAACATCTCCTCCAGGCTTTTCCCGGAGAGAATATCTGGGGATATGCATTCAGCATATATTGGGAGCCTAAATTTATATTTTGGAGTAATGTGTATTATGATCTTTTACACCCCCGCTTTAATAGATATTGGCGCTGAAATCTTGAGGTATCTCTCCGGAATAAAGTAGTTGTCAAACTCAATAGTCCAGTAATCTCTAAACTTTCTCTTTAATTCGGCGGCTGCTCTCAATAGGCAATCTGCTCCACAATATGCTTCAAAGTTTATCCAATATGTTCTCCCAGCAGGAGCTTTAACTATTCTCCCGTTTACGGCAACTATCTCCCCACTTTTAATTGTGTATGCGGCGTTGGAAAATGCCCTTCGAACAGCTTTATAATCCCGTGAGGGATCAATTTTTCTTGGATCAATGTTATAGATAGATATGTCAGCATCGGCACCTATACCTAAGTGTCCCTTACTCTTTAGGCCAAGCGCCTTTGCTTGCCCAGCTCTTGTGATTATTGCTATCTCATAGAAAGTCATCTCTCTATTTATGCTTGGAAGTAGCGATTTAGCCTTGGCTTTCCTGTTAATTCTTTTGAGGACTCGCTCCCTAGCCTTTTCGCTCATAAGCCAAGATATGATTCTGGGATATGAGGTGAAGGGTCCTCCATTAGGGTGATCTGTTGTCAAATAGATTTTCCATGGATCCTCTATTAGGAGGGCTAATTCAAGTCCAATAGACCACATTATTGCATGAACATAGCTCTTGCGCCTATATTTAAATGGAACTATGCCGGAGCTCGTCTCAACCTCAACATCATGGTTAACCCATTTATTCCCGCTGATCTCGTAGAGCGTGTATTGCCATGGTCCATCAGCAGTCATTGTGGTTGTATCGGTGAAAACAATCTGTCCCATGTCAAGTGTGACGTGTGAATGCCTATTAACATATTTGGCTATATCCTCAGCCCCGGATCTCATGTTAGCCCAGCTATCGCCCTTAAATGCGCTGAATTGGCAGTGGGTGATGTGGATTACGGGCTTATCGGATGTTGCAAGATCCTCAACGCACTCCATTGTTTTAATTGTCGTAAGGTAGTTTCCTGGCTGTCCAAGCCTATTTGTGTGAACATGTATTGTATGTGGCAGATTAAGAATCTTGTTCACTATGCAGAGCCCGCGGATAATCTCTTTAGGGGTTATGTTAAAGTATGGGACCTGGTCATCTAGATCCTTAACGTTTCTACCGAAGCCCCAAGCCTCTAATCCACCCGGATTAACGATTTTGATAGCGTAACCTTTTGTCGCCATAATCATCCATGCGGCGTGTTCAGCGCATTCTTTGACTAATCCATCCCTGAGATATTCTAGAACAAACCACCAGTCGCCTAGAAGCGGGAAAGTCACCTTATCAACTATGGGGGTATCCTCAAGCTCCTCATGTGTATGCCTAGCCTCTAGAGGTGGCATGGAAGGGTTACAGAGGAATGTGTAGCCCATACGGGTGTAACGGTAGCCTGTTGTGAATGTTGAGGGGATGGAGTGTCCGACACCCGATCTAGTGATAGGTGTTTTAGGCTCAAAATCATATATATGATCCTCTGGTCTCAGAAGTCTACCCGCATTAACCTCTGAACCAGCTATATGGGTATGAATATCAATTCCACCTGGCATGACGATCATTCCGGATGCATCTATCACCTGAGCCCCATATTCATTAACCTTCTCAATTATTCGTCCACCCTCAACGGCTATATCCATAACTTCCCCATTAACGCCGTTTATGGGATCATAGACAAACCCATTCTTTATGAGTAGGCTCATAGATTCTCTTCCCGGATTAAATGCTGATTTTTAAAATAATTTATTTGAAATGTATTTAACTATTCTGGGAGATGGAGAAGTATACATTTTTAGGATAAAATTTTGCGCTAACGGGCATGTAATGCTATTCTTTCAAGCTCATTTCTACGTTGTATGGCATAGCTTTTAAGATCTTTATTAGCCGCTAAAATTATTTCTTCCGCCAGGCACTCCTCGAATGTTTTCGGGTTACTGAATGCCGCTAGCCTAGCGCCCTCAGCAATCCAGCGTAATGCTAAATCAACTCTTCTTTGTGGTGATACATCCACAGCTTGATGATAGACTATTCCACCATACATTATCCTTGTTGTGTCCTCACATGGTGCGGCATTCTCAATTGCTCTAATAAGCACTTCAATTGGGTTTCTGCCTGTTTGGAGATGAATTATTTCAAATGCATTTTTCACAAACCTTATTGCTCTAGCTTTCTTCCCCGCGTTTTTACCTGGGCGCATAAGTTGATTAACAAGTCTCTCAACAATGTTTACATCAGCCTTTGCAAATCTATGATGTTCATGTCTACCCATAGAGTGGGGTATAATAACTGGCTTAAGTGATATGTATCTTTGAAGTCCCGGGTCTTTAACCTCTATGCCCTCAAAGCTCCATTTTCCGAAGAGCAGATATTTCTTATATGCCTCACTCAACTTTTCCACCTGAATCAGACATATTTTGGATTAAACTGTATTATTTAAGGGTTATGGATCAAAATAAATTTGTGGTGGTTACATTAGTATTTTCCAAGTAACTTGAGCAGTATGGCTTTAGCTGAATATAGTCTGTTCTCGCTTTGCTCATATATTATTGATCTTGGATCCTCAATCATATCTGAGCTTATCTCGTATCCGCGGTGAATTGGCATATCATGCATTATCCAAGCATTGCTTCCAGCGATATTCTCCCTATTTAGTTGATAAGGCATCATCAGTTTTATACGTCTCTCCATCTCCTCCGCATACTTAGGGTCTAAGAAGAACTCCATATCAACCCAAGTATCAGTATAAATGAAGTCAGCGTCTTTAATAGCCTCTTTGAGGTTTAATGTTGTCTTCCAAAGTCCTGTTCTTCTGGCTTCCTCTAAGAGTTCATCATCTCTGGAAGGTTCATTAAATATTGGTGTAACAGTAGTTATCTCGATGCCGATTTTTGTGCATGCCTCAATTAGAGAGTTACATACATTATTGTGTATGCCAACATAAACCAGCTTTACGCCCTTTAATGAGCCCTTCCTCTCCTTCATTGTTATTAAATCGGCTATTATCTGGGTTGGATGGTATTTTTCATCACAGCCATTTATAACCGGAACTCGTGAGGCTCTAGCCATAACTTGCAGATCAGAGTTTTTTAGTAGCCGTGCTAATATGCAGTCAACGTTTCGTGAGAGGTATTGGGTTTCATCATGTATATCTGCTATTGTGAAGTTTGTTGCCCTCCAATCCATGTATATTGCATGCCCACCCATCTGCGTCATGGCAACTTCGAAAGAGACTCTGGTCCTAGTTGAGGTCTTCTGGAATATCATTGCTAGGGTTTTTCCATGTAGAGAGTCGCTATATTTTTCTGGATCATGCTTTATCTCTATACCCTTATCAACTATCTCCATGATCTGCTGTCCAGATAGACCCTTAAAATTTAGTAGGTGCATTCCATTAGCATCCTCCAAATCAAATTATTAGAGTTTGCCATAATTATTAAGTGTTACCATAATTTATGGCAAGATTTTTACATTGAACCAGCGTATACTCTTCTTGGAGGGAAATTCTTGGATGCTGGATTAGAGGATCTCAAGGCTCTTAGGGATGAGGTGACTAGACTGACACTCGAGATAATCCGCTTATCGGGTGAAAGGGTCTCTTTAGCTAAGAGGATAGGTGAGATAAAAGCTCAAAATAATCTGCCGATTGAAGATCCACTTGTTGAAAATGAATTGAGAGTTAAAGTTGTGGATTTAAGTCAAAAATGCGGTGTGGACATAAATTTTGCATTAAAGCTTCTGGATCTGCTGCTTGAGGAATCTAAGCGTGTTCAGCGGGATATTATTAAGTCTAGGTTCTATAAAATGTGATTCTGGGGGTTTTACCAGATTGATTGTTGCTATAATTGGTGGAGCTGGAAGGATGGGCTCATGGTTTGCAAGATATTTTCTTAAGCATGGTTGTGAAGTTTTAATATCGGATTTGAATGTGGATAGAGCCGAGCTTATCGCAAAATCTTTAGGTGTAAGGATGGTTAAGAGTAATGTTGAGGCTGCGAGTATTGCTGATTTAACACTTGTATCAGCGCCAATCGATGTAACGCCAACAATCCTGCTTGAGATAATGCCCTATCTGAAGGAGCATGCAATCGTTGCTGAAGTATCATCTCTTAAATCTAGGGTTCTTCCAGCTTTAAAGAGAATTGCTGAGCGTGGAGTAAAAAGTTTGTCAATTCATCCACTTTTTGGCTCCGGCGCTCGGGATATGGTTGGTGGAAAGATTGCGCTTATACCGGTAATTGACCGTGTAGTTGAGGAGGATTTAACGAAAAGAATTTTCCCTGAAGCTGAAGTGATAGTTGTGGATTGTGAGACCCATGATGAGGTTATGGCTTTAACACTAGCCTTAACACACTTCATAAATATTGTTTTTGCGTCAGTTGTCGGTGAGGAGGATATACGTCTGCTTAGAAGTCTAGGTGGAACAACATTTACTTTGCAGCTGACTCTAAGTGAGGCTGTTATGAGCGAAAATCCATCACTTTATGCATCAATACAAATGGATAATGAGTGCACAGTTAAATACTTGGATAAGTTTATGTCTAGAGCTGAAAAATTGAGGAGCATTATTGAGAGCAAGAATTTTGATGGTTTCATAGAGTTTTTTAGGCTTGCTCAAGGATTACTTTCTAAAGATGAGGGGTTTGCTGGAGCTTATGAGAGGATGTATCGCGCACTCGAGTCTATTTGAGATACGCTGGAATTAAATGTTTTTAATCAATCCTTGAGTTTTATTAGGGTCTTTGTATTCAGAACCCATGGGATCTTCCTTATCTCATCTACTTTAGAATTTAATTCCTCAATTGTATGAGTTCGAATGAATGCCGCAACATCATATTCCCCCGAGATCTCAAACACTTTATCAGCAATCCTCCTTATATCCTGAACAACCTCCTTAGTTCTAGCTGTCTCAGTCTCGATTAGAATTATCCCCTCAACATCTATGCTTGTCTCAATAGTGAACTTCTTTATTATTCCATTCGTAATCAGTCGTTTTATTCTTCTTCTCACAGCGCCCTCAGTTAAACCAATATGTCTCGCTATTTTAATATATTTGACTCTGGCATTCTCCCTTAATATATTCAATATCTTGAGATCTATTTGATCCACAATTAATTTATGTTCGTTCTGGGAAATAATTTTTACGAAAAACGTATTGATTGCCACTTCATTTTTTTACGAAAAACGTAAAAATAAAACGAAAAACATAAATAGTTATTCTATAATCACAGAATATCTTTAAGAGGGATTGTAATGGAGATTAAGAGGTTTGAGGGATGCTATACCGCTCTAATAACCCCTATGAAGAGCAATTTTGAGGTTGATTTTGAGGGTTTAAGGAGACTTGTTGATTTTCAGGTTGAGGAGGGCGTGAGCGGTTTACTTGCCGTTGGGACTACTGGGGAGAGTCCAACGCTTACACATGAGGAGAGCGTTAGGGTTATCAGGGAAGTTTATGATGCCGCTAGAGGTAGATGTGTGGTTATAGCTGGGACTGGGAGCAATTGCACTGAGAAGACTATTGAGATGACTAGGGAAGTATACGACTTTGGTGTAAGATGCGTTCTACTGGTTGATCCATACTATAATGGTCCAAGCTCCCTTGAGATAAGGAGAGAGTACATTGAGCCAGTTGCCCAAATGTTTCCAGATGTCTATGTGATACCATATGTTATTCCAGGTAGGACTGGAACGCAGCTGCTACCCCAAGACCTAGCGATCCTACACTCGAAGTTTAAGAATGTTAGGGCAGTTAAGGAGGCAACTGGAAACCTTGAGAATATGAAGTTGACTAGGAAGCTCTGCGGTGAGGACTTTGACATATTATCCGGCGATGACGATAAGACTTATGATATGATGATGAGCCCAGATATAAGGGCGAGTGGGGTTATCTCTGTTACATCTAACGTGGCTCCTGCTGCAACCCAGAAGTTTACTAGGGCTATACTTGAGGGTAGAGTTGAGGAGGCTAGAAGGCTGTCTGAAGCCCTTAAACCCCTATTTTCAATTGTGACCGTTAGGACCGAGGAGGAAACCCCATATGGTAATGTCACTTTTAGAGCTAGGAACCCGCTTCCATATAAGACACTCATGAGGGTTCTAGGTATGCCTTCCGGTCCATGTAGGCGTCCGCTTGGTAAGTTGACTAGGAAGGGCTTAAATGTAATATTGAATGTTGCGAGGACTGTTTATGAGAGGGATGCATGGATTTTTAAGCCTATAGAGGATTTCTTTGATGTAGATTTGGGCAGGCGCTTGTATGATGAAGGTCTCTTGGAGGATTTAGTGTATGAGCAATATTAGATTATGTGTTGCTGGCGCAACTGGTAGAATGGGTAGTACGCTGATTAGGGAGGCTGTTGCTAGGGGATTTAGGATTGTTGGGGCTATTGCAGCTAGGGATGACCCTAACACAGGTAGAACCTTAAGGGAGGCTGGGATCTGCGACCTAAACGTTATTATAATGGATCCATCAAGGATTCCGGAAGCCGTCAGCAATGCAGATGTCTATGTCTCCTTCACTACGCCTGAGGCTGAGGTTGCAAATCTGCCAGTTGTGGCTAATTTAGGTAAGAGGATAGTTATGGGGACGACTGGATTTACAGATGAGCAGATGAAGATTATTAGGGAGGCTGTTTCAAGTAGGGTTCCAGCTGTCTTCTCACCAAACTATGCTATAGGAGTGAATATTCTTTTAAGGTTGCTGCGTATGATGAAAGTTTTCCCAGCAGGATACGATTTCAGCATAGTTGAGATCCATCATTCCGGTAAGAGGGATGCGCCCAGCGGAACGGCGAAGAGGATGGGTGAGATAATATCTGAGGCTAGGGGCTACACAAGCATATCCTATGGGCGTGAGGGTTTAAGCGCTAGGAAACCGGGTGAGCTTGAGATTTTGGCTGTTAGGGCTGGCGGTGTTCCAGGTGTTCATGAAGTTATTATTGCTGGTCCATATGAGATGATAAGGATAGAGCACACGTCCTTCTCTAGAAGCGTCTTCGCTCAGGGAGCATTATATGCCGTTGAATGGATTTATAAGCAGGATAAGCCTGGAATTTATAGTATGGATGATGTGTTAGGGTTGGTTTAGGGGAGGTGGAGCGGGCTCATAGTGAATGGTAGGGTTGTAGTGAAGTTTGGTGGGGGAGACTTAGCCACTGGGGAGAAGATTAGAAGAGCCGCTGAAATGGTCTTAAAGTCTGGGTTTAAAGAGGTTGTTGTGGTAGTTTCCGCTATGGGTGGGACAACCGATAACCTCATAAACATTATGTCGCAGGCGGGTATAGTGAATGATCGAGATTACGCTGACATAGTTTCTATGGGTGAACGGACAAGCGCTCGAATATTCTGCTCTGCTCTTAGGGCTTTGGGCGCAGATGCTGTTTATCTTGAGCCCAGCCATGATTTTTGGCCGATTATAACTGATTCAAACTTTAGGGATGCTAAACCCCTTCTTGAGGAGACTTGTGAGCGCGTTAAGAAGTATATTGAACCTCTTCTATCTAGTGGTAAAATAGTTGTTGTCTGCGGCTTCTTGGGTAGGGATAGGGATGGTAATGTCACGACGCTTGGGAGGGGTGGGAGTGATACAACAGCCCTATTATTGGCGAATTGTTTAAGGGCTGAGGATGTGATACTCGTTAAGGAGACTGAGGGTGTCCTATCAGCTGACCCTAAGATTGTTCCAAATCCACGTATACTTGATAGGCTGGATATACATGATATGTTCACTCTAGCCCATGGTGGTGCTAAGATCATTAAGGCTGAAGCCCTAAAATATAAGCTTTTGGGACAAAGATTGAGGATCGTTAGCTTTTCATCAGGAGATTTAAGATCTCAGGGAACAGAGATAGTTGGAGTCTTTAACTCAAACTCCTTTAAGATTAGGAGCGAGAAGGGTTTAGCCGCCATAAGTTTGCTCTGCGATGTAGAGCCGGATACCTTAAGCCAAGTATTCGCCGCTCTCTCGGGGAGTAGATTATTCGGTGTTAGTACTGGTGTGGGCTCCATTACGATTTTTGTGTCGGCATCAAATTTGAGGGATTTAGCGGCTAAGCTCCATGAATTAAGCGTTGTTAGGGCTTTAAGTTGTCTAAGCGGCGTCGGGCTCCTTGAGATATCTCACCCAGTCTTTGTTGATTCTCCAGGATGGGTTGCGAAGATGACTAATGCCCTAGCTTCCAAAGGAATTAATATTGTTGAGGTTACGACAAGTAAGGCTACGATAAATATATTTATTGATGAATCTAAAATTGAGGAAGCTGTTAAGGTTGTGAGGGATGCCCTTGAAGCGTAGAAGTGTAGCGATATTGGCTGCTACTGGCGCCGTTGGGCAGAGGTTTGTCCAGCTCCTAGAGGATCATCCATGGTTTGATATATCTGTGCTGGCTGCATCCGAGCGCTCTGCTGGCAAGAAGTATAGGGATGCATGTGTATGGCGTATGGAGACTGATATGCCTAAAGAGATAGGTGAGATGACGGTTGTGAATACTGATTTAAAGTCGGTTAAGGATGCTGGTGATGTTGACATTGTCTTCTCAGCGTTACCGGGCGATATAGCTGGGCCGGTTGAGGAGACTTTTGCAGTTGAGTTTCCGGTGCTAAGTAAGGCTGCTGCTCATAGGATGGATGAGGATGTTCCGCTCCTGATTCCGGAGGTTAATCCTGAGCAACTTGGGCTTATACCTATACAGAGGCGTAGGCGCGGTTGGAGCGGCTTTATTTCAACAGACCCCAACTGCTCAACTATACAGATGGCTATGACATTGAAACCATTAATGAGGTATGGTTTAAGGAGGGTTATTGTGACAACTATGCAGGCTTTAAGCGGGGCTGGCTATCCAGGCGTAGCATCCCTCGACATAATTGATAATGTTATACCCTATATTGCTAAGGAGGAGGAGAAGATGGAGACTGAGACAAAGAAGATTCTTGGGACATTTGATGGTGAGAAAGTTAGAATGGCTGACATACCTATAAGTGCTAGCTGTAATAGGGTTAATGTTAAGGATGGCCATCTGGAGGTTATCTACGTTGACCTAGAGGATAAGCCAACTATTGATGAGATTAAGGAAGCCTTTAGGAGCTTTAGTGGTGAGCCGCAGAGGCTTAAACTTCCATCCGCACCTGAGAATCCTATAATTGTTAGGGATGAGGTTGATAGGCCGCAGCCTAGGCTTGATAGGGATGCTGGGCGTGGAATGAGCGTTGTTGTTGGGCGCATACGCAGTGATCCAGTTATGACTGTTAAGTATCTTTGTTTGGGGCATAACACGATTAGGGGTGCTGCTGGAGCTGGAATCTTAAGCGCCGAGCTCATGGTTGCTAAGGGCTATATTTGAAGGTTTAATTTTGAGGGGAGTCCTCATCCTTGAACCCAAACTTTTTATTCCATAATTTTTTGTCGGAGAGAGATGGAATCCTATATATTGATGGTGTATCAGCGCTTGAGCTTGCTGAAAAATTTGATACTCCACTCTATGTTTTAATCGAGAATCGTGTGCGCGAAAATTTTCGTAGGCTTAGGGATGCTCTTCTAAGGCATTATGATAGGGTTAGGGTTTATTACTCAGCTAAGGCTAACACCAGCCTGTCGATTCTAAAGATTCTTTTGGATGAGGGTGCTTATCTTGATGCTGTCAGTCCAGGTGAGGTTTATTCGGCGCTTAAGGTTGGATTTAAGCCTGAGAAGATATTATTTACTGGTACGAGTGTTAGGGATGATGAGCTTAGATTTCTTGTTGACTCCGGTGTTATGATCAATATTGACTCTATGTCGCAGCTGAGGAGACTCCTTAAAATTCATGTTCCAGAGATATTGTCTTTTAGGGTTAATCCCGAGCTTGGGGCTGGGCATCATGAGCATGTTATTACGGCTGGTAGGAATTCGAAGTTTGGTATTTGGGAGTCTGATGCCCTAGAAGCCTATAGTATTGCTAGGAATTCAGGTGTGAAACGCTTTGGCATACATATGCATATAGGCTCAGGCATATTGAATGTTGAGCCATTCATCCTAGCCGCTGAGAGGCTTCTGGAAGTAGCCCATAAGATCAGTGAAGGGGTTGGTGTGGAATTTGACTTCATTGATTTTGGCGGTGGATTGGGTGTTCCATATAAGCCTGATGAGAAACCCCTAAATCTTGAGGATTTCGCTGCTAAAATGCTTAGCCTGTTTAAGGCTAGGGTTAGAGAGTATGGTTTGGGGGAGCCCTTCTTCTGTATTGAGCCTGGGCGCTTCATTATCTGCGACGCTGGCATACTTTTAACTAGGGTTAATACGATTAAGGTTACTCCATTCAAGAAGTTTATTGGAGTTGACGCTGGATTTAACACCCTTATTAGGCCAGCTATGTATGGATCTTATCATCCAATTGTTGTTGCGAATAGGCTTAATGATCCATTAAAGGAGACCTATGATGTTGTTGGACCATTATGTGAGTCCGGTGATATATTGGCTAGGGATAGGCTTCTACCGGAGGTTTATGAGGGTGATTTACTAGCAATATTGAATGCTGGAGCCTACGGGTTTTCTATGAGCTCCCAATATAATTCTAGGCCTAGATGCGCTGAGGTTCTGGTTAAGGATGGGAAATATGCCCTAATAAGGGATAGGGAGAGCCTTGACGATTTAATTAGGGGGCAGAGGCTTCCAGAATGGCTTAAGAATACAATCTAATTTCAGTACGCTGGGAAACATATATGATATATCCTATGATAATGTTGAGGTGAGAATCACTTAATTTCGTCTTTAGGACTGAGATGCTGAGCAACTATGCTCCTATTTTATTGATGCTGTTCTCTTTCATTCTCCTCTTTTATGGGTATGTATTTGATCATTCCCAGTCCAGCTGTTCTTCTTACGCCTACGTTTGTTATTTCAGCCATTTTTAGCAGTGCGGCTGCTATTTTAGCATACTTCTCCTTATACGATTCCTCCTTTACTGCGAATCTAACTGTTCCCATGAAGCCGGCTATCCACTTATTTGTTGTCGGATGCTCATATACTCGTATGGTTCTTATGCCAGGCTTTGGGAAGCCCGCAACCATTATGGCTCTCTCAGCCCAGCGTGCTGCACCCCAAACGTCCAGGTTTATTCCAGAGAATGATGACCATAATCTCGCTAGATTCTTAAATATTAATGATGGTACTGGTAGAGGAATAGTTATGCCCCTACATTTAACCGCATATCTACATGGCTTCTCAAGACGCCTACCCTCCTTAGCAGCATATATATATTCAGCGTAGTATGGGCAGCTGAGGCAGCAATCATAAACAGACCGCCTAAAAACTGTTGGCGTAAGAAACTTTACCGCAAACTTCATGGGCAATGGATCAGCATTAGAGACTAGGTCGGAGAACCTATAAATGTTGACCGATACACCTATAACCCTAGCTCTAACATTAACCAAGTCTACATGCAGGTCCGGCTTAAGAATAGATTCCCTGAAGATATCGCTAAGCTTACCATCCATAACAGCGAATGTGACATTAGCAATTGACGGAGCCTGCAATACGCGATAAACAATCCTAGATGGCGGAGGAAACTCAACAAATATAGGCGAAGAAGCCCAGGGAGCCAACCTCCCAGAAGAATGCAACACCTCAGCAAAACCCTCATCAACGCCCCTAACAAGATTATAAAAGATGCCGCAAGCAGCAAAACCAGAAAAACTCTGAAAAACAACAGGCTCCTTAACAATAAACCTAAAC
>Ga0105162_1000723_pt1 | contig 20351 bp, 21 predicted proteins | sample JNZ201metaG_FD_81532 | JGI IMG/M metagenome (GOLD analysis project Ga0105162, IMG submission 81532) | Hot spring microbial communities from Jinze hot spring, China to study Microbial Dark Matter (Phase II) - JNZ 20120812A | ecosystem: Environmental > Aquatic > Thermal springs > Hot (42-90C) >...
CACCTAAATTTTATTTATTCTATCTATTCAACATGTAGTTTATCGAAATTAATAGTTAAGCATTATTCTTAAACATGCATACTGGGAGTATGATATGACACGACTTGATTAGTGATTACTTTATTTGTGGAAATAATGCCTTTATTATGTTAGTTATTTCTTCAGACTTATCAGCAATATCTTCTAACATGTGAGTAATCTCCCTCATCAGTAACAAATGAGGAATAGAGATCTTACTCTGCAGGAGCATGATATCTAATTTTCTGAACAATTCATCAACTTTGTGTTCTTGCTCTTCAATCTCTATTAGCTTTGAGTAAAGCACTGAAGAGTCAAGCGTAATTGCAAGTATAGCCTCCTTCAGCTTCTCAACAGCTACGAAGACATTATCAGAAAGCTCTGATAATCGTTGATAAATATTCTCGTCGTGAAAACCTAATTTTTGAAGGCTCAGAAGCCTAAAAGCAGCGCCCTCAGCTTTATCTGAGATTTTATCTAGACAACTTATTAGTCTAATGAAGTCTTCTCTTTCTTGGAGTAGCGAGCCTATCTTCATAATTTGCTCACCTGTTGAATGTTTAAGCTTTTTACATTCTTCATCAAGTTTTAAAATCTCGTTATATTTCTGGACTAAGACACTTTCACTCTTTCTATAAGTAACATCCTCAATCATGAGTGAGAGAATACGCATAACATCCATAATTTTCCGGGCCTGTTCCTGAGTTAGAAGCATGATGGTATTCTCTATATCTTCAATTCTCTGGCGAGGAAATGCCATATTAGCCCTCCCTTAATTAAATAATATGTCATGAGTTGCTTATATAATTAAACTCTGGGACACTAGCTAATAGAAAGTATGGCTGAGAGCGTATTTTTGAGTTCAGATACATGTATACGACGTTGAGCCATAGTGTCTCTATCCCGAATGGTTACTGTGTCATCGTTCAATGTCTGATAATCAATAGTTACGCATACAGGTGTTCCTATCTCATCCATCTTTCTATACCTCCTTCCGATATCTCCTTTCTCATCAAATATGGAGTCAAAGTCTAGCTTTATCATTTCATAGATTTTTAATGCCTTCTCCGGCAGTCCGTCCCTAGAGACAAGTGGAAAAACAGCCACCTGAATTGGGGCTAAGAAGTATGGAAGCTTAAGAATCCTCCTGTTCTGAGTCTCTGAATAGCTATGCTCTATCAATGTATAGAGGCTTCTATCAACCCCCATAGAAAGTTCGAATACGTGAGGTACTATTTTTTCTCCATCATCTAGAACCATCAAGTCCTTACCACTTACCTTCATGTGGCCTGATAAATCATAATCTCCTCTATAGTTACATGCGACTAGCTCAACCCATCCTAGAGATGTTTCTGCCTCAAGATCCCATGCCTCGATTGCGTAAAATGCTTTTTCTTCCTCATCAAGCTGTCTCAGTCGTAGCCTATTTCTATCTAGACCTATTTTCTCGTAAAAATGCTGGATTAATGCGAGGTAGTAAGCTGAAAAATAGTTAGATATTACTCCAGTCTCGACGGCTTCACGGCAGGTCATTTCTACGACATCCCTGCCTTTAGGCATCAGCCTGAGCTTATAATCCGCCATACTCTTGACTTTTTCATACTCATTTGCTTTTTTTGGGTTAAAGAAGACTTCTATCTCTGCTTGATAAAACTCTCTTAGACGCATTAAGCTTTGACGTGGAGAGATTTCATTCCTGAAGCTCTTTCCAAACTGGCAGATGGCAAATGGCAGTTTGAGCCCCATAGTCATATAGATTCGATGAAAATCAACAAATATGCTCTGACAAGTCTCTGGTCTTAGATATGCCTCGTCCTCTGCACCACCGACTCTAACCTGGAACATCATGTTAAACCTACCAACCTTCCCCAACTCGCCTCTACATATCGGACAATTAACATTATATTTTCTCAGTAATTCATCAATTTCTTCGTCCCTTACCCTCTCCGGAACTCTTATGCCTATCTTCTCCTCAATTAGTCTGTCAACTCTATGGAGTGCTCCACATTTTTTGCATCTCGATACTGGATCAGCGAAGCTTTCAAGATGTCCTGAAGCTATGAAGACTTGCTTAGCCATTATTTGTGAACCATCTATCTCTATCATGTCGTCTCTTCTTACGAGCTCTCTTCTCCACATCTCTATGAACCTGTTTCTGAGTAGAACACCTAGCTTTCCGTACTCCCAGAAGCCTGCAGGTGCGTCGCTGTATATCTCGCAAGATGGAAAGAAGAATCCTCTATTGAGGAATAGCTTCATCAATTTGTCATAGAGGTTCTCGACCAACTTAATACACCCTAGAAATATTTATTGAGATAGTCGTGCACCACAATTTGGGCACTGGCCACCCAGCTCAGACCATGCGTCTGCACAGTCCTTATGGAAGAGAGCGCCACATGAGTTACATGCATAGGCGGTCTCTGGAGTTAATTGGTCATAACATATAACGCATTGCGAGCCCTCAGGCACGTTCTGAGCAGGAGAATAATTTGGACCAGCAGACACTGCTCCCCCTTCTGTAGGTTGTTCAATACTTACTTGTTCAGTCTCCTCCGACATAGATTCGAGCTCGTATTGCTGGTACGTAGGTGATCGCCATGCGCCGCCGATCTGCTGCGTCCTTACACTAAGACTCACAAGTCCCGCTAGGACTGCTGCACCTGCGATTCCAATGCCTGAAAATATAGCGGCGAACAGCCCGATCTCTGGGTTAAAAGTCACATCAAACCGCGGCATCTTAAGCATGTATGAATAAATGGGGGATAATATTGCAAGTGAGGCTGAGGCACCTGCAGCTGAAGGAACCACAACCCTGACTATGCTTATTTTCCTTGAGAGTGAGGCCACTACTCCAGCTAATCCTGCGAGGGCACCGGCTGCCAAGGAAAGCATTAGGCTCTCATTCAGCCAATACCCTAAAAGTGTCTGTCTTTGAAGTGTATCATATGTGACTGCAAACCAAGTCAATAGCAATGTTAAGGTATGGAATGCGCCTAAAAGTGATATAAGGGCGCCGACCCTCATGAACCTTGAGAGTGCCTCCGAGACAGGTGTAATCATGCCGTTAAAATCATAAGATGTTTTCCTACTATATAAATTAGCGCCATGAAGGGGCTGAAATACCTCCATTAGAACGTATATGTCTGCATAAGATGACCGCAATGCGAAAGTTTATAAGCAAAATTTTCTATCTGTGAAGGAGTAATGAGCCTATTCGGAAAGAAGGGCGAGGAGCTGGGACGCATAACCGAGCTCCTTACAGAGCTTATAAATAAACTTGAAGGCATGGAGGGAAGACTTGCGTCCAGAATTATCGAACCACTAGAGGCAGGAATAGTAAGTATAAAGTCTGACATAGAATCTATGAAGGAGACCCAGCCCTCTGAGTTATTGGCCGAGTTTAGAGACGCTATAAGGGTTTTAAAGCTCTCAGTCTCAACAATCCAGGCACTTCAGGAACATGAAAGCAACCTGAGAGAGATACTCGAGTTTCAAAATTCACAGGTTGAACAGCTCGAACAAGTAAGGCGGTCAATAGCTGCTGAACGTGAGGCATTAAAAGAAGAGAAGGAAAAGCTTGAAGAGCTTAAGCACCAAATAGAGATATGGAAACAAGAGCTGGATAAAAAAGAGGCGACTCTTGCAAACTATGAACAAGATATCAGGATACTTGAGGAACGTAAGGAAGAACTTGAAAGAAAGATCAAGGAGCTAAACGAGCAGTACGTAGAGCTAATAGAGCAGGCAAATAATAGATTAGAAAGGGCCTTCAGAGAGCTGGATCGACGGTTCAAGATAAGAGAGATAAAACTTGAGAGATTATCTAGATTGGAGGAGAGAAAGAGAGAGGAGATAGCAAGGCTCGAGTTAGAGAAGAAAACTCTTGAAGAGTATAATAAACAATTTACAGAGCTAGTAGAAGAGGTAAAGAAGCTCGAGAAGAAGAAGGAATTGCTACTTCAGGAGATAAGTAATCTTGAAGCAGAGAAACACAGTCTAGAGAAATTAAAACAAGAACTTAGAAGCAATATACTAAAAGGATAAGGATAGTATTGATATCTACTCCTCATTTTGCTCTCGCTTGGTCTTAAAGTATCGCTCCACCAATTCACTTAAATATTCTATTGTATCTGTCTTATCGGAGATCTCATTTAAAATTTCTTCAAGATAGTTAAGTTTTTCATAGAGATTCTTAATTTCTGCTCGGAGCGACTCTATTGCTGATAAAATATTTTCGAGGCTCTCGGGTTTTAAGAATTGTCGTGCGGTTTTTTTCTCGAGTGATTCAAGCCTGATATCTTGCTCCATTAATACTTCTGCTATATCTTCAATTGCCTTGCTGATGCTGTCATATGTCGGGACCTTTCCGCGAGGAGTATCTACCCAATCAATCTTAATCTCCACTTCATCTACTTCATTCTTATTTTCTCCACTCAAGCCAAAGCCACCTTACATTTTGGACAAACACCCTTAGTCCCTATAAGGCTTTTGTAGCAGTCTGTGTGAAAGACCGCTCCGCAATTACTGCACCTATTGTAATCAGTCCCCTCCTCTATTTCGAGTAGACAGGCATCGCAGGTAAGTATCTCCCAGACCCACTTACCGACCGATATTCCCTGAACAACCTTTATGCTTCTCAACGTCTTAACTAGCGTCTCATTGACTATTTAAATTTGCTAAAAGCTCAGGATTTGGATTAAATTAGCAGTTTAGGTTTTTTAATAATCATTAGCATATACAGAGGGAACAAATGGGTATTTACGCTTTGATGAACTCGATGTGGCGTGAGAAGCCTAGCGAGCTACGAGAACTGCTGCGGCAGCGTAGAATACGCTGGAGAAGGGAACCATCAGTCGTCAGGATTGAAAAGCCAATCAGGCTCGATAAAGCGAGGGTGCTTGGCTACAAAGCTAAACAGGGATTTGTAGTCCTGCGGGTAAGGGTGAGGAGGGGAGGCTTCAGCAAGCCGAGACCAAATAGTGGCAGAAGACCCAAGGCAATAGGTGTTGTCCTACATAAGGTAAACGTGACAATGCTAGAAGAAGCAATAAATAGATGTGTCAAGAAGTATCCAAATCTTTACCCACTAGGCGGATACCCGCTGACTTATGATAGTCTATATTACTGGTTCGAGGTCGTAATGATTGATCCATACCATCCAGCAATTATTTCAGATCCAGAGATAAAAATTCCCGCTCCTCTTAAAAGACGCATCCTAAAAAAGAGGAGCAAAAGAGAAAAATATTCCTTGGGAAGTTAAATCTCGGCTCTCTGAATATTATTCAGGGTGGCTCGAACTGGCAGTGTTTATAGCCTCAGCCACTAGAGGTCTTGCTAGCTACATTCATTTAGCTAATAGTGTAGTGGAAGAATTGATTAGGAGATGGCCCGTAATTGATTTCTTCCTAGACGGTCAAAGAGCCTCTCTTAATGAACTAACACAGCCTTTCCATAAATTTGCAGTTATCGTGTTCCACAGTGGCAGTGATGTTGTAACTATAGGTAAGAATGAAATAGATATCAATCTAGCCCCCTCAACTGTTCTTAATGACTCCTCACTCATGGACTCGCCCTTCTTCCTCAAGGTCAAGCTAGGCGAAGGAGTCATCAGAGCTAATACTGATAATTTTTCAACATTTCCACTCTCAGTAGTCTTCAGCGAGCCAATAATTACAGCTAGTTGGAATCAACTTCTCTGTAGTTTTGGGCAAAGATATCGTCTAATCGCTCCATCTACAGAATTATTAATCAACAAAGATGGATTAACCGAGATAAGAGAGTTTACATCTATGAACTATATCCATGACCACTCTCCCGAATCGCTATTAAATTTAATAGATTCTTCGGTTAGGAAAAGCGTTTCTAAAAGGTGTGCTATTCTTTTTTCTGGTGGTCTTGACAGTACTCTTCTACTGAAACTAATCATGGACTCAGGAAGAAAAGTCCTAGCTATTTCCGTAGGTCTAAATAAGTCACATGACTTAGCATTATCTGAGAAGGTAGCTAAACTAATAGGTGCCGATAGGTTCACAGTTGAACTATCTCAAGAAAAAATACTGCAAAGCTCAATTCATATTAGGAATATGCTGAGAATTAATGGATTAATGGATACTTCGATTGCAGTCCTCTTCTATAACGGTGCCCTTGAGGCGGCAAGTAGTGGTATAAGACAATTAGTTGCTGGTCAGGGCGCAGATGAGCTATTCGGCGGCTATAAAAAATATCTTAGAATATACGAATCTTCAGGGCCAATCAATGTTGAAAAAGTTATGACACAAGATTTAGTGAGCCTTTGGAGAAATGGAATAGTCAGAGACTACTCAGCTACAGCACTTGCCGGATGCTTACTCACACTTCCTTACCTTGACCCAGATATAGTTGGTTTTTTAAAATCATTGCCAATTTCAGCCAAAATTAGCCCGCCATTAAGAAAGTTAATTTTAAGAAAAGTTTGCAGTGCTGCTGGATTGCCTGAGGAAGTATGTATGTATGAGAAGAAGGCCGCTCAATATGGGAGCGGAATTGAGAAGGTACTTAGAAAGGCGTATAGATGATACTCTTAATAAAAATTAAAGACACCTTATTTTATCTTGAAGCCCCGTGAATTAGAGCTTCCAGCCCTTTTAGAAAGATTGATTAATGAACATGACGAGATAAAAAAATCTTTTAGAGAGTTGTCAACATTACTATTCGAGAATAAATTTTTAACTGTAGCAAATAAGCTCGAGGAACTTAAACTCATCATTGACCAACATATAATTGATGAAGAGGCAAAAATACTAAAATTTCTTCTGAATACAGTTAGTAAAGAAGAATCATCTCAGGCAATAGCCATCTTTCAACAACACCGGGAGATTCATCAACTATTAAAGGAGCTACAGGAAAATGTCCAATTATTAAGAAAAGAATCGGCCATAATCAGAGACGAACTAGAGAATATTATGATGATTCATTTTGAAGCCGAGGAGCATCAAATTTTTCCACCTGTCTTCAAGCTATATAAAAAGGTGCTTTAACTACTAAATGAATGATTTATGACATATCTTTAAAAACAAGTACGTAAAATTCATGCCTAGATGACTAGCAAATTCTCTATTACCTTTTCACTGATCGCATTAGTTCTTGTAGTGTTTATCGCGGTTAATTTAGTACAAGTAGGAAACCAACTCGCAGATCTCCGCTCTTCTTTCTCGACTCAACTTTCATCATTCTCGAGCATTCAGAAAGAGTTATCGAGCGTTAGGGCGGAACTGAGCAGAATAGCTCCATCTACATCTACAATCACAATTACTGCGGGGGGTGACTCTACTGGCTGGGTATCCAACATCTATGAAAGTGTCAAGGACTCAGTAGTAATGATAACTGTAGACACAAGATATGGAACAGCCGTAGGATCAGGCTTCATATACGATGATAAAGGACACATAGTGACTAATAATCACGTAGTAGCAGATGGCGTCAAGTTTACAGTATCATTTCTAGATGGAACGGTGCTCAGCGCCACTCTGGTCGGACAGGATCCAGACACAGATCTCGCCGTCCTTAAGATTGATCCTAAAGATATCTCATTAAAACCTCTAAGGCTAGGGAACTCAACTAACCTAAAAATAGGTGAGATGATAATTGCAGTTGGAAACCCGTTTGAGCTCGCGGGATCAGTTACTCTAGGCATAGTAAGTCAGAAGGGAAGATTACTGCCGACTGAACGAGGATACCTTATACCAGGAATTATCCAGATAGACGCCGCGATTAATCCAGGTAACTCTGGTGGACCGTTACTGAATTCAAGAGGAGAAGTGGTTGGTGTTACGACTGCTATAGAATCAATGACTGGAGAATTCTCGGGTATAGGTTACGCAATATCTTCAAATATTGTAGCCAGAGTTGTGCCGGTACTTATTGAGAAGGGTCGCTATCGCCATAGCTATTTAGGAATAACTGGAATCGAGCTTAACTCAGCCATAGCAGAGGCAATTGGCATTAATGCTAAGCAGGGATTCTTGGTTACGAGTGTTTCTCCAGGTAGTCCTGCGGCTAATGCGGGTATAAGAGCAGGAAACAGGACAATTACCATTTCTGGACAGAGGATCCCCGTGGGTGGCGATGTGATAGTAGCAATTAATGGCGTCCCAGTCAAGGGTTTAGACGATATACTCACTTATCTGGTAGAGAAGACAAGCCCAGGCGATAAAATAACCCTTACTGTGATTAGAGATGGAGCAGTCATGGATGTCTCTGTTACACTTGGAGAGAGACCTTAAAAAATATAAAAATCTTGACTATAATGCTATCAGGCCAACTAGGAACAGCGGGATAAAGACGAGGCTCAACGTGTTTAGCAGCTTGATAAGTATATGTAGACTCGGTGCATAAGTATCCTTCATCGGGTCTCCCACGGTATCTCCAACAACGGCGGCTTTATGGGAATCTGTCCCCTTCTTTCCAGTAATCTCTAAGGCCTTCTTAGCATTATCCATCGCTGCTCCTCCGTAGAAACCAACTATGGCAAGAGGTATCGCTGAAACAGTTGCACCAATGACTAGTGCGCCCACAGACTTCCAGCCAAAGAGATATCCTATAAGTATCGGTGAGAGTGTTACAGTGAGTGTCGGCGCAATCATAAGACTTAGCGCTGTCTTGGTAGATATATCAACGCATCTTGCGTAATCAGGCTTTCCATTTCCTTCCAAGAGCCCAGGAATCTCTCTAAACTGTCTTCTAACCTCCTCTACTATCTGGTATGCGCCTTGAGCGACAGCCTTCATTGCTTGTCCTGAGAAGAGGAAGGGGATCATCGCGCCGATAAACAGTCCCAAAATAACTGCAGGCGTGTTTAGCTGTAGCTCTTGGCTGAGGTTGGATATCTGTGTTAGTAGGGACTCGGCCTTATCAAGTGTGAGATGTGTAAGCTCTATTATGCCTGCTTGGTATCTAGCAACTTCTAGTAGGAATGCCTGGAATAGTAGCAAGGCGGCTAGGGCAGCAGACCCCATAGCGTAGGATTTGGTAAGAGCTTTTGTCGTGTTGCCTAATGCATCTAAAGGCTCGAGCCTATCTCTAATTTCTCTTGGAGCATTTGCTAGCTCAGCAATGCCTCCAGCGTTATCAACAATTGGGCCTACACCATCCATAGTCAGTACAAATCCGGCCGTCGAGAGCAGCCCCATCGTGGCCATTGTTGTGCCATAAATGCCACTCAATAGATTATCTGTCAGACCTGCTTGTTTTCCCCACTCAACTCCTAACACATATGAAATTATCAGTGCTACTATCACTGTAATTATTGGTAAGGCAGTAGAGATCATTCCGCTGGAGAGACCGCTTATGACGGTTATTGCCGGGCCTGACTCGCTGTTCTTTGCTATTAATTTAACATAGCTAGACTTAAGGCTAGTATAGATCTCGCTGTAAAACATGATTAGAATGCCAGTGATTAATCCAACTATCATCGCTGCATAGAGTGGTAATCCTGCAGAGCCGAATATGTAGTTAGTTGCAAAGAACATAAGTATCGCAGCTAATATGCTAGTTACTATTAGTCCATTCCTCAGAGGTTCGATCGCTTCTTTGAAATTGCTTTGACCAGCTGCCCAGGCTATTCCTCCCAAAGTAGCTATAACTCCAAGCGACCTAATTATCAGTGGAGTTACGACATAGAGCTCATTGACATGCTTAAAGAGAATTATTGAGACGATGAGTGCAATGATCATTCCTCCGAGGTTCTCGGCGGTCACCGATTCGAAGAGGTCGGCACCTCTTCCAGCCTCGTCACCTACGTTATCGCCTACTTGGTCAGCTATAACGGCGGGGTTTCGGGGGTCGTCTTCAGGTATACCGGCCTCGATTTTTCCAACTAGGTCCGCACCTATATCTGCGCTTTTAGTATATATTCCTCCTCCCAACTGAGCGAAGAGAGCGGCTAGACTAGCGCCGAATCCAAAACCTGCCAGTATCCCTGGATCCCTAAAGACGCCGTAAAGGATAGAGAGTCCAAGTAGACTCATAGCGATGACTGCCAGTCCAAGTGCAGAGCCTCCTAGGGTCGCTATGCGTAATGCTCTGCTCGAACTAATATTGGCGGCATATGTTGTTCTGACATTTGCTCTAGTCGCGGAGTCCATCGCGATATAAGCAGCAATTAGCGAGAAGGTTACTCCGAGCAGGAAGCTTCCGCCTATTCCAAGGCCGTACATGAATCCACCTATGCTGGGAAATGCGGAGAAAATTCCAAGTATTAATAAGAATAATAGGACCGAGATTATTCCTATTGTTTTGAACTGTCTCTTTAGATAGGCAGCTGATCCTGCCCTGATGGCTTTCCAGATCTCCTCGAATTCAGGAGGCCCTATCGGCTTTCGGTTTACTAGTGCAACGAATATCACAGCAGATATCGCACCAAAAAATCCGATTAATGCTGTCAGAATTATTGGGTCTATCTGCATCTTTTATCACTCGTAAAGGTTTTATTAAATTCACGAATTAAACCTTACTTATGCATGAATGGTTACATTTTAATACAACATTACGCATTTCTTAAATATTCTTTATCATTAAGTCATCAATCTTGTTTTTTGCAACTAATGCGGCGCCCATGAGTGGAGATAACTCGCCATGCTTAGGGGTGATTATTTTGGGCTTTCTTACACCGAGATAATTATCAATTAATGGTATGACATTATTCTGAAAATATTTGAGATTGTTCAGAACGACGGCTCCTCCTAAGACTAAGACTTCTGGGTCGTAGCAAGTAATGACTGATGATATTCCAGCAGCATTAAAAGCCGTGACTCTATTTAGAAGCATGACTGCACCCTTATCTCCTAATTCATAGAGTCTATAAACTCCTTCAGAAGTAAGTCTCTTCTCAAGGACTAACTTTGAGAGCTCATTATCACTGTTAATTACTCCATCGTGCACTAGCTTGGCCGCGTATTTTACTAAGTTGGCGGCTGAGCAGTATGCCTCCCAGTGTCCGAGTCCTCCACATCCACACTCCATGTATCCCGTCGGGTCTATCACGATATGTCCTACTTCTGCAGCATTGCCATCTTTTCCTATCAAGAGCTGGTCATCCACAACTGCGCCTCCCCCTATCCCACTACTTATCGTTATGTATACAAGTGACTTCACTCCTTCGCTCCTAGCTAACCACCACTCAGCATATGCAGCAGCGTTACAGTCATTAAGTAAATAGTAATCGGCATCAAGCCATTCTTTAAGAATCTTGATTAGTGGTACATTTTTAGCACCAACAGTAGGTGTCTTCGCTATTACTCCTCGCTTAAAGTCCAGCGGCCCCATCGATGCAATACTAAAGACTCTGACATTGTTAATGTAGTCACACATTATTTTTCTTACGTTTTCAATGATGCTTTCTGGAATTTTTTCCGGCAAAGGTTCTCTCGGCGTTGGAAATATTGATAATTTCAAAATGTTTAAGTTTTCATCAAACAATCCTATTCTTATTTTAGATCCTCCAATATCGGCTGCAAGTATAAACTTATCCACAATATTTTATTCGCGTTAAACTTGCTAATATCTTTATATCGATGATTCTTAGCCACATGAGTGTTCAATTGATAGTAAGAAAGTCTTTGATCTGTATGTGAATGAAACTGGCTCTTTGTATGGATCAATATTGGTTCTTTCCTTTATGAACTTGATTAGTGACAATACGTCATTTCTTTTCAACACGAGTATTTCTGGCTCTGGATGCAAGAATGTATAATCAATCGGGAATCTTTTTAGTAGAGTCTCAGATTTGCATATTTTTTCATATGCCCTCTGCACTGCATCTAGTATTCCATATGTTGCTGCCTCGTTATCGCTTAGTGTGAACTGTGGGTCAACATCTACTGCTCCAACTATCTTGATTCTAATCTGCTCAGGCATTACTGAGACATAGTTTTGCTCGTCAACCATCAGTAAGAAAAATAGGTCATCTATATATCAACTATACGTAGGATGACAAAAGTTATGGCTTAGAACTATTAATGGGCATGTGGGGATATATGGCGCAAGTGAAGGACGCAAATACGCCCCCGGGTCAATACTTTGTAAAAGACTTTATAGTATATGCTGAACTAGGAATACCCCAAATCGATATTGAGCATTATAGACTAAGAATAACAGGGCTCGTCGAGAGGATAGTTGAGTATAGCTATGACGAGCTTCTGAGGCTTCCACAGATAAGCATAGTCGCTGACTCTCACTGCGTAACTAAGTGGTCTGTAAAGAATGTCACTTGGGAAGGAGTTCCAATAAAAATACTTGCAGAAAAGGCAGGAGTTAAGCCTACTGCTAAATGGGTGATGTTTCATTGCTTAGATGGCTACACAACTCCAGTTCCAATAGAGGATGCACTGGTAGATAATGCCATAATAGCGCTCAAGATAAATGGCCGCCCACTTAAGCTTGAAAATGGATGGCCAGCAAGACCATTTATTCCCCATCTCTATTTATGGAAAAGCGCCAAGTGGTTGAGCGTCATTGAATTCATTGAGAAATATGTGGATGGATACTGGGAAGCTCGAGGATATCACGAGAGGGGCAATGTATGGCTCGAAGAGCGTTTTAAGAATACTTCCGGAAAGCATCACACACGAAAACCACTATGAATTCCACTCTCTCCGCAATGCATAAATTAATAAATCAAATTAATATTTAATCAGTCATGATAAGTTTTCAGAAGACAGTTAGGCATGCACGGATATTGAGTCCACTTAAAAATTTTGCAGAGACTATTATAGAATTCGAATATCGACAGGACCCATTGACCGGTAGAAATACTACAGTGATTAAAGGAATGCTGGAATATATCAAGAGATTCTTGAAGACAGACGAATCTCTTCTCGACTCCCTAGTCGGGTCCACGAGGATTAACTGTCCGTTCTGTCCAGAAAACATCAAGAGCAAGACTCCAATGTTTACACAAGATTTAGTACCCGAGGGAAGAATTGAATATGGAGACGTAATGATCGTGCCAAATCTAGTGGGGCATGCTGAGAGAAGCGTATTAGCTATACTCTCAAAGGAGCATCACTTAAAGCTAAGTGAATTTACGCCAAAAATATTCCTAGAGGCATTTACGGCCGGGCTAATTTATCTGAGGAGGCTCTTAGAGCACGAACCAAATGAACGATTTCCAGTATTCATAATAAATTATCTGCCTCCGGCCGGCTCGTCGATAGTCCACCCACACATGCAGATACTCGTAAGAGAATCACCGTTTTTCTTAGTCAAGCTACTACTAGAGAAGAGCGAGGAGTATTATCTCAGATCTGGTAGTAGCTATTGGTCTAATCTGCTTAATATCGAGAAGAGCGGTGAAAGATACTTATTTTCTGAGAATGGTGTCGAGTGGATGGTGCCTTTTGCTCCATTAAGAGGTATAGCTGAGGTTCAAGCAATCATACCTGGGCGTTCAAACCTGCTAGAGTTAAGAAATGAGGAAATTCAAGGAATTGCATCAGGATTATCTAAAATTCTAAAATTTTATCATCATGAATCATTGTTATGCTTTAATGTCATCCTGATCTCGGGCCCATTAGACAGGCATTTAGAATACTTCGACGTTAACCTCAGAATCATGGCCAGGCCTGGCCTGCAGGGCATTGGCTTTACTGATGCCTGGGCATTACCGTACTTTTTATGGGACGGAGAGGCAGTAGAAGAGCCTGAGAAGCTAGCAGAACGAATCAAGACGTTTCTCTCCGAGGATGAGAATACACTTAAATCAGGAATATGAGTAGGTTTAACAGTATGTCAATGAAGCCTGTCAAGAAGCATAGGGTCCCAATGCATAAGCACTGCCCCATATGTGGCACCTCCATGCCTCCTGACGCAGAGTTCTGCTCAGATGAATGTAAGGACAAATACCTACAGAAAATGAAGCGCGATAGAAAGATGAGGATATTTTTCCTGTTATTCTACGCAGTAATGATGGCCGTGCTCTTTATCTTCCTTCTCTGGAGGCCTAGTCAATAATTTCAGTGAATAAATATATTGATATTATTGTGCAATGAATTATTGATGAAGAAAATATCCTTCAGGGACGTGGGTCTAAGATATACCTTTTCACCCAACGTAGAACCTGTAGCAAGAGTAGTACCTGGTGAGTCTCTAGTCTTAGAAATTCAGGATGCATCTAGTGGACAGGTAAGAAGAAAGGAAGACGTTAGAGATAAATCAAAAATTCCATTTGCCAATCCAGTCGTTGGTCCTATCTATATTGAGAATGCTGAACCCGGAGACACCGTATCTATATTCATCCAAAATATTAAACCACTAGAAGGTATGGGAGCAGTCTACTTCTTGGACAGTCTTGAATCGTATCTCACTGGAGTATCGCTGAGCAAGTTTTTTCAGAATTCATTAAACTTTAAAACGGTAATCTGTGATATAAGGAATGGTTTTGTTGAGTTGCTCGATGGGATAAAAATTCCTTATAAGCCGATGCTTGGAACGATTGCAGTAGCTCCTCACCCGGAGATTGAATCAATCTCTACATTTAAGAATCCAGGACCGCATGGTGGAAACATGGATCTCCCCGATATTGGTCCTGGAAGCAGAGTATTTCTACCTGTCTATCACAGTGGTGGACTAGTATATCTTGGCGATGCACATGCGGCACAGGGAGACGGTGAAATCTTCGGTGTCGCGATAGAGATGCCTGCAGAAGTAATTGTAAAATTTGAGTTACATAAAGGAAGAAAAATCGAGTGGCCGAGAATTGAGACAGACGAGGAATTAATAACTGTAGTTTCAGCCTCGGGTGGAAGAGAAATTAAAGATGCAATCGTTGAGGCCTATTTACAACTTGCCCTTTGGATAGAGGAGAGATATAATCTTGATAGACACGATACCTTAGTAATACTTGGACAGACTGGAAAGATAAGGATAGGAAATCTCTGGACTGCCGCGGCAAAGATATCTAAAAGGTTACTAGACGGCATATATTGAAGGAATAGGTGAAGAGGTAGAATGTGTGTCAAGAATCAATAAATTAATATTACGATTTTTCTGTATTTTATATGATGAGCATATCGGATATTATTAGGACCAAGAGGGATGTGAGGGAGTTCAGTGACCGTCCTGTCAGTAGGGAAGATAAATTGGCCATACTTGAGGCTGCAAGGATGGCTGGCAGCGGCCTTAACAGTCAGCATTGGAGATTCATACTTATTGATGATAAATCAGAGCTTGAGACGCTAGCAAGATTAAGCACCACTGGAGACTGGATCGCCGGTGCAAACTTTGCAGTTATAATTTTAACTGAAAAGAATAGGCCGTATCACGCATTGGATGCTGGGAGAGCGCTGACAAATATGCAGCTCGAGGCATGGAGCAGAGGAATAGTTTCCTGCATTTATACTGGTTTTAAGGAGGCCGAGATGAGGAAGAGATACAATATTCCCGACAAATACTCAATAGACGTAGTGGTCGGTTTTGGTTATCCGGATAAAAAAATACTGGGGAAGAAGCGTAGAAAACCATTAGAGGAGCTTGCATACAGTAATAAGTTTGGTCAACCACTTAACATCAAGTAGACAATGCCCAGGGGAAACGATGAAAATACTGATCCGATTAGGGCAAATAAATATTTAGAGGAATTTATTGAGAATCTTAAAACAAATAATGATTTAGGACGACTAAAGCTTGAACTTGCAAAGGTTCTTAAGATAAAGACTATACCGTCCAACATACAACTGATCAGCGAGCTTAGAAAGAGAGGAATAGATGATCATTTAGTTTCTAAACTTAGGAAAAAACCGGTGAAAACTAGGGCTGGTGTGACCGTTATTACGGTCGTTGCACCGTTGTTCAACTGTCCTCATGGAAGATGTATATACTGCCCCGGAGGAGGATCAACAGGTATTCCTCGTAGCTATTCTGGGAAAGAACTCCAGATAATGTCTGCCCGCGAGTTAGACTATGACGCCGAGAAACAAGTACAAAGATGTATAGAGAGGCTCACTGCAATGGGGCACTCGGTGGATAAGGTAGAGTTAATAATCATTGGCGGTACCTTCACGGCCTCTCCGATAGAATTTCAGAGAGAGATAATTAAGTCGGCCCTAGATGGACTGCATGGACAATCATCCAGTAGTCTCGAAGAGGCGATACACAGAGCTGAGAAGACGCGTCCATATGTTTCAGGAATAACAATTGAAACAAGGCCAGACTGGGTGTCTGATAAGGAGGCTGATGCTTTATTATCAATGGGGGTTACGAGGGTCGAACTAGGAGTTCAGGCACTTGACGATGAGATCTACAAAATAATCAATAGAGGCCATACTGTCGATGATGTAGCACGGGCAACGCGAATCCTTAGGGATCGAGCTTTTAAGATTTGTTATCACTTAATGCCCGGACTGCCAGGCTCTTCGCCGGAAAAAGATATAGAAATGTATAGGCAGGTCTTTAGTGATCCGCGTTTTAGGCCTGACATGGTTAAGATTTATCCCTTGATGGTATTGCCGGATACTCCTCTTTATGATTTGTGGAAAAGGAGAGAGTATACGTCATATCCACTAGAAGTCCTTACAGAAGTTCTGGTAAAATGGCTAGAATTAACGCCTCCATATGTAAGGATTCAGAGAATTAGGAGAGAGATACCTGCAAGTGAAGCTGTTGACGGAAAATATCCAGGGAACCTCAGAGAATTAGTGGAGCAAGAATTAGAGAGAAGGGGAATGAAATGTAGGTGTATTAGATGTAGAGAAGTAGGAAATCCCAAATTGGCAAAACGATTTAGAGAAGTGATGAATAAGATGCGGATATTAGAGACATGGTACGAAACTGATGGGGGACAGGAGGTCTTTATCTCATACGAAACCCCTGACAGAGCAGTCCTCTCTGCACTACTCCGTCTCCGTCTTCCGTACAGATCGGCAACTCAACTAACAGAAAATTCAGCGCTTGTAAGGGAGCTCCATGTTTATGGGCGGATGGTGCCTGTTGGTCATCTTGGTGAAGAGAGAGACGCTTGGCAGCATAGAGGCATAGGTTCAATGTTGCTGAGGAGAGCTGAGGAAATAGCCATTGAAAATGGCTATAGACGAATTATAGTGATTAGTGGGATAGGAGTAAAACAGTACTATACAAGACATGGATACCATCCTCACGGTCCATACATGGCGAAAAATCTATAACATATCACTCAATCATTTTCCAGCAGTATAGAAATTACGTTTAAATCTATGCTGCATTTGTAGAGATATGGCTATGAAGTCTAAGCTAAAGATTTTTCATGCCAGTGATGTACATGGCTCAGAAAAATGCTTTAGAAAATTTCTAAATGTTCCCAAAGTATATGGCGTCGACGTCATAATAATGGGGGGAGACATAACGGGAAAGATGCTTGTGCCAATAGTAGAGCAGGGAGATGGCTCATATAAGACGGAGTACATGGGAAGTGATCTTGTATTAAAATCTCAAGACGAAGTAGAAAAAATTACAAAACTTATAGCTGATGCAGGCGGATATCCATATATATGCACTGTGGATGAGTATGACAAGCTAAAGAATGATCCAGCCTATCTTGACAGAATATTCAAGAATCAGATTGTTAAGAGAGTGGAGGAGTGGGTTAATCTGGCTGAGGAGCGGCTAAAGAGCTCAGGCGTTGAGGTCTACATAATGCCTGGGAATGATGATTACCCGGAGATTGATGAGGCTTTAAACAAGTCGGAATTCGTCATAAATCCCGATGGAAAACTCGTAGTGATTGGTGGTAGATATGAGATGATTAGTACTGGATATGTCAATATTACTCCTTGGAAAGCTCCGCGAGATATACCTGATGAGAAGCTTGAAGAAATACTAGAAGGGCTGGCCACACAGCTAAAGAGGCCAGGCGACTCGATATTTAGTCTACATGCACCACCATATAATACTCCTATTGACCTCGCTCCACTGCTCGATAATACACTAAAGCCCGTATTAGCCAGTGGCGAACTAGTTATGACACATGTTGGAAGCATTGCTGTCAGGAAGTTGATAGAAAAGTATCAGCCCCTCCTAGGATTACATGGACACATACATGAATCAAAAGGCATGGTCAAGATTGGCAGGACAATTTGTTTAAATGCAGGCAGCGATTATCTTGCAGGAAACCTACAGGGAGCAATAGTAACATTAGAGGATGGAAAAGTAAAAAGTTATATGTTTACCATTGGATAGAATTATTATCACCTTAAAGGTTCCTCAGGTATCTCATACCACCTAACTTTTTCACCAATCTTCGCTCTCATTTTCCACTTCATCGATTTTGGCTCCGCATCAATAACTGATCTAATTTTTTCTATCCTCGAGACAATTGTGTTTCTGTGCTGCTCGTTGATTGGAGCTTTTTTAGTCCAATCGAGAACTTTGTCAAACGTCATTTTGATCGTCTTTTCTAAGCCCCAATCATTTGAGCAGAGCTTAGCGATGTATTTGACATTTATACGATCCTCTTCATCTTTATCGCTGAGCTCATGGTCTATTAATAAGACCGCTAAATCTTTTATGTCTTTTTCAGTTAATTCAACTATCTGCAGCTTGGTAAGCAGCAGGTCTGCAAGGGGTATTGTAACATTGTCTATTCTTAATCTCTCTCTTAGATCAATTTTATGACACATCTCGAAGTAATCAAGCAGGAAATCAATTCTTGAGCCGTTAGACTCGTCATAATACAGGAGTCTCCTCTCTCCATGTAGTGCGTTGAACCTCTCATGGGGGATATAGCCGAGATTATTCATGACGTTTTTAATGATTTTTGTCTGCGAACTTAGTCCAAAGAAATCAATGTCGCCGTAAGTTCTCGCAAAGCTTTCATTTATTGCTGATGGAGAATGATAATAGATTGCGAGTCCTCCTATGAGTCTGATAGTGGCTCCTCTTTTTTCTCCTTCTGCAACGATTTTTAGGGCCTTTTCTAAGTTATCCATTCTTCTCATGAGTCAATTCCCTAAAGTAATACTAATACATTAATTTTGAGTTATAAATGCATTAAATAATATTTATATTGGGATTAAATTATGTAGGACGTTATGAAAATTAAGAATGTTCGTTTAATTCCATTAATGACGAAGGAGGAATCCATCTCGGCTGGGCCTGGCGCAGCATTAATCGAGGTTGAGACAGACGAAGGAATAACAGGTATTGGTGAGACATGTATACATAGTGAGCGTGGAGAAGCAGCGGTAGCAGCTCAGAAAATCGTAGAGGTGGGCTTTAAACCACTACCAGTTGGTGCAGATCCACTGGATATTCAGAGGCTCTGGCATAAATTATACAGTTATTGTGAATGGTATGGAAGGGCCGGCGTCTCCATTTATGCCCTTAGTGGAATAGACGTGGCGCTATGGGACATATGTGGAAAGGCATTAGGCGTGCCAATCTACACTCTCTTGGGAGGCAAGTTTAGGGACAAAATACCAGTCTATGCAAGTCTCTTATTTGATATGGATGATCCTGAAGGCACAGCAAGAATGGGCAAGGAGTATGTGAAGCAAGGATACAAAGCCGTCAAGTATGGATGGGGAAAGACGCGTGAACGCGCATTTGGTATGAATCCGGACAAGGACGAAGAAATGATTAGGACTATCCGTGAGGTCCTAGGCCCACAAATACAGATAATGGTCGACGTTGGTAGGTTCGTTAATCTTACTCCGGCGCAAGCTATCAAGTTAGCCAAAAGGTTAGAGAAATATAATATATTTTGGCTGGAAGAGCCTCTTCCGCCAGAGGATGTTATAGGTTACAAGCTCCTCTCAAATGCTGTTGATGTATACATAGCTGCAGGTGAGAGTGAGTATAATATTCAAGGCTTTAAGGAATATATTACTAAAAGAGCGGTCGACATAATTCAGCCTGACGTTACTAAAGCAGGCGGATTAACCATTGTTAGGAAAATAGTAGATTTATGCGAAGCGTGGAATTTGCTTATGGTCCCGCATGGATTCAGCTCTGTTGTAAATGTTGCAGCGAATCTACAGCTAGTGGCATCGATGCCTCGCGCATTTATACTTGAGTATAGGCGGACACCAAGCCCATTAATATCAAGGCTTGCTAAAAAGCCCCTAGTTTACGAGGATGGGCATCTTAAGATACCGAGTGAACCTGGACTAGGAATCGAGATTGATTACTCAGTAGTAGAGGAATGTGAGATAAAGTAAATTAAAACAAAAATATTTTTTTATTCTGGTGGAATGGACTTAAAGATTAGGTCTATATCTATTCCTTGTCTCTTTCTGATTGCTCTTACTACCCAGTAGAGAACGAAGGGTATCAGGAATGTGAAGATAAGTAGCAGAGTTGATGGTAGTCCCATTCCTAGCTCTGGCGTA
>Ga0105162_1000724_pt1 | contig 20342 bp, 19 predicted proteins | sample JNZ201metaG_FD_81532 | JGI IMG/M metagenome (GOLD analysis project Ga0105162, IMG submission 81532) | Hot spring microbial communities from Jinze hot spring, China to study Microbial Dark Matter (Phase II) - JNZ 20120812A | ecosystem: Environmental > Aquatic > Thermal springs > Hot (42-90C) >...
CCAGATATCCCGGAAGGTGGGAAAATTGTCTATTTCCCAGAGCGAACAAAAATTCTTAATGCCATTAAATTAACAGGTAAAACTCAAAATGGGCTTGCACTTGGCTTCATAAATGCTTTGACAAGCCCTGAAAAAGCAATTGTATCGGATTCACTTGGAAACGAATTTAGTTCAGTTGTTGAGCCACTTGCAAATTATTCTGTTTTAAGATTGCAAAAAGATGTTATGAATAACTCGGCAATTGGATTGATTTTAACAAATGTCGCAAAAGATGGGAGATTGCCAGCAACGACGGGTGGCGTTGACTGGGGATTGAGATTTTTGAATAATACTTATAGTTTTGATGGATTTTTTGTCTTCTCAAAAACATCTCATAACGACGGGAAACCTGCAACTGCGGGAAGAATTTCAATAGCAAAAATAGCGGGTGAAAATTTTCTCTATTCAACAAATTATGATTACACCGCAAAAGGTTTTTATATAAACGATGTTGGCTATTTCTCAAGGGACAACGATCACGGCGGATCAACAGAGTTCAGATTTAAACAGGATGTAAGACCATTCTGGATAATAAGAAGATTTTACGCTGGCGTAAGATATAATTACAGATGGAACTTTGATAGGGCAACAATTATGCGTGGAATCGGCTTTGATCAGATGACTGAATTTTTAAATTATTGGAGTTTTTCAATTTTCGGATTTTACAGCCCTTGGCGTGTTTATGATGATAGAGAAACAAGGGGAAATGGATTGTATCTTGGAAAAAGTAGATATAATGTCAATTTTAGTTTGAGGACAGATTCAAGGAAAAATGTTATCTTTGACTTTGAATATGGATTTGGGGAATGGGGGTTTATTGAAAAAGATGATGTTAGAAGATGGCAAAATAGGTTTGAGTTTGGAATAACTTTTAGACCTGCGGATTGGGTTGAATTTGAAATAAACAATCAATTTAGATTTGTCCGAAATGAAGAGGCATGGGTTGATAATTTAACAGTTGGAGATAGTTTATATAGCATTTTCGCTGATAGAACAACAGATGAATTTGATTTGACATTGCGTGGCACGATAACATTTACACGTGATTTAACTTTGCAAATTTACGCTCAAACTTTCATAGCGAAGGGACATTATCAAAATTTCAAACTTTTAAAGACACCGGAAATTTTAACACCTTACGATTACGCTGGAAATCCAGATTTTAATTTGCAATCTTTTAATTTGAATTTTATCTTGAGATGGGAGTATAAAACTGGAAGTGTTTTGTATTTCGTTATAACTCAATCAAGAAATGGAAGAGAAGGAAATTACTTTACAAGTTTGCGAAGGGATATTGCACAGACATTTAAAGTCCCGGCTGTAAATGGAATTTATCTCAAATTAACACACGGAATAATAATCTAAAAAAGGAGGCATTGTTATGAGAAAAAAAATCATTCTGTTTTTATTAATACTTTTCACATCTTTCGGGGTCTCTGTTTGGTCTCAAGTTCAAAAGATGAAATTCACAATTAAAGACATGCTTTCAATTAATGTCCCATCTCAAATTGACATCTCTCCAGATGGGAAATTTGTCGTTTTTGTTTTATCAAAAGCTGATTTTGAAGAAAGCAAATACAGGACTGATCTTTACATTGTTTCAACCGAAACAGGGGAAGTCAAGCAGTTAACATTTTCAAAAGAGGACGAACGAATGCCTAAATTTTCACCTGATGGGAAAATTATTGCTTTTTTATCCGATAGAAAAGCCGCCGGAGATGAAAAGGAAGTAAAAACTCAAATATGGCTATTACCCATTGACGGTGGAGAAGCTTATAAATTAACAAATGCTCCGGAGGGAGTAATTTCATTTAACTGGATGCCCGATGGCAAAAGCATACTTTATCTTACACAGGAGACATTGCCAAAGCCAGAAAAAGAGAAAAAAGAGCGAGATAAAAAGTTAAAATTTGATCCGACAGTTGTAGATAAAGAAAAGTATCGCAAAGAGTTTTATCTTGTTGATGTTAAATCAAAGAAAGAGAGAAAAGTTTTTGTTGGGGATTACGGGGTTAGTGAATTTGATATCTCGCTAGATGGAAAATTCGTTGTTTATAACACAAATTATACAGGTGATATTGACGATGGGAAAAAGTTTGATTTGTGGATTTTTGAAGTTGAGTCGGGTAAGGCAAGGCAACTTACAACAAGACCGGGGGGTGAAAGACAGCCGAAATGGTCTCCCGACGGAAGATTTATCGCCTGCGTTGCGGATCTTGATCCGAAATTTACATATTCTCAAGAAGAACTTTTCATCGTGAATCCTCAAACAGGTGAGATGAAAAATTTAACTGAAAAATTTGACCTTGGAATTGTTGGATATGAATTTTCAAAATCGCAACCTGAAAAAATTTACGCAAGAACTGCAAGCGGTGTTTATACGCATGTTTATTTGATTTCTGCTGTAAATGGCGAGGTAAAAGAGTTTCTCGGCGGTGAAAAAGTTTATGGGGACATGGCAATTTCAAATAACGATGGTGCGATTGCTCTACTTTTGGAAGATAAAGCGAGCGCGCCAGATGTGTTTATATTCAAAAACGGAGAATTAAAAAAATTAACAAACCTGAATCCTCAACTTGAAAACTTCACATTTGGAGAACAAACTGTTATAAAATGGAAAAGTTTTGATGGATGGGTGATTGAGGGAATTCTTGTCAAGCCGGTTAATTTTGAACCAGGCAAAAAATATCCAATGCTTGTTGCTGTTCACGGTGGACCTTATGGAAGGATTCAAAATATACTTCGCCAGTATTACAATTTACAGGTTTGGGCTAACGAAGGTTATCTTGTTTTTGCGCCAAATTTCCGCGGGAGCTCCGGTTATTCAAATAAATTTGGAATTTCTAATTTTAAAGATCTCGGCGGTGGCGATTTCAAAGATATAATGGCTGGAATTGATTACATCATCAAAGAGCTTAAAATTGCAGATGAAAACAAAATTGGGATATTTGGTGGAAGTTACGGTGGATATATGACGAATTGGGCTATAACTCAAACCGATAGATTCAAAGCAGCGGTTTCAATGTTTGGTATATTTAATTTGATAACTGATTACAGCAATTCCTATCTTCCAAGCTGGGAACCAGATTATCTTGGCGATTACTATTGGAACAATCTCAAAATTTATCTTGAACGTTCACCATTTTACTATGTTAAGAACATAAAAACTCCTGTTTTGATAATGCACGGGGATGAAGATCCGAATACATTTATAAGCAATTCAAAAGAGATGTATCAAGCGTTGAAACATCTTGGTAAGACAGTTGAATTTGTTCGTTATCCTCGCGAAGGTCACGGCTTTAGAGAACCAAATCATAGAATTGATGAATTTTATCGCTGTCTTGATTGGTTTAACAAATATCTTCTTGGAATTGAACCTGAGAAAAAAGCAATTGTTCGCATTGATGAATGGGTTAATTCTGATGGTTGGAGTGTTAAGGTTGTCAGGGCAAATAAAAATGTTAATTACGCTGGATTTGACACATCAGAAAAATTTATTGAAGTTGAAATTTTATTCAAGGCAAATGAAGAAGCAAAACCTTTTGATATTTCAGTGAATGACTTTACCGTATTTGACCCCGAAGGTAATAAAATTTATCCGTCTGGTTTTCCCGTTGAGGTAAGCGGTGTTAAGGCGATTTTGAGCGGAGATTTTAAGATAAATGTCAGCACAAAAGGCGAGAACAAATACTATCCATTGAAACTTTCTTTCAAGGTTTCAAATCTCAAAGATAAACTAAAACTTAAAATTGCGAAGTTTCCACAGTTTGATTTCTTTCTTGATTAATTCTTAAAAGGGGAGGGTTTTTCAAGCCCTTCCCTTTTTTATTTTTAACCTGCCCTTTTATTCTCCCAAGATCACTTTAGAGAATCGGGCTGTAAACTTGACTTTTTAAATTTTCATTTTTATATTTTCGACCGAAAAAACAAACTGGTCAAAAATTCAAATGATCGATGTTGAGAAAACAAAGAGTGAAATAGTTGAGATAGCGAGAGAAATTTTTGCAAAATTCGGGTTCAAAAAAACAACTATGGATGAAATAGCAAAAGCGATAAAAAAAGCGAAAAGCTCGCTTTATTATTACTTCCAGAGCAAAGAGGAAGTTTTTCAAGCGGTAATTGAGCAGGAGGCAGACCTTCTGCGTGAAAAAATTGAAAAAGCAATGTCCCAAGAAGATACTCCACAAGGTAAACTTCGGGCTTATGTGATAACCAGAATGAAAGCTTTGAGACAGCTTGCAAACTTTTACAGCGCACTCAAAGATGAATACCTTGAAAATTTTAAATTCATTGAAAAGTTCAGAAGGAAATACGATGAGGAGGAAATACAAACTATAAGCAAAATTTTGTCCGATGGAGTTAAAAGAGGTGTCTTTAATGTGAAAGATGTTGAGATGACTGCACTTGCGATTTTGATAGCATTGAAAGGATTTGAGTCGTGGATTTTTCAGGGAAACATAAGATGGAGCGAGAAAGACATTGATAATTTGCTTGATGTCTTGTTTTATGGCATAGTTAAAAAATAAACTCTGGAGTCAAAATGGGAAAATTTGCAAATTTTGTCATAAAATACAGATGGATGTTAATTTCACTAATCCTAATTTTGACTCTCCTCTTTGCCTATTCAATCAAAAATTTAAAAATAAATTCCGATTTTGTTTCCTATCTTCCTGAATCAGATGAAGCGGTAAAACTCTCAAAATACATCGGAAATAAATACGGTGGGAATTTAACGGCGATTGTCGCAATTGAATCCGATGATGTTTTCAAATATGAAACATTGAAAGCGATTTATAATTTAACCGAAAAATTGAGATATGTTGATGGGGTTTCATATGTTATGAGTTTAACAAATGCAATTGATATAAAGGGAACTGATGAAGGCATTGAAATTGGAAAGTTAATTTCGGAAGTCCCGACGGACAAGCAAAGTTTAAGAGAACTCAAAAAATATGTTCTTTCAAAAGATTTGTATAAAAATCTTGTCTCAAAGGATGGAAAAGTTACCTTGATTATGTGTAGATTAAGCGATGGCGTTGATAAGGTAAAAGTTGCTCGTGAGATTAAAAAAGTGGTTGATGCGGAAAATTTGAAGGAAAAAGTTTATTTTGGGGGTTTGCCTTTTCAGATGATTGATATGAATGAAATGATAATTGATGATTTGAAGATTTTAACTCCACTTGTTGGACTTGTTATCGTGATTATTTTGTTTTTGAGTTTTAAAAATATAAGAGGCGTTGTAATTCCTTTTCTTGCGGTTGCGTTAAGCGTTGTGTGGACTTTTGGGACGATGGCGATTTTGAAAATACCTTTGACGATAATTTCAAATACTATCCCAGTAATTTTGACTGCGATCGGAAGTGCATATGGAATCCACATTGTGAACAAATTTAGAGAAGACATTGGCATTCTTGATGTTAAAGAGCGTTCAAAAGTTGCTCTATCCGAAGTTGGATTGGCTGTGTTTCTGGCTGGAATTACAACGATGGCTGGATTTATGTCGTTTGTATTTGGCTCGTATTTGATAATGATAAAGGAGTTTGGGATTTTTACAAGTGTTGGAGTTTTATATGCTCTTGTAATTTCGTTAACACTTCTCCCTTCTATTCTTTCTTTTTTGAAATGGGAGGGGAAGACGGATAGAGTTTCAAAGAAGAAAACTAATAACGAGTTTCAATTTAAAATTGTCAAAGCAGTTTCAAAAGCAAGATATGTGATTTTGATTTTAACTTTCGTATTCGTGCTTGCAAGTGTAATTGGGATTTTCAAAATAAATAGAGAGGTAAGCATACTTGAGTATTTCAAACCGCAGACGAATGTGAGAGCCACTGAAGAAATGTTGAAGAAAAATTTCGGTGGTTCGTTGCCTCTTTATATACTTGTTAAAGGTGATATTCAGAGTCCAGAGGTTCTGAAAGAGATGAAAAAGGTTGAAGAATTTTTAAAGGCAATGCCAAATGTTCATAATCCACAATCAATAGTGGATATAATTGAAGAGATGAACTATGTAATGGGCGAGGGCAAAAAGATTCCCGATACAAGGGAAAAAGTTTCTAATTTAATGTTTCTGGTTGAAGGCGAAGAAATTTTTTCGCAACTTGTTTCACCAGATAAAGATGAAGCGTTGATTCAGGCGATGGTGACTTATGAGAGTTCCACAAAAATTTCAAAAATCGTTGAGCAAATTGAGAAGTATTTTAACAGTGCAAACAATAAAGGTTTTGTTGAGTTTAAGCAAACAGGTATGCCGTTAATTTATAAGCATCTTGATGATGCGATAATAAGAAGCCAAATTCAAAGTTTGATTTTCTCTCTGATTTTTGTCTTTGCTATAATGGTTGTTTTATTGAAGTCATTTTGGGGTGGGTTGATCGGGATTGTTCCAGTTTCTTTGACGATTGTGGTCATCTATGGATTTATGGGATATTACGGGATTCCGCTTGATATAGCGACTGTTTTAATTGCTGGTGTTTCGCTTGGGATGGGGATTGATTATTCAATTCACTTTATGAACAGGTTGAAAGTTGAACTTAAAGAAAGTGATTCGTTTGAAATGGCGATAAGCAAAGTTCTTGGCACAACGGGAATTGCTATTTTGATAAATGTTCTATCTGTTGCACTTGGATTTTTTGTGCTTGTTTTCGCAAGCGTGATTCCACTTCAAAGGTTCGGGATTATGATTTTGCTAACGATGTTTCTTTCAGGCGGTGCGACATTGATTTTAATGCCAACGATAATTTTGATTTTTAAGCCAAAGTTTCTTGAAAAATTAAAGGCGGAAAAAATAGAAAGAGAAGTTTTTGCTGAAATAAATCAAAAATAAAATCTGCGGTGGAAAAATGTGGCTTATTGTTCTGTTAATTTTTTCACTTTTGTGGAATACTTCATTTGCTCAACTTACTGCGGATGAAATTTTGAAAAAGGTTGACGAGGTAACCTACGCCCCGAAAGATCAGTTTTATAAAGCAAAAGTCATTTTGATTGATAAAAACGGCAGAGAAAGTTATCGTGAAGCGTTGATGTATCAAAAGGGCACGCATAAGAGATTGGTAAAATTCACAGAGCCAGCAGATATTCGTGGCATCGGATTTTTATCTCTTCCAGATGATGTGAACTATGTTTATCTGCCAGCATTTAAAAAGAGCAGACGCATTGCTTCACACATCAAAAATCAAAATTTCGCTGGCACTGATTTTACTTATGAAGATATGGAAGCATTGACATATTCTGAAAAATGGAAGCCAGAATTTTTGAGGAAAGATGAGTCGCATTATGTTTTAAACCTTACTCCAAGAGAAGGAAGGACAAGCGATTATTCAAAACTTGTGATGTATGTTAGAACCGACAATTTCTATCCAGAGAAAATTGAGTATTATGATAAGGCAGGAAATTTGTATAAAATTTTGACGAGGAGAAAAATCCAGAAAGTTGGGAATTACTGGGTTGCATTTGAGACAGAAATGAAAGATGTTAAGAAAAATCACACAACGAGAATGGTTCTTGACGATATTAAATTTGACACAAATTTGAGCGATGATATTTTCACAGTAAGAAATCTGGAAAGGTGAATGAAGAAAATTTTAATTCTGACATTTCTTCTTTGTGGTTTTGCTTTTGCTGACGATTTCAAATTTAGTTCGGAATATCTTGAATATGATGTTTATTGGAAATTTTTGAATCTTGGCAAGATAAGGGTTATTACAAAGGTTGAGGGCGATAGCATTTATTCGTGGATTCAGGTTAAGTCAAATCCATACATCTTTTTTGTAAATGTTGATTATGCTTTTGAAAGCAAATTTCATAAAGATTCTTTGTATGATGCAATTCTTTTTGTGTATGAGATGAAAGATGGAATTCCTTTGAAGACGGCTTTTGAAAGAAACAGGGAATATCTGGTTGCACGACAGGTTGATGTAAGAAATGGGAATCTCAAGGGCGAAAGGTCAATAATTTATCCTGACAGATATTATCAGGGAATAACTGCTTTCTTCGTTGCGAGGAAGTTGTGCGGGACAGGTGTTGTGGTTTATCTTCCACTTTTATTTGCGACGGAGGAAAAAGTTGAATTTCCGCCTTTCGTTGTAAGGGTTGAAAAAGTTAAATTTGACTTTTCGGAAAGAAGAGAAGATGTCAAGGTTAATTCGTTTGATTCGGAGATTAGGACAATTAAATTCAGCGGTTATGCTCCATTTGTGAGCAAAGAACTTGCGGGAATAACGGGAGAGTTCAGCGGTTGGCTTTCGGACGATTGGGCAAGAGTTCCGATCAAAGCAACTTTTAACACATTTCTTGGGGTTGTTCGGCTTGAACTTTCAAAATGGGAAAAGTCAGGATGGAATCCGCCATTTAAAACAAAGTAGCAAATTTAAAAATGAGGTTGAAAAAGTTCATAATTTTAGTTTTAATTTTTTTCAACATCACAAATTCACAGAACCTAAAAATTGGTGGCTATATTCAGGCGGATGACAGATTAAGATGGAAGGATAAGAAAATTTCGTGGGAGGAATATCGGCTTGATTTAACAGGGGAAGTTGTGCTTGATAATGTTAAGTTCTATTCAGAGTTATGGTTTAGAAATTTTGGCTCAAGTGATGCAAATAAATTATTTGATTTAATTGACAAGGATAAAGTTGAACCTTTGAACATTGACCTTCGTGAGGCGTATGTTGATGTTAAGGGATTTATCTTTGAAAATGTTGATCTAAAGATTGGAAGACAAAGAATAGCGTGGGGAACTGCTGATAAACTCAATCCAACTGATAATTTGAATCCAGACGATCTTGAAGATATATGGGACTACGGAAGACATCTTGGCTCAAATTCGGTGAAACTTTCCGTATATGCTGGTAATTTTACCTTTACAGGTGTTTTTATCCCGACATTTACTCCAGCAGTTTTGCCAAGAGGTGATTGGCTTGATATATTTGCTGATGAATTTTCCTTCGGGACAGATGAAAAACAATTAAATTTGATAAGAGAAAAAATTTTTATAAAAAATCCAGAACCGACTCTAAAAGACGCTTCAAAATTTGGATTGAAAATTTCAACCAATATCTCTGGTTTTGATTTTTCGTTAAGTTATGTGCAAGGTAGAGATGATATTCCGATATTGAAAAAGGTTTTCGTAAGTGATTTAACTTTGAGTTCGTTGGATTCAGTTATTTTGATATTTCCGAAGATGAAAATAGTTGGTTTTGATTTTGCTGGTGATCTTGGTGGAGTTGGTGTGTGGGGTGAAGCAGGTGTCTTTTTCCCAGAGAAAGTTGTTTTTGAATATGTTTTGTATCGCTTGGGAAGTGAAAGCATAATTTATTCAAGCGACATTCTTGAAGAAAAAAATTACACTCGTTTTGTTTTGGGGATGGATTATAGTTTTAAAAATGGCGTTTATTTGAACATGCAATATCTTCACGGATTTTTGCACGAGCGTGGGCGTGGGAATTTGAGAAACTATTTAGTTTTCAATGTTGAGAAAAAATTTTTTGACGACAAACTTAAATTTAACTTTTTAAGCGGTGGGATTGAGTTCAAGCGTTTGAGCGATGTTAGAAACAATTATGCTTTCATTTACAATCCGCAGATAAGTTATAGTCCGATTGATAATTTTGAGTTTTCTTTGGGTGGAAGATTGATTGATGGTAAAGGCAGAACGATGTTTGGGAGGATCAAGGATAGAGACGAGGTATATTTGAGGGTGAAATATAGTTTTTGAAATAAAAAAGGCGGTCGTAAAGACCGCCTTTGTTTTTAGAGCGTTACCTTTGGTGCGTTGTTAAATCTGTTAACAACTACGCTCCAGTCAATCGCCTTGAAAAATGCTTCAATATAATCTGCTTTCTTCAAACCGTAGTCAATCATATAAGCGTGTTCAAAGACATCCATAATTAAAAGCGGGATTGAACCAGCAAGATGCCCAAGGTCGTGTTCATTTATCCAAGTGTTAAACAATCTGTTTGCAACTGGATCAAGGTAAAGGACAACCCAGCCAATACCTCTCATTCCTCCAGTTGATTTAAAATCTTTTTCCCAGTTTTCATACGAACCGAAATCTTCGGTTAATTTTTTGTAAAATGCCGAACCTTTGTCAAGTTCTTTGCCACCTTTGATCATGTTTCCAAAGTAATACTCGTGAAGTCGCATTCCGTTGAATTCCCATCCAAATCTTCTCTTCAATTCAGCATATTCTGGTGTTCCAACTTTTCCTTCTTTAATCATCTGTGCAAGTATATCTGCAAGTTTGTTCGTATTTGTCACATAACCTTGATAAAGTGTAAAGTGATTTTTCAAAAGTTGATCGCTGAAACCAGGCGTTCCGAGGAGATGATCAAAGTTTTTGGCTTCGTAAGGCATTTTTACCTCCTTTTTTTGTTTTGTTTGTGAAAAAAGATTTGAAAATTTCAAAAATGGCAAAGTCAAAACTGTCAAACCAACTTTTTTCAAAAATGTTCGCCTTGAGATCATAGCTTCACCATTCTTAATTTTAAACGGAGAATGAATGACCGCAACCGCAACTTCTTGTTGAATTTGGATTATGAAACACAAAGCCACGACCCATTAAACTATCCACAAAATCAAGCTCCGTCCCTTCAAGATAAAATAAACTTTTCGGGTCAACTGTAACTTTAATTCCGTTTGAAAAGAAGACGATGTCATTTTCTTTTACTTCATCAAAAATCAAAACATAAGTGAAACCAGAGCAACCACCAGCTTTTACTCCAACTCTCAAAGCATAATCGCTGGGTATTTCGTTTTCCTGAATTATCTGTTTGATCTCTTTAGCTGCTCTATCTGTGATTTTTATTTTTTCAATTTGCTCCTGATTTATCTGACTCATTTTAATCCTCCGATGTTAAGTTTTTGTTTCTCCTTCTTTTTGAACGCTTTGTTTCTTAAACGCAGGGTAATTTAATGTCCATACCCTGTTATACTCATTTTTCACGGTTTTAAAAATTCCTTTTTCAACCATGAATTCTGAAAACTTTTGCGCCAGATATTCCGCCTCTGAAAAACTTATTTTTCTTCCTTTGTTAAGAAAATAATCAATTATCGCATATTCAATGTCACGGACGAAAACATTTGACAAGTGATAAAGTGGATAACGCTGCTTCATAAAGTTTAAAAATTCTTCCCAATTATCCTGAAGGATTTTCACTTCCTTCATCTCTTTCATCGGTTCAATTTCAGGTTTTGTTTTAGAGTTTTGTTATCTCTTTTTTCAATTTATACTTCGGCGAAATACTTCGCAAATGATTTACAACTTCAACGATGCGATTTATGACATAATCAATTTCTTCTTCCGTGTTAAACCTTCCGATGCCAAATCTTATTGCGCTTGAGATAAGGTCATCGTTTAATCCGATTGCTTTTAAAACATGTGATTTTTCAACGCTTGCGGAAGAGCAAGCCGAGCCAGTTGATAGTGCAACCTCTTTCATTCCCATAAGAATTGCTTCGCTTTCAACTCCGTAAAAACTTAAATTTAAATTATTTGGCAATCTTTGTGTTGGGTGACCGTTTAGATAGACATCTTCAAGTTTATTCATTATTCCATTTTGAAGTTTATCACGCAGATATTTTGTTCTTTCTGCTTCATTTTTCATTTCAAGTTTTGCTATTTCACAAGCTTTCCCAAAGCCAACTATCCCAGGGACATTTAACGTTCCTGATCTTAATCCATTTTCATGTCCACCGCCATCAATGATTGGGACAATTTTTATTTTTGGTGTTTTCTTTTTTATGAAAAGTGCTCCGATTCCTTTTGGACCATAAAGTTTATGGGCGGAGACAGACATAAGGTCAATGTTAAGTTTTTGAACATCAATCGGGACTTTGCCCAGCGCCTGTGCTGCGTCGGTGTGGAATAAAACATTCATTTCAGAACAAATTTTCCCAATCTCTTCAATTGGTTCAATCGTTCCAATTTCATTGTTCGCAAACATCACACTTACAAGTATTGTCTCGGAAGTAATTCGCTTTTTTATCTCGTCTGGATCAACCACACCGTATTTGTCAACGGGGAGGTAATCAATTTTGAATCCAATTTTTTCAAGTCGCTTGCATGTGTCAAGCGTTGCTTTGTGCTCAATTTGAGTTGTGATTATATGCTTTCCTTTTTCAGCGTAAGCAAGCGCAACCCCTTTGAGAGCAAGATTTATTGATTCGGTTGCTCCGCTTGTGAAAATTATTTCCTTTGGATTTGCGTTGATGAGCTCTGCGATTTGTTTTCTTGCAAGTTCAACAGCGGATTCAGCTTCCCATCCGAATTGATGCTGACGGCTTGCGGGATTGCCAAATTTTTCAGTAAAATACGGAAGCATTGCTTCAAGAACGCGCGGGTCAACGGGCGTAGTTGCATGATTGTCAAGATAAATTGGAAAGCGCAGAGCCATTTTTGGAATTTTATTTTTTGAAAATTTTTACCGCTTTTTTCAATGCCTCAATAAATCTGTCAATTTCTTCAAAAGTGTTGTAAATATAAAAACTTGCTCTCACAGTGTTATCAACCCCAAGTCGCGCCAGAAGTGGCTGTGTGCAATGATTTCCAGAACGAACCGCTATTCCGTGTTGATCAAGAACCCCGGCGACATCGTGAGGATGAATGCCACGGATGTTAAATGAAATCACGCCAAGGCGATTTTCCCTTGGTCCGTAAATTTCAATATCAGGAATTTCGCACATCTTTTCAAACGCATAATTCAAAAGTTCTTTCTCGTGTTCAAAAACTTTATCCATCCCTATGTTTTGAAGATAATCAACCGCTGCACCAAGTCCAATTCCACCAGCCACATTTGGCGTTCCAGCTTCAAATTTCCACGGAAGTTCGTTCCATGTTGCACCTTCTGTTGTAACAGTGCTTATCATATCCCCACCGTAGAGAAATGGATTCATTTCTTCTAGAATTTCACGGCGTGCATATAGAAATCCAATTCCAGTTGGACCAAGCATCTTGTGTCCAGAGGCGACGAAAAAGTCGCATCCGATATCCTGAACATCAATTTTAATATGCGGGGTTGATTGAGCACCGTCAATTAAAACATAGCAACCTTTTGATTTTGCGATTTGAGTTATTTCCTTAACAGGATTTATCGTTCCGAGGACATTTGAAGCATGGACAACACCAACAAGTTTTGTCTTTGAAGTTATCAATTTTTCAAATTCTTCAATCTTCAAATTTCCATCATCAGTTATATCAACAAATTTTAAAACGATGCCTTTAAACTTCTTTAACCATTGCCACGGAACGATGTTTGAATGATGTTCCATAATTGTGACGAGTACCTCATCTCCCTCTTTCAAATTTGAAAGTCCCCAAGCATAAGCAACTAAATTTACCGCCTCAGTTGCATTTCTTGTGAAAACTATCTCTCTCCACGATTTTGCGTTGATAAACTTTGCAACTTTTTTATGTGCTTCTTCATAAGCAACCGTTGCCTCATAACTTAAAGTATGAACGGCGCGGTGAATGTTTGCATTCATTTTCTCATAGAAATTTTTAACTGTGTCAATAACTTGTTTCGGTCTTTGGGTTGTAGCTGCATTGTCAAAATAGATGATGGGATAACCGTTTACAATTCGGTTTAAAATTGGAAAATCATTTCTTATTTTTTCAATGTCAATTTTTGCTGTGATTGTTTCGTTTTGCTCTCTCATTGTGGTTTCACTTTTAAATTTTTATGTAGATTTTATCACCATCAACTTTAACATCGTATTTTTCAAGTGGCTCTGATGCGGGAAGTCGCACAACATCACCTGTTCTTATGTTAAATTGAGCGCCATGCCACGGGCATGTTAAAATCTCTCCATCAATTTCCGCATCATTTAATTCAAGTTCCATATGAGAGCATTGATTTTTAAAAGCAAAAAATTCACCGTTTAAATTTATCAAAATTATTGATTCACCATTAACCTCAAAAACCTTCAACTCGCCATTTTTAACATCACTTGTCTTGGCAATTTCAATATATTCACTCGTGAGCGTCATAGGTTAAAAAATTTTGTTTTTAGTCCTCTTCGCCAGGCCATGTGTTAATTCCATAAATTCCCGCTTTTAAAACTTTTAAAGCAAGGAGAGCACACTTTAATCTTATCGGGCTTATCGGAATTCCAAGTGCGTTTAGCATATCATCTTTGCTGAAATTTTTCACCTCTTCAAGCGTCTTTCCCTTTACTATCTCTGTCAAAATAGATGCAGATGCTTGACTTATTGTGCAACCTTTTCCCGTAAATTTGATGTCAGATATTTTGTTGTCTTCAAGTTTAATTTCAATTCTAATTTGATCGCCACAGGATGGATTTCCTTCTTCGTGGACTATGTCAGGGTTTTCAAGATGTCCGAAGTTTCTTGGATTCTGATAATGGTCAAGCAAAATTTCCATTTGAAGTTCGTCCATTGACATCTCAAAAATTTATTTGTAAAGTGTTTTTCATGTGTTCCATTTTTGATGTATCATTTCCTGAATCCTTTCACGCACAAAATCAATTCTAATCTCGTCAAATGCTGGCAAAAGAAAACCTTCAACGATTGTTTTTCTCGCTTCGCTTTCGGTCAAACCACGTGACACAAGGTAAAAAATTTGTTCTTCATCAATTTGCCCGACTGTTGCGCCGTGTCCAGCTCTGACATTGGCATTTTTAATCTGAAGTGATGGAATGGCGTTTGCCCGTGCGCCCGGATTTAAAAGCATAGCGTGTTCACTCAAAAACGAATCTGAATCGTGAGCGTCTTTCTCAATGTCAACAAGTCCATAGAAAACCGCTCGTGCTTTATCTTTGAGAACACCTCGCATTACGACATCACTTTTCGTATATGGACTTATGTGCTGAGTGTGACTTGTTAAATCAAAATGTTGGTTATCGTTGCCGAAAGTAATTTGAACATCCCTTAATTCAGCTCCGGGTTTTTCAAGGAATGCCTCGTGTCTTGAAATTGTTAATTTTCCACCAAGCCAATTTCCGATGAAATTTATCTTCGCATCTTTTTCAGGGACGAAAATTCTTTCAACATAATTATAAATTCCACTTGCTAAATTATTTATGTGAATAAAATTAACATTGCTCCCTTCTCCACCAAAGATCTCGCTTATATTTGTTACAACCGCATATTCATTGCCGAGACAACAGTGATTTTCTTCAACTACTGTTGCATGCGAATTACGACCAACCAGTATCAAATTATGCGAGAAAATCCCAGCGTTTTCAGCTTGAACTTCGTTTACAATATAAATTGGTCTGTCAAGTTCAACATTGTCGGGAATGTAAATGAAGACGCCAGCGTTTAAAAGCGCAAGATGAAGTGCAGAAAATTTATTTCGGTCGTATTTAAATTTTGTAAAGATTTTTTCTCTTATTAATTCTTCATACCTTCTCAATGCGTCGGAAAGCGGTAAGACAATAACTTTGTCCGCATACTTTGGAGAAATGTGATATTTTGTAGATAAATTTGCTTGAACTATGAAAATGTCAAGTTTATTTATATCAAAAAGAACCTTGTTCGGGTTTCCAGAGACATGCGGGTTTAAAATCTCGGGGTTAAATCCTTTTATCTTTGTATACTTTGATTCAGGAAGGGGTAAAGGATCAAAAATTTCAAGCGCTTGAATTCGTTTTTCGGTAAGCCATGAAGGTTCATTTCTCTGTGTTGAAATTTTATTTATCGTTTCTATTGACAAACAATTCGGCAATGTTATTTCAGACATAATCTATGCTCCACCGTATTAGTTTTCGTGATAAAATTAAGAAAAATTGACAAAATTAGCAACCGCCTCTTTCAACGACGGATTCACATAAAGAAGCGGTAAAAATCTCTACTTCTCCAAATTGATAAAACGGTTTCATAAAGTTTTCAACATTTTCGCGACTTTCTGATTCAATAAACAAAAACAATCTATGTGAACCGTTCGCGACACCTTCGGATTTAATGTTAACTTTGTAATCGTTTGCGGAAGCGAGATGTTTTAAAAGCATTTGCCCAAGTTCTGGATTTTTCGCTGGGCAGTTATTTGCATCGTGTCTATGCTGAACGATGAAAAGTGGCATCTTTCTCACCTTTTTAAATTTTATTTTTAACTTTTGAACTCTTAAACCCTTGAAGCACTAAACTTATCCTATCGCTCCTTCCATTTCAAGTTTAATAAGCTTGTTAAGTTCAATTGCATAATCAAGAGGGAGCTCTTTTGCGAATGGCTCAATGAATCCAAGAACAACAAGTGTAAGAGCTTCACTTTCCGTCAAACCACGGCTCATAAGATAGAAAAGTTGATCCTCACTTATTTTTCCAACTGTTGCCTCATGACCGATGCTGACGAGCTCTTCTTCAATTTCCATATATGGATATGTGTCAGACCTTGAAAATTCATCAAGCATCAAAGCATCGCATCTTACAGTTGATTTAACACCAATTGCGCCTTTTTGAACTTTTACAAGCCCTCTATAACTTGTTCTTCCACCATCTTTGCTTATTGATTTAGATACAATGTTGCTTGTTGTATAAGGTGCAGCGTGGATTATCTTCGCTCCTGTATCTTGATGTTGACCTGCTCCCGCGTATGCTATTGAGAGAATTTCTGCCTTTGCACCCTTGCCCATAAGATAAACCGCAGGATATTTCATCGTTACTTTGCTACCAAGATTTCCATCAACCCATTCAACAAATGCACCTTCATAAGCGACAGCTCTTTTTGTTACAAGATTATAAACATTTTTTGACCAGTTTTGAACAGTTGTATATCTAACATGAGAACCTGGCATTGCTATTATCTCCACGACTGCGCTGTGTAAAGAATCTTCACTATAAACAGGAGCAGTGCAACCCTCAATATAATGAACCTCAGCACCTTCTTCTGCTATTATGAGCGTTCTCTCAAATTGCCCGACGCTTTCAGCATTTATTCTGAAATATGCTTGAAGCGGAAAATCAACCTTTACACCCTTCGGAACATAAACAAAACTTCCACCACTCCACACAGCACTGTTTAACGCTGCAAATTTATTATCTTCGGGCGGGACAACGGTTCCAAAATATCTCTTTACAATATCTGGGTACTCTCTTACTGCCGTATCCATATCCGTAAATATAACTCCCTTCTTCATAAGGTCCTCTCTTAAACTGTGATAAACGACTTCAGATTCATATTGAGCTCCAACGCCGGCAAGAAATTTACGCTCAGCTTCTGGAATTCCAAGTCGTTCAAATGTTTTTCTTATTTTCTCCGGGACCTCATCCCACGAACGACCCTTTCTATCCGTTGGTTTGATGTAATAAATATATTCGTCAAAATTTATCTCTGATAAATCAGCGCCCCATGTTGGCATTGGTTTCTTCAGGAAAATTTCAAGTGAGCGTAATCTAAACTGACGCATCCATTCTGGCTCATTTTTCCAATAAGAAATTTCCTCAACAATTTCTCTACTTAACCCGCGCTTTGCTTGATAAACATATTTCACCTCATCTTTAAAGTCGTACTTTGAATAATCAAGATCTATTCTATTTTTGATTGCCTCTGCCATGGCTAAATCTCCTGAATTTAATTTTTAAAATTAATCTGCTGCTTCAGCTGTTGTTTCCCTTATCCAAGCATAACCTTCTTGCTCAAGTTTCTCAACTATCTCTGGACCACCAGACTTAACTATTTTTCCATCAAGCATAATGTGGACAAAATCTGGCTTAATGTAGTTTAAAATCCTTTGATAGTGTGTTATCATAACTATTCCAAGTTCCGGGTTGCGAACAGAGTTAACAACATCGGCAACGATTTTAAGCGAATCAATGTCAAGTCCCGAATCCGGTTCATCAAGAAAAGCTATTGTTGGCTTTAACATAGCCATTTGCAAAATTTCCATTCGTTTCTTCTCTCCACCTGAAAAACCAACTCCTATTGGTCTATATACAAAAATTTCGCTCATGTTAAGTTTTTTTATCTTCTCAAGCAATTCTTTTTTATAATCAACTACGGATTTAGGAAGTTGCTTTATCCTTGGGGATGTTGAATCAAGATTATTTGCCTGGATCGCTTTCCAGAGAAAGTTGAACAATGTCACGCCTGGGACCTCAACCGGATACTGGAATGCGAGAAAAAGTCCAAGTTTTGCTCTCTCATCAGGTTTTAAATCAAGAATGCTTTTCCCTTCAAAAAGTATATCTCCTTTTTCAACTTTATATTTTGGGTGCCCCATGATTGTATAAGCAAGTGTGCTTTTACCTGAACCATTGGGTCCCATCAACGCATGGATTTCTCCTTTATTGACTGTAAAGTCAAGTCCTTTTAAAATTTCCTTACCGTCAACGCTAACATAAAGGTCTTTGACTTCAAGTGTTGGCATTTTTTCTCTCCTGTTTGTTAATTAACGTGTTTTGTTTGTTTATTGTTAAAACTTTTTCGGGATAGATGCAATCTCGTTCAATTACATCTTGAAGTGTTATATTTTCAAGAATTTTGATAAACTTTGCCTCAACTTCATGCCAGATATCTGCTTGTCCACAGCAGGAGACGAAAACGCACGAAGACCCTGGCGTATCAAAACATTCAATCATTTTCAATTCACCTTCAACCGCTTCATAAACTTGTTTTAAGGTTATTTCAGATGGCATTTTTTTCAATGAATAGCCACCATTTGGTCCAAATTCTGAAAATATAATACCTGCTTTAACGAGTTGCCTCATCACCTTGGCAAGATAACTAAGCGGTATCTTTTGATTTTCTGCAATTTCTTTCATTAAAATTGATCTTCTGCTGGGTTGTTTCCCAAGGTAAATCAGCGTTCTCACTGCGTAATCAAGTGTTTTTGAAATTATCATTTTAGGTTAAAATTTAATTTTGGACTTTATATATCCACGATGTAAATATAATAAATTTAAAATCAAAAGTCAAATTTTGGCTGTTGATTTTGAGTGTGGTTAAATTTTTGCAAATCTTGACTTTTTGGGTTTTTGATATTATATTTATAATGCCTTCCGCGGTAGCTCAATTGGCAGAGCAGCTGGCTGTTAACCAGCGGGTTGCAGGTTCGAGTCCTGCCCGCGGAGCTTTTTTATTTTTGACCTTCTGAATTTTGTGAGCGTGATTGTTTTTAAGGGGAGGGAGTTTTTAGGTGTTAAGTTTTTGACCGCAAAATTTCAAGAAGTTTTTTCATATCATCGGGAAGTTCTGAATCAAATTTCATAAATTCATTTCTTGCTGGATGTATAAAACCAAGCGTCTCTGCGTGGAGTGCTTGTCTGGGCATTATCTTTAAGAGTTCATCAATGAATAATTTCTTCTTTCTATCAATTCCACCCCATGCAATTCTTCTTCCACCATAAGTTGGGTCTCCGAAGACGGGATGCCCTATGTGCGAAAGATGAACTCTTATCTGGTGGGTTCGTCCTGTTTTCAATTTCAATTTAACAAGCGAAAGGAAATCAAATTTTTCAAGCACTTCATATTCAGTTATAGCTGGTTTACCACCTCTGACGACGGTGAATTTTGTCCTATCACTTTTGCTTCTTCCAAGTTCTGCCTCAATTACACCACGATTTGAATTAAAATGTCCCCACACAATTGCCCAGTATTCGCGTTCAACGGTTTTGTGGAAAAATTGTTTAGCGAGATGACGGTGTGTTTCATCATCTTTTGCAACAACGAGAAGACCACTTGTATCTTTGTCAAGGCGATGAACTATGCCCGGACGAACTTCATCTCCAGAAATGTTGACTTTTGAAAGTTTTGAACAATGATATAAAAGAGCATTCACAAGTGTTCCTGTATAATTTCCATGTCCTGGGTGCGTTACCATACCTGCGGGTTTATTTACAACGAGAAGATATTCATCCTCATAAACTATGTCAAGCGGGATTGGCTCGGGTGTGAGTTCGGGTCTTGGTTCTTTTGGGATTTTTACAATTATTTTTTCGCCGGGTGAGATTTTATGGCTTGGTTTTACAGTTTGACCGTTTACGAGGACAAGTCCAGATTCAATGAGTTTTTCTATTTTGCTTCTGCTTGCGTTTTCAATTTGATTTGTGAGAAACTTGTCAATTCTTTCTCTTTTTTCAACATTTGGAACGACAATTTCAATTTCTTTCAAAATTTTTATCTTCCCCGATATCTCTACTATCTCATCATTTTGCTTTTCCTTCATCGCTTCCGAGTGTTTCGGTGTTTATTTCTTCAATCTGAATTTGTTGCGGTTCTTTATGGTGAGCGAAAAGCAAAATTAAAACTCCAATCGTCACGGAAGCATCGGCTATGTTAAAAATTGGCCAGCGATCAATGTGATATCCGAAAAGTTTTATATCAAAAAAGTCAATATCAATGAAATCAACAACC
>Ga0105162_1000725_pt1 | contig 20342 bp, 15 predicted proteins | sample JNZ201metaG_FD_81532 | JGI IMG/M metagenome (GOLD analysis project Ga0105162, IMG submission 81532) | Hot spring microbial communities from Jinze hot spring, China to study Microbial Dark Matter (Phase II) - JNZ 20120812A | ecosystem: Environmental > Aquatic > Thermal springs > Hot (42-90C) >...
TAATTGGAGGTCTGGACATAGCCGAAGGTCCGGATACCGTGGCGATGGTAGATTTCCACAGCCCGGCGAAAGGCCTCCCAGTCTTCCTGCTCCTGTTCGGGGGGAAAGCCCCAGTTACACGCTGCTTCTTCAGCTACCCGGCGGGCTCCCAGGTCAGTATAGGCCTCCAGGTGGACTGCTTCATCCACTGGCGCTCCCATGAATTTGAGCCGGTTCATCCGGATGGTTCCTGGCCCAGCCCAGAGGTAAATTGGGCGGTGCAAGCCTATGCTCAACTGATGGCTCATTTTCTCACCCCTTCGTAGCCTTGGGAGATAACGCTGGAAAAAGACAGCCAATAGAACGGGGGCAGGCTGGCCAGCACCCCAGCAGCACTCATCAGGCCTTATGACGAACATGTCAATTGCCACGGTGACAGTGCGAAGGGTATCGCTGGAGGTAAAGACAAGGGGGATGAAAGTTACCTTCCGCAGGCCCCGTGGGTGATCGGGATCAAACCCCTTAGCCAGAGTGAGGCCCAGAGCGAAGATTTGCCCCGGCACCACCGTCACCAGAGGCGAGAGCCACTCCGGCACGCCTTTAGGTAAAGGCAGGGGAGTCTGAGCCAGGGCCAGGGCATCGTCCCTGTCTGAGATGATTACCAGCTCTGCTTCCCGGTCTTTCAGTTGCCTCAGAAGCTCCATCAGTTCCCTTGCAGCACAGCCCTCCGGCACAACGGCCAGAACGGGGAAACCGTGTTCTACGAGGGCTATCGGACCATGCCAAAAATCGGCTGAAGAGTTCTTTGAGCTTAAGAGCAATTTCAAAGGCCGTAGCGTAGTTGTAACCGCGGCTGATAACTACACAGGCCTCCATGTAGCGGTATCTTTCAGCTGCTCCGAGTATGATTGAAGCCGATTTCAAAACCTCAGCCACCACATCTGGCAGGATTTCAAGGGCTCTGAACCGCGCAGTGTCTTCGGCAAGGGCTGCGCTCAGCATTGCCAGAGCCAGGAGAGAGGCAGTATAGGTCTTGGTGGCAGCGATGCTTTGCTCCTCACCGGCGTGGAGTAAGACAATGTATTTAGCCGCCTTGGCCAGGGGCGAATGGGGTCCATTGGTTATGGCCACAGTTAGCGCACCCTGGCGTCTTCCTTCCTCCACTACAGCTAAAATGTCCGGTGACTGACCCGATTGGGATATAGCAAGGATTGCTGCCCCATCCAACTTTGGCGGGGAGGAGTAGCTAAAGCTACAGGCAATCCGTTGGCTGCACCAAAAAGGTACTGACCGTAGCGGGCAGCGTTATCCGAACTGCCGCGGGCAGCTATGACCATAAATCGGGGGGTACGTTCCTTGAAGGCGGCAGCCACCCGCTCAATGGCTGGTCGCTCCATCTTCAGCAACCGCTGCAGCACTTCCAGTTGCTCCATAATCTCCCGTTGCAGGTTGGAATCATGCTTCATCGCTTGCCCACAATTTACGCTAATCCCTTGCCGCTCTTTCTGCTGGCCCTAAGAACTTTCGTAGCGCCAATTTTAATTTGCGAACGAGCATGACCCCTTGACAAGAGCCCAGCTATTGTGTTACCATCGGGAAAGAAACTTGCGGGGGGCAGTAAATGTATCCTAAAAGCGAAATCCTTTTCCCGCACCGCAACGTTCATACCCTCAAAAATTTGAGGGGTCGCAAGTGGCAGAAGCTGGTGGAAAAAATTGCCACACTGCCCGAGACCCACGAAGAAAGCCTTGCTTTTTCCCTGCTTATAATCAGGCTATGTAATTGTCTCAACTGCAACCTGGGCAGCTACAAGGCCTCCTTGGGATGCGTAACCTGTGCCAAACGAGCGGTGGCTGGTTTCAAGGAAAACGACGAGGTTCTCCTTAAACTCTTTGAACAAGCTCGCCGGGAGGTTTCCGAATTCTTAGCGTCATTGCCCGAAGAAGAACTAATATGCGACTCAGAGTAGCTTTTGTTCTGGCTTTTTTACTTTTGGTTTCCCTGTTGGCCTTCAAATCAAACGCGCTTTTTTACCTGACTGGAGAAGAAAACACCTTTGTTCAAATAAGTGCCATGACTCAGCTTCTTTCCTCTCATCTCCGCCCACCCCTGCAGGTTGATTTCTATAGCCCCGTAGCTTATGCAGGGGTAAACCCCTTTGGAATAAACACCTTTTTAGAGCAAGAGGTGGAACCCGAGAAGCGGGAACAGACCGTAAAGCTCATTGCTGAGGCCGGTTTTCACTGGATACGTCAGGAATTTCCCTGGGAAGACATAGAGATCCACGGAAAAGGGGATTTTCAGGATCGGAGGCATACCCCCTACCGCTCAGCCTGGGAAAAATATGACCACATAGTATCCCTGGCTGAAAAGTACGGTCTGGAACTAATAGTTCGCCTTTCAAATCCTCCGGCCTGGTCCAGAGCCGACGGAGATAAACGTGGGACCTTTGCTCCCCCAGATAACTTTGAAGACTTTGGTGATTTCGTCTATACAGTGGTGAGCCGTTACCGGGGCCGAATCCGTTACTATCAAATTTGGAACGAGCCTAACATTTACCCAGAGTGGGGTGAGCAGCCTGTTAACCCGGAGGAATATACCCGCCTCCTTCAGATTGCTTATACCCGGGCCAAACAGGCAGACCCAAACGTTGTCATAATCTGTGGGGCTCTGGCCTCCACCATTGAACTCGGGCCCAGAGATCTGAACGACTTTATTTTCCTGCAGCGGATGTATGATGCCGGGGCCAGAGATTACTTTGACATAATGGCCATGCAAGGCTATGGATTGTGGTCGGGCCCATATGACCGCCGGATGAACCCGAGAGTTATCAACTACTCCCGTGTCCTTTTTATAAGGGACATAATGGTTAAAAATGGGGACGCCCACAAACCCATTTGGATTTCGGAGATGAACTGGAACGCCGTCCCCGAGGGCTTGCCAGCTCCTTACGGGAGGGTTACCCTTGAGCAACAAGCCCGTTATGCAGTCATGGCCTATCAGAGGGCTCAGGAGGAATGGCCATGGGTTGGGGTAGTAAACTTCTGGTTCTTCAAGCGGCCCTCTGATCAGTGGCTTAGGGAGAACAAACCTGAGTATTTCTTCCGGATGGCGGAGCCGGACTTTACCCTCTTGCCTGTTTACTATGCCCTCAAAGATTACATTTCCAGAGCCAGAATCATGTATCCAGGCTTCCACCAGGAAAATCACTGGACCGTGACCTACCGCGGAAAATGGGAAGAGGGAAGAGATGAGCGAGCCGCCCTGGGACTTTACATAAAATCAACAGACTATGGGGAAATTGAGTTCAGAGTTAAAGGCTCAGCTCTTTACCTTGTAGTAACAAAAGGGCCAGGTATGGGCTCGCTTGAGGTTGAAGTAGAGGGAAAGGTTACCAAATACAGCCTGAAGGCTGCGCAGGAAAAGTGGCAGGAGTTAATCCCGATTTTCCAGGAATTTTCTTACCGTGAGCACAGTGTGAGGGTAAAAGTTTATGCCAATCCTTCCCATCCAGTCATTATTGATGGTTTCCTCGTCAAGAAACCACCGTGGCTTCCATGAGAGGCGATTACTTTACATAAAAAACCAATCTGGCCGATTTTACAGTGGCTTCATTCCCGGGGTAAATAGTGCACCGGGATAGGTTAAGAACAGGGCACAAAAGGGAACGGTCCTTAGGGGGTAAGCTTCTTGAAAGTGGGGCAAAAAGGGGGTGCGCGATGTATTTAAGCTAAGGTACATTATCTTAAATTCACCAGAAAGCCTTGCAAGCCCTCGTGCCGCAATTTCTGCCCCTACTGATAGCCCCTCGTAATGGAGCCAAACTCTCATCCCATGGTAAATCCCCTGCAGCCCAGAGCCTTGAAAACTATTCTCTCCGGCTAAATGGAAACCCCCAGCCCATTCCGGGACAAGGCTTTTCACCCCGGTTCAGTTGTGTAATTTATGTAAAATAATCCCCTGCCCTGCTACTGGTTGGGAAGTCCCTGGAACTCCCTGTGAAAAATTGCTGCCTACATGCACCAACCTCATTTATTGGCGGGGCGCGTTCTATCTAGTTCATGCCTCTTCCCCCTGGCATTTCGCTAGCGAGAAGTGCCGTCTGGTTATCTGGCGCTCGGAGGATGCCCGCAACTGGGAGCGCCTGGCGGAATTGAACGTCCCCGGCGAAGATATCCGTGACCCCAAGTTCGCTCCTATAGGCGACCGCCTTTTCCTTTTCGCTTTGAAGAACGTTGTCTTCACCGCCGAACCTTATACAACGGTGCTATCTGTAAGCGAGGACGGACGCCAATGGACACCGTTCCAGGAGGTAGAACCGAAAGGCTGGCTTTTCTGGCGCCCCAAAACTTTCCTACTGGCACGAGCACGGCCGCTCTATCCTACTGAAGTCCACCGATGGCTACAAATGGGATATCGTCTCCACCATTTATGAGGGGGAGCGGAACGACGAAGTTGACATAGAGTTTCTTCCCGATAAGCGGTTGTTGGCGACTGCGCGCCTGGAGGGAAGTGGGAGCATCTTTGGAGATCCCCGGGCTGCTACGCTCATAGCTGTTGCGGAGCCGCCCTATACCCGGTGGACCTACAACCGCAGCCAGGTGACCAGACTGGATGGCCCGGCCTTGTTCTCATATAAAGGCCAAATCTATGCGGTGGGTCGCTACCAGCCCAAACCGTGGGGTCCGTTGACACAGCTGGGTAGCGTCTTCAGCCGTAAACGGACCGCTTTATTTCGGGTGGACGAGGACCGTTTGACCTGGCTTTCAGACCTTCCCAGCGCCGGGGATACATCCTATGCCGGGGTTGTCATTTTAGGGGATTTCCTCTACATCAGTTACTACACCAGCGATATCCGTCGGGATTTCCCATGGCTAATGGGAATGTTGCTGCCTTCTGATATTCGTATTGTCCGTATTCCTCTAAAAGCATTGGAACATTTTTCTCACCTCTTGCCTTGAAAGCAGCAGTTACCTGCTTTTGTCTGCGGGTCAGGGCGATGCTTCTGTTAACACCTTTCTCAAAAGGCCAGTATATTCCTTGAAAGAAAGCTTCTCCAAGGCCTCCTTGGGGGTCAGAAGGAAAGCGTCAACCCCTTCGTGGCTTTCCCACTCAGCGGTCGGTTCCACAACCCGGGCCACGAAAAATTCTACTTCGTATTCTTTTCCATTGTAAGAGTAGTTCACTTTTCCTGCCTTCCCCTTTAATTCTACCCTGAGGCCAAGCTCTTCAGCCACTTCGCGGATGGCTGCCTCTTCCGGTTTTTCTCCTTCTTCTATATGTCCTTTGGGGAAAAGCCAGTGACCATACTTGTTTTTCCTCAACACCACCTTCTGGTCCCAGAACACGATGGCTCCTGCTTCTCTTACATGCTCATCCATTTTCTTCTCCGGCTTGCAAATGTGGAAGTTCAGCGAGCCCTTCCTTTATCGCTTGCAGAATCTTCCCTTCCACGGCCCTTTTAGCTGCTTTTATGGCATTTTTTATAGCCACCGCATCGGAACGACCATGGGCCACTATTACAACACCGTCCACTCCCAGAAGCGGGCCCCCGCCATACTCCCGGTAATCAAGGCGCTTGGCCACAGCTTTAAAGGCAGATTTTGCCAGCACTCCTCCCAAGATGGCAAGAGGACGTTTCTTTATCTCTTCCTTAATTATCCCCATAAGAGCCATAGCTAACCCTTCTGAAAGCTTTACCACCACATTGCCTGTAAAACCATCGCTTACTACTACATCAGCCATGCCCGTTGGAATATCTTTGCCTTCCACATTTCCTATAAAATTAAGCCCGCTGGCTTTAAGTAGTTTGTGGGCTTCTTGTACCACAATGGTACCTTTGGTTTCTTCCTCCCCGTTTGAAAGAAGGCCTATGCGGGGATTTTTAATCCCCATAACTCTCTCTGCATATACATGGCCCATAAGAGCAAACTGAAGCAGGAAATCTGGCCGGCAATCAGTATTGGCTCCTACATCAATAAGAAAACAGAATCCTTTTGTAGTGGGATAGGGTGTAGCAAGAGCAGGGCGCCTTATTCCCTTTATCCTTCCCAGGTGAAAAATAGCAGCTGCCAGGACTCCTCCAGAGTTCCCAGCTGATACGAATGCTTCAGCTTCTCCTTTTTTGAGCATTTTCATACCCACCACCATGGATGATTCGGGTTTAGCTTTCACAGCAGCAGCCGGATGCTCGTGCATTTCTATTACTTGAGGGGCGTGAACTATGGAAAGAGGAAGATTGCTAGTATTATGTTTAGCGAGTTCAGCTCTTATAGCTTCTTCTTTGCCTACGAGGATTATTTCTACCCCAAATTCGCGGGCAGCCATTACAGCACCTTCTACTGCAACTGGGGGAGCATAATCTCCCCCCATGGCATCAACGATTATGCGCATGTTAACCTCCCCGGGTTAATTTTCTACAAAAACAAACACCAGGTCATTCACGTTAGTGTTAGTGGGCCCTGTTATCAATAGATCGCCGAGTGCTTTGAAGAAGGTATAAGAATCGTTATTTTGAAGGTACGCTAAAGGCGATAAACCTTTCTCCAGGGCCCTTTGGACGGTCGTGCCATCTACGATAGCTCCAGCGGCATCAGTTGGGCCATCGGTACCGTCAGTAGCCAAAGTTACTATAGTAACCTTTTTCCAGCTTTCAAGGGATATAGCTGCGGCCAGGGCCAGTTCCTGATTTCTCCCCCCTTTCCCGTGCCCTCTTACCGTAACTGTTGTTTCTCCTCCCAGGATAAGGCAAGCTGGTGGTGGGATGGGAATACCTCTGGTAGCTATCTCTTTGCCTAAAGCTGCTACAGCTTTTCCGATTTCTCTCGCTTCTCCTTCCAGAAATGTGGTTAACAGCATAGCATTGAAACCTTGTCTTTGTGCTTCTTTTAAAGCGGCCATTGCTGCTATATAGTTATCGGCTATAATCACGTTTTGGACTCGCTCAAATACACGATCACCGGGCTTGGGGGTTTCAGGGATTTCCCCTTTTATGCCCCTCTGGAGTCTCTCTATAATGGCCGGAGGCATCTCGGTCACAAGTCCGTATTTCTCTAAAACTTTCCATGCGTCGTGGAAAGTAGTTGGATCAGGTGCAGTGGGTCCGGAAGCAATGGTATCCAGAGGGCTTCCTACAACGTCGGAAAGGATCAAACTTATGATGGTAGCGGGATAGGCTGCTTGGGCCAGTTGGCCTCCCTTTATGGCGGAGATATGCTTGCGTAAAGCGTTCATTTCGTTTATGGTAGCACCACATTTCAGGAGGAGAGAGGTGGCGAGTTTTTTATCTTCCAAGGTAATGCCCTCTGCTGGCAATGGCATGAGAGCTGATCCTCCACCGGAAATGAGGGTAATAACCATGTCATTTTCTCCGAGCCCTGAGACCATTTCCATTATCTTTTTTGCCCCTTCTAACCCGGCCTCATTTGGAGTTGGGTGTCCTGCTTGATTTATGGTTATGCGAGAGGGGGAAGGTTCTAAAATATAGCCTTCTTTAACATTCACCCAGCCAGTTTCAATGTGCTTCCCCAGGATTTCTTCCACTGCGGTGGCCATAGGGGCCCCTGCTTTACCTCCTCCCACCACTATAATGCGGCGGAAGTTGGCAAGGTTATAGGTCTTGCCAGCAACTACAAGAAAATCGCCTTCTTTTTTCACTATTTTACGGATCGCTTCTGCTGGGTCAACAGCCTTAAGGGCTGCGTTTATGATAGACATTACCTTCTCTCTATCCATTTTGCTCCCTCCTCTTCTACCCACACCTTCAGCACTTGGCCCACGATTTCCAGACTTTTAGGGCTTACTTTGTCCGGTGTGTCCTCTGTAGTGTGCCAATAAGGATAATCAAAATCAATGAGCAAGGCGGAAGGTATGCCCTTGGAAGCAAAAGGTAAGTGGTCGTCAATAATGCTGTATTTAACCTGAGGTATAAAGTACTCTGCGAAGCCAAGGTTTCGGGCTGTGTTCCACAGGCTTTGGGTGAGAGCTTTGTCTGAGTTAGCCTCCTGATAAATTTGCAAATCAGCATCCCCGATCATATCTACGATTACTACTGCTGCCAGGTCCAGCTCAATCTGGGATGCAAATAAAGCTCCAATTGAGAATGGCCATCCATCAATATTCCCTCTATCTTCGGCATCAAAGAAAGCAAGCCAGAGGCGGAAATTGCGCGGTTCTTTCAGGCTCAGAGCCAATTCCAGCAGAACTGCAGTTCCACTGTTGCCATCATTAGCCCCGGGGACTGGTAATGACCGTGTTTCGGGTGGATTGCGGTCGGATATAGGGCGGGTATCGTAGTGCGTTCCCAGCAGTATACCGGGGCCTTCACCTTTGCAAGCCAGGATATTGTAGCCATGCAAACCTCTGTAGACGAAAGGATGAACTTGGCTTTCCCACCCCTGTTTTTGGAGCCAATCTATAATGTAATCTCTTACCCTTTCCTGTTCCTTACTTCCAACTGGATGGGGTCCAATATTACTGATGGTGAGCAGGTGATGCATGGCATTGTAACCAGAAAAGCCATGGCTGGAACAAGCAGCAAAGGCGAGCAAAAGGAGCGAGGCCAAATTTCGCATAGCCAGAAAAGCTGAGTGAAGACTTCCAAGAAAATTTTGGGTCCTAAAGGGCAATTGGCCAATTCGACTATGCGAAAGAAAGTCGCGCAAAGAAAAATTCATTCCACCTCTTATCTTACCTCTGGCAAGTGAGAAGTTATAAAAGTTTCCAGATCTCGCAAAGCCCGTTCGCTGTAAGCTTGATAGCGCAACTGTTTTCTACGGATTCTATGCTCCAGAGGCGGAAGAAGACCAAAGTTTGCTTTCATGGGCTGAAAATCTCTTAAACGGGGATCTGTTATATAACGGCAGAGAGCTCCTATCATCGTAGTTGGCGGGAAAACAAGTGGCTCCTCACCTCTGAGTAATTTAGCCATGTTTAATCCGGCTACAAGCCCGGTGGCTGTTGAGCCCACATAACCTTCACTACCAGTTATCTGACCTGCAAAGAACAAATCCGGCCTGCGCCGGAACTGCAAAGTCGGGAGAAGAAGTTTGGGAGAATTTATGAAAGTATTACGGTGCATCTGTCCATATCTTACAAATTCAGCCTTCTCCAGCCCCGGAATAAGTCTGAAAACTCTCTCTTGCTCACCCCATTTAAGGTTTGTCTGAAACCCCACAAGGTTATATAAAGTCCCCGCCGCATCATCCTGACGTAACTGAACTACCGCATAAGGCTGCTGCCCTGTTCTCGGGTCTATTAATCCTACCGGTCGCAGAGGGCCAAAGGCCAAAGCATCCCTGCCACGCTTCGCAATGACTTCTATCGGAAGGCAAGCTTCAAAGAATTTAGGGTCTTCTTTCTCAAAATCCCTCAACTCAATGGTCTCGGCTTGCAGAAGAGCATCAACGAAGCGATAATATTCCTCCCGGGTCATTGGACAATTTATGTAATCTTCCCCTCCCCTTCCGTAACGAGAGGCCCGGAAAGCTTTGCTCATATCTATGGATTCGTAAGTTACGATTGGAGCTATAGCGTCGTAAAAGTAAAGGTATTCCTCCCCAATTAACTCCTGGATGCGAGCTGCAAGGGTATCAGAGGTCAGTGGACCAGTGGCAATAATAACGGGACCATCAGGTATTTCCGTAACCTCTTCCCGTATAAGTTTAATGTTAGGATGTGATTCTATTCGCTCCGTAACCAGACGAGCGAAATCTTCCCGGGAAACGGCCAGACTGCCTCCTGCAGGCACTCTTGTCTCGTAAGCACAGGATAAAATTAGAGAGCCCAGACGACGCAACTCCTCTTTTAGAAGCCCCAAAGGCTTATCCAAAGGCTCTGCCCCAAGAGAATTACTACAAACTAACTCCGCCAAAAAGCCAGTGCGATGGGCCGGAGTTAATTTATAAGGCCGCATTTCGTAAAGGTCCACTTTGAAACCTCTATTGGCCAGCTGCCATGCGGCCTCGGAACCAGCAAGCCCCCCTCCAATAACAATTACATCACCCATCATTGCTCCTCTTTTTCAACAATCTTTATATGAAGCTCAGCCAATTGTCGTTCAGTGATGGGAGCGGGCGCAGAGAACAGAAGGTCCACAGCTGCTTGGGTTTTGGGAAAAGCTATAACTTCCCGAATGGAACTTTCGCCCCGCAAGAGCATGACTAACCGATCAATTCCTAAAGCTATACCACCATGCGGAGGTGCTCCAAATTCAAAAGCTTCCAAGAGATGGCCAAATTGAGCTTTTGCCTCATCCTCGGAAAGGCCGATGAGGCGAAAGATCTTTTCCTGAAGGGGACGATTGTGGATCCTTATGCTTCCTCCGCCGATTTCCCAGCCGTTGCACACAATATCATAAGCTTTGGCTCTCACTTCCCCCGGTGCTACATCCAGCAAAGGTATATCTTCGTCAAGAGGGGCTGTAAAAGGATGGTGTACAGGATCCCACCGGTTTTCTTCATCGTTCCAAGCAAAGAGAGGGAAATCCAGAATCCAGGCGAAAGCCAGCTCATTTTCATCAGCAAGACCAGTGGAGCGCCCTATAAATAGCCTCATTTTACCCATTATTTCAAAGATCTTTTCGGATTCATCGGCCACAAATACGATGCCATCACCCCGGGAGGCTTCAGCTATGGAAACGATGGTCTCAAGCTGACCGGGGACAAAGTAACGAGCTAAGGGAGTTTTTATCCCTTCCTCTGTCACAGCAACCCAGACAATGCCTTGAGCTCCAAACTCTTTAGCTTTGGCCCCTATTTCATCCCACTGTTTCCGGGAATAATAAGCACCGCCTGGCACCTTCAAACCTTTAACCTTTCCCCCTTTTTCCACAATTTGCCGGAAAATGCCAAAATCGCTCGCAGCAGCTATTTCGGTTATGTCAAGTATTGGGAGGCCAAAGCGCAGGTCGGGTTTATCGGAGCCGTAACGTTCCATTGCTTCTTTATAGGATAAGCGGGGGAAAGGTTCAAATTTAAGCCTCTTGTTAGTCAAGTTCTTTACCAGGGAAGTAAGAAGTTCTTCAATCACCTGCAGGACATCCTCGCGATCCACAAAAGACATTTCCAGATCCAGTTGAGTGAACTCAGGCTGCCGGTCGGCCCTGAGGTCCTCATCCCGAAAGCAGCGGGCAATCTGGAAGTATTTCTCAAAGCCTGCCACCATTAGAAGTTGCTTAAGCTGCTGTGGAGATTGAGGAAGAGCATAAAATTTTCCAGGGTGAACGCGACTGGGAACCACGTAGTCTCTGGCCCCTTCTGGAGTGCTGCGTATCAAGATAGGGGTTTCTATCTCTATAAAGCCCTTTGAATCCATGAAATCACGAATGAATTTTACCACCCGGTGCCGGAATATTATGTTTTCTTTCATTCTCTGCCGGCGCAGGTCCAAGTAGCGATATCTGAGGCGAAGAGCCTCATCAACTTCTTCCTCACGCTCAATGTAGAAAGGAGGTGTTTTGGAAGGGTTAAGAATTTTGGCTTCTTGTGCGACGACTTCTACTTCCCCGGTAGGGAGATTGGGGTTTTCCATTCCCGGTGGTCTTTCCCTCACCACTCCCTTTACCCATAAGACGTATTCGCTGCGGGCTTCGTCCGCAACGCGATAGGCTTCCAGAGATTCGGCAGGGTTGAATATAACCTGCACTATTCCTTCGCGATCTCTCAGGTCAATGAATATAACTCCCCCATGGTGGCGACGCCGGTGAACCCACCCCGCCAGCTTAACTTCTTTTCCTACATGCTCTTTACGGAGAAGTCCGCAGTAATGGTCTTTAAGCAACTTTAACCTCCTTGAGGGATTTTATATTGCCAGCCCCGACGCAGAACATAGCAATACGGAAAGTTTGGAGTATTTCCTCAGCTTTTTCCCGAACTGCCTCTACGGATAGAAGTGCAGGCTTAAGGAAAGGGGCTGCAATACCTATAAGGTCAGCCCCCATGGCTATAGCTTTGGCTGCATCTACGCCTGTCCTTATCCCTCCGCTGGCTATAAGTGGGAACTCAGGTAGAACCTGCCGAATGCTTTTCAAAGCCTCCGCAGTAGGAATGCCCCAATCAGAAAAGGCCAGGGCTACGTTTTTAAAGTTTTCAGGCTTAACCCGATACATTTCTATAAGGCTCCAGCAAGTCCCTCCGGCCCCTGCCACGTCAATGGCTGCTACTCCGGCTTCTACTAATTTTAAAGCTACCTGAGGACTTATACCCCACCCTACTTCTTTAACTATAACAGGGACTTCCAGGCCAGCACAAACCTTTTCAATTTTGCGCAGAAGCCCGGAAAAATTGGTGTTTCCCTCAGGCTGAAGGGCTTCCTGCAAGGGGTTAAGGTGCAAAACGAGCGCATCGGCCTCAATCATCTCTACGGCTTTACGACATTCGTCTATTCCATAGCCGTAATTCAGCTGAACCGCCCCCAAATTGGCCAGGAGGAGGATATCGGGGGCAATGTCCCGAACCTTGTAAGTGTAGGCCCAGCGAGGGTCCTCCAGCGCTGCTCTTTGCGAACCAACTCCCATGGCCCAGCCAAATTCCTGAGCTACAGCCGCCAGATTACGATTTATCCTGCCTGCCTCTTCTGTGCCTCCGGTCATGGGGGAAATCAGGAAGGGAGCCTTCAATTTTTTGCCCAGGAACCATGTTGTCGTATCAATATCTGATAGGCTGAGTTCCGGAAGAGCACAATGAGGGAGACGGTATTTCTCAAAACCTGTTGTTATGGTCTTGAATTCCACATCCTTTTCCAGGGCAATCCTAAGATGCTCGCTTTTCCTGCGGTTGGAAGCCATCAATAAGCACTCCTATCGCTGAAGATGCGCACAAGAGTTCTGAGGATTATCTTTATGTCAAGCCAAAGGGACCAGTTCTCAATGTACCAGAGGTCATATTTAGTCCTTTCAGCAATGGAGGTATCTCCACGAAGGCCGTGAATCTGGGCCCATCCCGTTATACCTGCTTTCTCTCTATGGCGTTCCATATATCTGGGTATACTGCGCCGGAATTGTTCCACATAGTATGGTTGCTCGGGCCTCGGCCCCACCAGGCTCATGTGTCCAAGGAGAACGTTTATGAACTGGGGGAGTTCGTCCAAGGAATAACGCCTGAGGATAGCCCCTAATCTGGTGCGCCTTGGGTCATTGGGCGTAGTCCAACCAGGACCGCCAGCATCGGCGTCATAACGCATGGATCGGAATTTGAGCATGGGGAAAGGTTTAGCATCAAGCCCCATCCTTTCCTGGACGTAGAAGACGGGTCCGGGTGAGTCAAGTTTTATAAGGATTGCTATAAGGAGCATGAGGGGGGAAAGGAGTATAAGTGCTATAGAAGCACCAACTATGTCCATTGCTCTTTTAAGGGCGAGCTCCCAGCCCTTCATAGTTCTATCCCTGACGGTTATAAGCGGGAGGCCATCCAGGTCCCCTATGCTAACTTCAGAAGCTATAATCTGGAACACATCGGGGAAAACTTTTATAGCGATGGAACTTCTATCGCACATCCCTATTATGGAAAGGAGCAGAGAATGTTCGGCTTCAGGAAGAGCTATAATGACTTCGTCCACTTCCTCTCGGGCAAGGATGGAAGGTATATCATTTATCTTGCCCAGAACCGGCACACCCATTACCTGATCGCTCACGTTATCGTCCACAAACCCCACAACTCTGTATCCAAGGCCCGGAGAACGCATTATCTTCTGCAATATTATACGCCCTACCTCCTCGGCTCCGACGATAAGGACTTTGGAAACCCCTATGCCCTTTGCGTAAAGGGAACGCTGCCATCTGTAATGGAATGTTCTGCCTATAAAGGTGAAGATTATGGTAAGAAGCCAGGCATAAACCATCATTAGCCTGGAGTAATCAAGCTCATTTTTGAAGAGGAGGGAGAAGAAGGCTATGGCTATAAGGGTGCCAATGGAGGAAGCAGCCGTTAACTTGGAGAATTCGTCTATGTGAGAGAAAGTTCGGCGGCGGTGGTATAGGCGAGCAAAGAAGAAGGTAATAATCAAAGTGACCACGTAAACTGCAGCCATCCCGAGGTAAGGGGTGAAGGAGTAAGGTAAGTTTTGGTGAGCAGTGAGGAGGCGAAGCCTGTAGGCCAGATAAAATGCCAGAGCTATAAGAGCAGCATCCAGGGCAGCCAAGCTAAGGCGAAACAAAAATCCCGGATTTTTCATAACAATTTGCTTAGCCCCCACCATAAGTAGATTCCCGCTTTTACCAGTTTATCCAGCCACCATGGGGTCTGAGAAGCATAATGTTTGTAGTAGAAAATTAGCATAGCCCTGAAGAACTCATCGCGAGCCCTGGAGTTCTTCTGACTTGAAACTTTCTTGTAGTGGAGAACGGTCACTTCTGGATAATAGTATACTTTCCATCCAGCTTCCTTTATCCTTAGAGCCCAGTCAAGGTCTTCACCATAGAGGAAGAAAGATTCATCAAGAAGCCCGACCTTAGCAATAGCTTCCCGGCGGACCATCATGAAAGCCCCCACCACTGAGTCCACTTCGGCAGTCTCATCAGGATCCAGGTAAGTGAGATTGTAACGGGCAAAGCGCGGGTGGCGTGGAAAAAGTTTGCTTAGGCCTATCATCCTGTAAAAGGCTACCTCAGGTGTGGGGAAAGAACGACGACAGGCCAGGTCCAGACTTCCATCCTGGCGAATTAGTTTCGGCCCGGCGATGCCAGCCTGAGGATGGGAATCCATAAACCTGACCATGCTTGCCAGAGCATTTGGAGGAAGAAGGGTGTCAGGGTTCAAAAGAAGGGCATAGCGAGGAGCATCCTTAAGAAAGCCATCAGGGTTAAAACCCAGGGCTTTAAGGCCAAGGTTGTTGGCATAAGCATATCCGCCGTTAAAGGGGCTGCGGATGAGAAGAACCTCCGGGAATTCTTTAGCAACCATCTCAGCACTGCCATCCATTGAGCCGTTGTCAACCACGCAAACTTTGAAAGAAACTCCGCGGTTTTGCAAGAGGGAAAGTAAGCAATCTCTCAAAAAGTCCCTGGTGTTGTAATTGACAATTACCACACCCACATCCACCATTGCCTTCCCCTTTATTGGTTTTATTTTAACACAAAAGCTTTGCCTCCGCAAAGGCTTCCTGGTATAATTTTTTGGGGGTAATAGGGGTATGGAGCTCAGAAGGATACGCAATTTTTGCATTATAGCCCACATAGACCACGGAAAATCAACGCTGGCAGACCGTTTCTTGGAAATAACGGGAACTGTTGACCCGCGCCAGATGCGGGAGCAGTTTCTGGATCAGATGGACATTGAGCGTGAAAAAGGGGTAACCATTAAGGCTTCAGCTGTCAGGATGCTTTACAAGGCTTCTGATGGGGAGATTTATGAACTTAATCTCATTGATACACCAGGCCATGTAGACTTTTCCTACGAGGTTAGCAGGGCTTTGGCCGCATGCGAGGGAGCTATACTGGTGGTAGATGCATCCCAGGGGATAGAGGCTCAGACCGTAGCTAACCTCTACATGGCTCTGGACCATGATTTGACCATAATTCCGGTTGTCAATAAAATTGACCTTCCTAATGCCAGGCCAGAAGAAGTGGCTCAGGAACTGGAGGAGCTTCTGGGAATACCTGCTGAAGAAGTGATAATGGTTTCGGCCAAGGAAGGGATAAACGTTAGAGAGGTGTTAGAGGCAGTGGTCAAGAAGATACCGCCACCTAAGGGTTACCTTCGCCAGCCTCTGAGGGCTCTCATCTTTGATTCCCACTACGATTCCTACAAAGGGGTTATAGCTTATGTGAGGGTGGTAGATGGAGAAATAACCCTTAATTCCCCCTTAATGCTCATGTCCTCTGGGGAAAAATTTGAGCCCATGGAAATAGGTTATTTCTCGCCCTGGATGACCCCAACTGAAAGGCTTGTGGCGGGGGAGGTAGGATACGTAGCCACAGGGCTTAAGAGCATTAAAGAATGCTCGGTAGGAGATACAATAACATGGGCCCGCAACCCTGCTGAGAAGCCCTTGCCGGGCTATCAAAAACCCAAACCCATGGTCTTTGCTGGATTTTATCCTGTTGAAGGGGAAAATTTCAGCCTCCTAAGGGAAGCTCTGGAAAAACTTCAGCTTAATGATGCTGCCCTATTCTTTGAGCCCGAGGAATCGGCTGCCCTGGGACCGGGTTTCAGGTGCGGGTTTTTGGGCTTGTTCCATATGGAAATAGTGCAGGAAAGGTTGGAAAGGGAATTCGGACTTGATCTTGTCGCTACTGCTCCCAACGTTGAATACGAAGTGGTAAAGCGCAATGGCGAAGTTATCCGGGTGGATAACCCCGCCCGCTTCCCCCCAGAATCGGAGATTGAAGAAATCCGTGAGCCCTGGATGAAGGTCCAGATTTTCACCCCTTCCGAGTATATAGGCCCGGTTATGGAATTAGTAACTAAGAGAAGAGGAAAATTCGTGAGGATGGATTATCTGGACCCCAGGCGAGTCATGCTCCTTTATGAAATGCCCCTGGCGGAAATGATCACGGATTTTTACGATCGCCTTAAATCTGTAAGCCGAGGTTATGCCTCATTGGACTACTCCTTCCTGGAATACCGGCCCGATAATTTGGTCAAGTTAAGCATTCTTGTACATGGGCAGCCCGTGGATGCTTTATCGGTCATAGTGCACAGAGATGATGCTTACAGACGAGGGAAAGTTCTGGTGGAGAAACTAAAGGAAGTAATACCACGCCAGCTCTTCCCTGTTGCCATTCAAGCTGCTATTGGCAAAAGAGTTGTGGCCAGAGCCGATATCCCAGCCCTAAAGAAGAATGTACTGGCCAAATGTTACGGTGGTGATGTAACCCGCAAGCGTAAACTTCTGGAACGCCAGAAAGAAGGGAAAAAGCGCCTCAAGCAGATAGGCCGGGTCCAGGTGCCTCAGGAAGCTTTCCTTGCACTCCTCAAGGTGGAGGAGGATTAGAAATTGTTGTATCCCTGGCCATTGCTGCTGGCTTTAGTAGCAAGCTTCTTCTTCTTTTTCAGTTTCCAGAGCCTCTTTTCAACTTTTCCCCTCTTCCTCAAAGGCCTGGGAGGTGGGGCAGTTTTCATAGGGGCAGCACAGGGCTCTTTCGCTTTAACGGCTATCCTTTTCCGCCCCTTAGCTGGATGGCTCTCCGATCGGGCTGGAAGGAAAGCCGGGTTAATTTTGGGCAGCGTTATCTTCACTCTAAGTATGCTCCTTTACTGCTTTGTTGAAGACCTTGAATCCCTGCTTCTTTTGCGGGCTTTCCACGGAACCGGCATAGCTTTTTTCACCACCTCCTTTATTGCTTTCATTTCTGACCTTGCCCCCTCTGAAAAGCGGGGAGAAATAATGGGGATCGGAGGAATATCAGCCCCCGTTTCCCTACTTCTTGCCCCCCTTCTGGGGGACTGGCTGGCTTCAGGAGGAAATTTCCAAAGGCTTTTCCTTGCCAGCTTCTGTTTCGGGGCTCTTTCCCTTGCTTTAACTTTGTTCTTACCGGAAACCTTCAGAAGCTCAGAGCAAATCAGAGAATCGGGTACATTATCAAACATTGGCAATTTAATCCTTTTGACGGGGGCCTTAGGAGTTTCCTACGGAGCTGTCATCTCGTTCCTTCCGATATTCACTGCCGAGAAGGGTCTGGGGCCTGCTGGCCTATTTTTCTCCCTCTTCTCCTTGATGCTCCTTCCGTCCCTTATTTTTGGGGGAAAGCTTTCCGATAAAGCAGGCCGCCATAAAGTAGCTATTCCTGCAGCCACGCTCATAACTTTAGCTATGGCATTGCTTCCACTGATCCGTTCTCGCCTCTATTTGGCCCTTTCGGCTCTGATTTACGGATTAGGATACGGAGCTCTACGCCCAACCATTGAGGCCTCCATAGCCGACAGGGTTCCACCCATCGCTCGAGGGAGAGCTTTAGGTTTCAATTATGCTGGCTTTGACTTAGGGATAGGCCTTGGCTCAGTAGCCCTGGGCTTTCTGGCTCAGAAATGGGGCTATAGCTCGGTTTACACTGCCTCGGCTGCAGTTATAATTTTAGCCACAGCCATCTTCACGTGGGAGGTTCTGAAGTGCTGAAGAAAATTTTGAAGTTCCTGGTTTTCCTTACAGCTTTGTTAGCTATGCTTGTGGTAGCTATATTGCCCGCTGTGGCGTTCTTGAGGATAATTTCTCCCCAAAATTCCCCGGAGAAAATTCAGGTCAGAGTTGATTCTCCGGCCAGGCTTTACTACGGCTTTTACCTGTGGCTTCACCGGGATGAACTCCACAAGCCCGCTTCCCCCGAAGGCTCTTCCATCACTTTTACCGTTTACCCTGGAGAATCGCCCTTCTCCGTAGGTGAAAGGCTTGAAGAAGCGGGAATTATCTCCAATGCCAGGCTTTTCTACGCTTATATACGTTACCACGACCTGGGCCATAAGCTGGAAGCCGGCGACTATACCCTCAGTCCCGGAATGACGATACCGGATATTGTCCAGGCATTGCAACACGGAAGGATTAAAGAGATAGTTTTGACCATACCTGAAGGGTGGAGGGTAGAAGAGTTGGCAGATTATCTGGAAAAAAAGGGGCTGATGTCCGCTAAAGAATTCCTGGCCTTAGCCCAGAGAGACCTCTGGGTTGCCGATTACGATTTCTTAAAAGAAGCCCCTGAAGGAGTCTCCCTGGAAGGCTACCTTTTCCCCGATACTTATAGGCTTCCGGTGCCGGCCTCGCCTGGGGATCTTATAACCAGAATGCTGGACAATTTCAGTGTCAAAGTGACCCCGGAGATGAGAGCAAGAGCACAGGAGCTGGGCTTCACAATGTATCAGGTTATAACTCTGGCTTCCATTGTAGAAAGAGAAGCGGTCATTCCCGAAGAAAAACCAATTATTGCCGGAGTTTACCTCAATCGCCTGCGCAAAGGGATGTACCTCCAGGCCGACCCAACTGTCCAGTACGCCAAAGGATACGATAAGGCCACAGGTCGCTGGTGGCCTTCCATAACGATTGAGGAGATGAGCTCAGTCCAATCTCCTTACAATACTTTCCTCAACCCTGGCCTGCCTCCGGGCCCTATATGCAGCCCGGGACTTGATTCCATAAAGGCGGTGCTTTACCCTGCTGAAACCGACTACCTCTTTTTCTTCTCCCGGGGCGATGGCTCCCACGTTTTCTCCAAAACATATGAAGAGCACCTTGAGAACCAGAAGCGCTATGGACGGTAGCAGAATGCGGCTTGTGGTCAGAAGCTTTATAGGGTTTGCTTTATGCCTCCTTTTCTTAGCATTAGGCCTTTTGAGCACCCGTGAGATTACCCTTATAGTGGACGGAAGGGTCCGAAAGGTCCGCATTTTGCCTGCTGAGCCTCAAGCTTTGTTGCAAGAGTTTGGCCTTGCTCCAAACCTCAACTACTCCTATACACCGGGCGAGCCGGCTACCCTGGTAGTAACCAGGCCCATACCCGTGGAAATTTATGCTGACGGGTATATTAAAAAAGTAGAAACTTCGGGCACGACGGTTAAGGAAATTTTAAGCCAGGCGAAAGTAACCCTCAAGGAAGAGGATGAGCTACTGGTGGATGGAGAAAAATCTTCCCCGGATGTACCTCTTAAAATTAAGTTAAAGGCGAGCCTGGACGGGCTTGGAATCATCACACCAATTAAAGTGCTCATCCGGCGAGCTGTCCCTGTCACCATTGTGGATGACGGAATACCTGTTACCATTTACACTACAGCTAAAACCGTAGGTGAGGCCCTTTATAAAGCAGGGATCATCCTCTATGCCGAGGATATAGTTTCCCCCGAACTGGATAGCCCCGTATCTTCAGGCCTTAAGGTTTATATAACCCGCTCTAAGGCTGCTGAAATATTTGTTGATAGCCGTTTAATTCGGACCAGGACCATTGCCCGCACTGTGGCCGAGCTTCTGGCCCAGGAAAAACTGGTGTTAGCCGGTCGCGATTACACTATCCCCCCGCTAAATAGCCCTATCTTTGATGGAATTAAAGTGAAAGTAATTCGGGTGCGGGAGGAAATATATATACAGGAAGAGCCCATCCCCTACGAAACCCGCTGGGAACCCGATAATTCTATGGAGCTTGACACCAGAATGGTTGTTCAGGAAGGGAAAGATGGGATATTCCGCAAACGTTACCGTATAATTTACGAAAATGGAGAGCAAAAAGAACAGAAGCTTGAGGATCAATGGGTAGCGAAGCCTCCTGTAACCAGAGTCATTGCCTATGGGACAAAAATAGTAATCCGTGAGCTGGAGACCCCAGAGGGCCCGATAAAGTACTGGCGACGCATAAGAATGTTGGCCACTTCCTACACTGCAGCTACCGCCGGAAAATCGAGGGACCATCCGCTATTTGGGATCACCCGCATGGGGTTGAGAGCCAGGAA
>Ga0105162_1000729_pt1 | contig 20212 bp, 17 predicted proteins | sample JNZ201metaG_FD_81532 | JGI IMG/M metagenome (GOLD analysis project Ga0105162, IMG submission 81532) | Hot spring microbial communities from Jinze hot spring, China to study Microbial Dark Matter (Phase II) - JNZ 20120812A | ecosystem: Environmental > Aquatic > Thermal springs > Hot (42-90C) >...
AATTCTGTTCCACCAAGTGGTTCATATGTGTCAAAATCGTAACCTATGACAATATACATGTAAAAATCAATCAAACTCAAAAGTGGATCAAAACGAAATTCATCATGATACATAGGTGCATTTTTATCATAGTAAAAATCAACTTTGTCGTCAAGTATTCTCAGGAGAGCAGTGCTTTTATCTGAATCGTAAATTTTTCTCTGTGAGCCGATGAAAATTTGTGCTTGATAGTTGTTTCCACTTGCAGATGTGAAGAAGATATTCAAGGTGCATTGAATTTTTTCACCACCGAGGTCAACATCTGTCCATTTGTAGGTGTTAATATAACGCTGAATTTTTTCGGCGAAATCGGATAAATCAGATTTATTTTGCGGTGGTAACTGTTCAAAATTAACGGTAACTTTGCATTCAATTTCCTGAGCGAGTGAAGATGATATAAAAAGGGTAATAAAAGTGACAGTTAGAAGAAACTTTCGGGTCATGGTGCTTTATCTTTTATCTTTTCCAGAAGCTCTTTAGCTTCCTGTCTAAATTGTGGGTCATCTTCGTCTTCAGTTGGAAGTTCGGCGATTTTTGTTAGGTGTTCTTTCGCCTTTTTATAGTTTTTGACTTCAATGTAAGCTTTTGCAGCATCAAGACGATACATGATGAAAGTTGGTCTCAAACTTATTGCTTTTTCAAAATTTTTTATGGCATCGTCATAGTTTGCCCAACCAAGTCCAAGCGGTGCACGGAATAATTTTGGCTTTTCACATAATTTTGCATGTGTTCTCCCGAGAACATAGTAAGCAACGCTATTGTTCGGGTCAAGCTGAATTGCTTTTTCACAATCTTCTTTTACTTTTTTCACAAGATCAATTGATTCCCATACACCTTTGAAAAGAGCGATTCTCCCCAAAGCGATTGCTCTGCGTGTGTAACCCATTGAACCATTGGGATTTACCTGAATTGCAAGGTCAGCGTATTCTTTTGCTTTTTCATACATCTCAAGTTGCTTTTGCTTTTCTTCTTTTGTTCTGGCTGGGAGATGCTCTCCAATATCAACATAAACTTTGCTCAATTTCCAGAGAACATCATAATTCCTCGGGTCAATTTTGTAAGCCTCAAGATATTTTTCTAAGGCTTTGTAGTTGTCAAATTTTTTCTCAGAATATTCATCCCCCTCGGTAATAAGCTGTTTCAATCTTTCATTTGACTGTGAAATTGCAAAGCTGAACATAATTATTAGCAAAATGAAAATTCGGGAAAAGTGTTTCATTTGTGGCTCCAGATTTATTTTCGCGAAATGTTTTCAATCGCCCATTTTTAATCTTCTAATTTCATCCCGAATTTTTGCAGCTCTTTCATAATCTTCTCTTTTTATCGCTTCTTCAAGTTGTTTTTGAAGTTCAGCAATTCTTTCCTCTTTTGAAGTTGGCTTTGGCGTTCGCTTTGGCGATGGGGGTTGAGAAATATCTTCGTCAGAAGCTAATGGATTTTCTTCCTCCTCTTCAATTTCTTCAGTTTGAGATTCTTCTTCGGGAGCGAAACTGGCTTCCTCCATAACTTCCTCATTTACATAAATTGGAACCCCACATCTTAATGCAACAGCAATCGCATCGCTTGGTCTTGAATCAATTTCATATGTTGCCCCATTCAATTCAAGGTAAATCTTTGCATAGAATGTCCCATCTCTTAAGTCCGTGACAACAACTTCAAGTATCGTAACTCCAAGCCCATCAAGTATGTTCTTTATCAAATCGTGTGTAAGGGGGCGTGGTGGTTTTATTCCCTCCATCTCAAGAGCGATCGCCTGTGCCTCAAATGAACCTATAATTATGGGTAACCTCCTATCTCCTCCAACCTCTTTCAAGATCAAAGCATAAGAGCTTGGTCCAGTGGGCGTTGCAGATAAACCAACTATGTCTACTTGAATTTTTCTCACTTTAAATCAGACCTCCTTATTTTTAAAGTTTTATTTTCCGAGAACCTTTTTCAATTCCTCAATCAAAGCGGGAACAACTTCAAATAAATCACCGGCGATCCCATAATCTGCAACCTGAAATATCGGCGCGTCTTTATCTTTATTTATTGCTACTATCACCTTTGAAGAAGACATTCCAGCAAGATGCTGGATTGCTCCGGAAATTCCAATCGCTATATAAAGTTTTGGTGAAACTGTCTTCCCAGTTTGACCAACCTGTTCATCATGAGGTCGCCATCCCGCATCAACAACTGCTCTTGAAGCTCCAACTGCTGCACCAAGAACATCAGCAAGTTCTTCAATGAGTTTGAAATTTTCGGGTGCTTTCAAACCCCTTCCACCTGAAACAACAATGTCAGCCTCTGTTACATCAAGTTTTCCCTTGGTTGAGGCTAATGTTTCAAAAGCAACAACTTTAAAATCTTCATCGCTTAAGTTAATCTCAAGTTTTTCAACGCTCGCTGGCTTGCCGTCACTTTCACCAGCTGAGAAAACATTCGGTCTTAAAGTGTAAATTTTTTTATCTGAATTGATTTTTATCCTTATGAAAGCTTTCCCAGCATAAACAGGTCTTGTTGCGATAACTTCTCCATTTTCAACTTTTAACTCGGTGCAATCAACCGCAAAACCAGCATCAATTTTTCCAGCAACCCTTGGTGCAAGTTCTTTCCCCATAGCTGTTGCGGACATGAAAAGATATTCCGCTTCAAGTTTCTGCATAGCTTCGGCTATGATCTTTGCATAAGCTGTTAAAGAATATTCCCCAAGTTTTTTATCTTGAACAATGAAAACTTTTTCAGCACCGTAATTCCCGAGTTCGTGTGCTATATTTTCAACTTTTTCATCTCCAATGACGAGTGCATAAAATTCTGCTGATAACTCATCAGCTATTTTTCTGCCAGTCCTTACTGCCTCAAAAGCTGATTTCTTAAACTTTCCTTCCCTTTGTTCGGCAAATGTTAAAACTCTTTTTGCCATCTTTTTACATCTTGAATTTGTTTTAAAATAATTATTCCAAAAGTATTTTGCAACTTAAAAAAGTTTAAATGACTTTTGCTTCTTCTCTTAACAGACGAACAAGCTCTGGGACTGCGCTTGCATCAGTTCCAATTATTCTACCAGGTTTTTTCGGCGGTGGAAGTAACATTTCAATAACTTCTGTCTTATTTTCAAACTTCGGCGCTTCTCTTTCTTCAATAGGTTTGCTCTTTGCTGCCATTATTCCTTTAAGAGAAGGATATCTTGGCTCGTTTAAACCTCTTTGAGCTCCAATTATTATTGGAAGTTTTCCCTGAACTTTTTCTCTGCCTCCCTCAATCTCTCGTTCAGCTATGACAGTTCCATCATCTTTGATTTCAAGTTTAACAACAACAGTAATTGAAGGTAAGCCAAGAAATTCCCCAACTAAACTTGGCATTGCTTGATCATCGTAATCAATTGACTGTTTCCCAAAGAAAATAATATCTGGTGAAATTTCTCTCAAAACTTCTGAAAGTGCCTTGGCAATTGAAAAGGTATCTCGCTGTGAATCATCTTTCAGCAAAATTCCCTTGTCAGCACCCATCGCAAGCGCTTTTCTTATTACTTCAGCATTTTCAGCTCCGCCAAGTGAAATAACAATAACTTCACCCCCAAATTTTTCTTTTACCCTTAAAGCTTCCTCAACTGCAAATTCATCGTAAGGATTTAAAATGTAATTAACCCCTGTTTTGTCAATTGTTTTACCATCTGCCCCAATTTTTACCCTTGTTTCTGTGTCTGGAACCCGATTTACGCAGACAGCAATTTTCATAGGTGGATTGTTTTTTGTTTTGGTTCAAAACCTTGAAGAACTTTTAAAACACATTTAAAAATACTTATTTTCCGCAAATGTTCCAAGTTAATTTTTACCTATAAGCAAAAAATCCGCCCTTAACATTTACCTTAACGCTTTAAAATGATTAAACAGTGTTCAGCTAATATCAATGAGTCAGGTGGAGATTGAAATTTAACATTAACTTTATTTTTCTTTCTCCCCAGCTAGTTTTCCTATACCGTAAGCTATGGCAAACAGTAAACATGTCTGAGCAAAGTTATGCCATGTCGCATTTGCAAAAATAATGGAATGACCAGTAATCTTACCAATTAAACCAATTATCAAACTCACAACAGCAAGAACAACCCCCGCGATGACTATTCTGTTCATAATTTCCTCCTGTTTTTAAGTTTGGATACATTGAATAAGTTAAAAAATAAAAAGAACAGTTTCAATAGGGTGGGGAGATAAGTTTTGAGAAGGAAGCTTAATAGAGGATATGATATGAAAAAGGGCATGGCTTTAGCCATGCCCTTAAAAACAGTTTTTACAAAATTATTTTAGTCGTTATCGCAAATCCGATGTCCCTTGAGTTTGCAAGACCCTTGGCTATTTCATTTTGAAGATAAATTTTGTCGCCGATTTTGGCTCCGAAAAATAAGCTCGCTGAGTATTCACTTTTTGTTAGTCTTTGTCCAGCGTAGCTACTGCTATGAACGCTCGCATATTCAAATCCAAGCCCAATTAAACCAGCTTCGTTAAATGTATAAAATGCACCAGCATGAGCTCCAAGTGTAAAATCTTTGCTTTCAAAACCGTAGCTTAAATTTGGATGAATTACATAGACAAAGTTTGAAACATAGAAGATATTGGGAAGTGAAATCTCAAACTCATTATTTTTTTCACCTAATTTCCCACGATGCTCTAAAATGATATCAAGCGTATACCTGTTCATAAATGAGGAGTAAAGATTATAAACTCCCCTTATTGCATAATAATCAATTTTAAATTCGTTTCTTGCTTTTTCATCAGAGCCGATGGAAAATTGAAAAGAAAAATTTCTCCAAAGCCCATAATAGATACTGCCAGTTGATAGAAAAGAATCATCCTGTGGGGACCTCAAACTGTTAATTGAATACTCTCCGTTTAACTCAAGCACAAGTGATTTAAAAGGATAAACCATTGAAGCACGTTTCAAGAAAAGATAAGTGTCAAAACAGGGATAAACGGTTGAAGTTAAAAAGAGAATCGCTCCAAGGGTGAGAATTAGTTTCTTCATAGTAAAACCTCAATTTTTGTTTTCTATTTGATGTTATCTTCATTAAAAAGATAGCACGATTAAAATTAAAAGTCAAGAGGTGGATGTTTTCTTACAAGTTTTAATGGAAATTGATTGGGGGGCGGGGGGATTTTGGCGCGCCCGGCAGGACTCGAACCTGCAACCCACGGCTTAGAAGGCCGTTGCTCTATCCATTGAGCTACGGGCGCTTGTTAAACTTCCGAATAAATATAAAATTTTTACAAAAATAAAGCAAATTTTTCCTGGTTTTCGCTTATCAAAAATATAAGGCTACATCAAGGTATCAACATTAATCAAACTTGTCCCGCCATTTTAAAAGTATGTATCTTTTCACATTGAGCGATTCCTCAAATCCGATCTCAAAGAGGAATTTTCTTGTTAGTTCAAGCTCTTTTGAAGTGACTTCAAAATCTTTTTTTGTTTTTTCAATGATGATAAGCGTTCTATTTAATGAAGAGCGATAATTTTTCAAAATATCATACCTGCTTCTTGGGATTTCTATCCATTTTATCGAGCCTGAGAGCTTGCGATATGAATAAAAGGTAAGTTGTGGATTCATACCATCTGTTGAATGTTTTGTGTAAAAATAGAATACTGTGTCAACTTTTGATCTATCAACATAATCACAAATTTTTTGGGCTCCATCAATGTATTGGCCATAGTTGATGAAAAATTCCGTTTTTAGAATCACGAATAAACCGGTTAATAGTGTTAGTCCTGTTGCAAATTTTATCATTTTGTACCGCCCGTGATAAGGATTTGTCTCAAATTTTTCAAAAATTAGTTTTACAAAAAGAGGGGAAATTAAAATCGAAATTAAAAATAGAAAGGCAATACTTAGCGAGCCGAATTCAAATTTAAATTTTATTGTCTCTTTGACAGCGTCTCTTAAGTTTTGGCTTGATGACCACAAAAGTGAAATTAAAAGGGCTGAAATTGAAACGATATTTTTCTCTTTCAAAGCTTTAACAAAGTAAACCCCAGCAATTGTCACAGCAGGCACAAAAAGGGGAAGAACATAAGTTGGTATCTTTGTTTTTGAAAGTGAAGTTATAAAAAACATACTCCAAAACCACGAGTGAAGCAATAGTTTTCTTTTATCAGCTTGTTTGAAATTTTTGACTAAATCAATGAAATCAAAAAAGACTAAAATTGACGGGGGAAATTGAACTATTAGTTGGTTTAATATGTAGAAGAAACCAAGTTCAGGGATGTTTTCCTCAACCCCTTCTGTTAATCTCTCAACTATGTGAAATTTGATGAATGTATTTATAAAATCTTCGCCGTGTTTTGCCAGCATATAAATATGCCAGGGTAAGGCAATGGTAATACCGATTAAAGTTAGAATGAAAATTTGTGATATAAATTCGTTTAATTTGATTCTTTTGCATGAAAACATCAAAATCAAGAAAAGTCCAATTGCTATTGGAACGAAAAAACCAACTATAATTTTCACCATCAGAGATAAACCGAAAGAAACTCCAGAGAAAAAAATGTAACGAAATTCTTTGCTCGTTAGGTAGTTGAGATAAAAGTAAATTGAGAGCGTTATGAGAAAAATATAGGGGATATCAAGCTGTGCCTGCCTTGAATAAAAATTGAAAAGGTAAATTGAGCCGAGAAATGGGGCAACTAGAAAACTTGGTTTAGCATAAAATCTTTTCTCGTTTATATCATCAAAAAATTTTTTTACCATTAGTTGGGATAAAATTACCGTTAATGAACCAAATAAAGCCGAAAAAAATCGTGTTGTAAATTCGGAGATATTAAAAATTTTGTAAAAAATCGCCGTAAGCCATATAAAAAGAGGTGGATGAGAAGACGAGTAAAGTCCACCAACGGCGTGTTTTGTTTGGTCAAGCCATTCGTTGAAATAATAAACAGCTTTTGCTCTAACCCCATAAAGGGATTCGTCCCACATCTGAAGTTCTTTAAAGCCAAGATTATAAAACCTATGAAGTGAGAAAAATAAAAGCAGAGAAAAAATCAGAAAATTTTCCCACTTTTTAGCTGTCAATTTTTTATATGATGTTACTTTTCAAGAATCGCATCAATAAAAGCATCAGGGTCAAATGGTTGAAGGTCGTCAATGCCTTCTCCAACTCCTATAAATTTTACAGGTATTTTAAGTTCGTTCACGATTGCAAATAAAACTCCACCTTTGGCGGTCCCATCAAGTTTAGTGATTATTCATCCTGTTACACCAACAGCCTGGGTAAAGTATCTTGCCTGTTGAATTGCATTTTGACCAGTGGTTGCATCAAGGACAAGCCAAACTTCGTGGGGCGCATCAGGTATTACTTTTTGCATCACTTTTTTAATTTTTTTAAGTTCCTCCATTAAATTTGTTTTTGTGTGAAGTCGTCCTGCGGTGTCAATGAGAACGACATCAATGTTTCGTGCAAGTGCAGATTTGAGCGTGTCAAAAGCAACTGCTCCGGGATCTGCTCCTTTTTGTTGCTGAATTATATCAACACCGGCTCTTTCAGCCCATATCTCAAGCTGTTCGTTTGCAGCTGCTCGGAATGTATCAGCTGCACCTATCAAAACTTTTTTGCCACGAGATTTATAATTATAAGCAAGTTTTCCAATCGTGGTCGTCTTGCCAACACCGTTAACTCCGACTATCATTATGACAAATGGCTTTACACCTTCTGGAATAGCGAATGGCTCGGGGTTTTGAAAGGTATGAACTGAGTTTAAAATTTTATTAAGTTCATCTTTCAAAAAAGAAAAAATTGTTCTCGTATCGTCAATACTTTCTTTTTTTAATCTTTCTTTTAAGCCAGAAATTATCATGTTTGTCATGTCAACCCCAACATCAGCGGTTATTAAAATTTCCTCAAGGTTTGCGAAAAAGTTTTCATCTATTATTTTTGTTGTGCTAAATAAATTTGAAATTTTTTCAAGTAGATTGTTCCGTGTTTTTGTCAAACCATCTTTAATTTTTTTCAAGTTGAGTTTATCAATTATCCCCATCCCAGAAGTGTAGATTTGTTTTCAGGTTCTAATAGAGTTTGCTTTTTTCAAATGTTCAAAAAATCTTTTTCCATAAACATAAAGTGAAATAAAAATCATCGTAACGCTCACCGAAATTAAAAGGTCCATGATTAAACCTTTTACCTTAAGCATTGAAAAGGCAATGACAGCTGCAATTGATGTAACTGTGTATTTCCCAATCTTATTTGATGGGAGAACAAACTTTATCCTTGAACTCAAATAAGCCCCTGCAGATAGAATTAATATATCGCGACCTATCACTATACCAACATACCAAGCTGGTAGATCGCCCTGTTGAACCAAGCTTAGAACAATCGCACCAACGCAAACTTTGTCAGCAAGTGGATCAATTATTTTCCCAAACTCTGTAATTTGATTGTATTTTCTTGCAAGGTATCCATCTGCCAAATCGCTCAGGTAAAGCAGAAACATAAAAAACATTGATATAGCACGATTCAAAGAAAGTTGAAATCCATATGCATCAAAAAGAATTATACCGGGTTCAAGTGTTAGAAAATAGATTGTGGGGATTAAAATTATAAATCTGCTGAAACTTAGAAGGTTTGATATGTTGAAAAATTTTCCATTCATTTCAATCAAATCTTTCGGTTGCTTCTTTGATATTTAATTCGTGCTCGTATTTTTCAGGTTTTTCTTCAATGGGTGTTGGATAATTTCCAGTAAAGCATGCGGTACAGAAATTTAAATGTTTTGGAGCTGATTCAAGAAGTTTTTCAACGGATAAATAACCAAGCGTTTCAACCCCAAGCTCTTTTCTTATTGCTTCAATATCTCCATTTAACCTTGAAGCGATAAGTTCTTCCTGACTTGGGAAATCCATTCCGTAATAGCATGGATACTTTATCGGTGGGGAAGCGACTCTGAAATGAACTTCTCTTGCCCCAGCTTCTTTAATAAGTTTCACAAGCGCTTTTGATGTCGTCCCACGAACGATTGAATCATCAACTATGACAACTCTCCTATTTTCAAGCACACCTTTGACGGTGTTAAATTTTACTTTTACCTTTAACTCCCTCATATTTTGCTGGGGTTGGATAAATGTCCTGCCAACATAATGGCTTCTTATCAAGCCAATCTCAATTTTGACATTGTTTCCAAGTTTATTGCTTTCTGTTACAAATCCAAGCGTTGCAGTGTTGCTTGAATCCGGGACATTTATCACAATTACCTTGTCTTCATCTGTTGATTGAGGTGCTGGATGTTCATGTGCAAGCAATTTCCCAAGTTTTCTTCTTACTTTATCAACATTTTCACCAAAAATTTTACTATCAGGTCTTGAAAAATAAATAAATTCAAAAATGCAGAATGCGCATCTTTCAACTTTCTTATCAATCCAGTATGATTTTAAATCTCCCGTTTTTATTGCGTCATCATCAATTACGAGAATTTCGCCAGGGAGGACATCACGGATATACTTTGCTCCGATTAAATCAAAAGCACATGTTTCGGATGCAACAACATAACTTCCATCTGGCATAATTCCAAGTGAAAGTGGTCTGAAACCATATGGGTCACGGATCGCAATAAGTTTGTTATCTGTTAAAATTACGAGCGAATAAGCACCTTCAATTTGAGTTAGCGCATCCTTTATTTGCTCAATTTGATCTTCCTTTTGACTTCTTGCAATTAAATGTAAAATGATCTCTGTATCGGTTGATGATTGGAAGATTGTCCCTTCTGATTGGAGTTTATTTCTAAGCGAGCGGGTATTTGTTAAGTTTCCGTTATGTGCAATTGCAAGATTTCCTCCCTTGTAGTGAACAACGAAAGGTTGAATATTTGCCTTGTTTGATGCGCCAGTAGTTGAATAGCGATTATGTCCAATTGCAGATGTTCCTTTGAGATATTCATTGATTATTTTTTCATCTTTAAAAACATCGGCAACCAACCCAATTCCTTTGTAAAAGTTGAACCTTGCTTTGCCTGTAATTTCATCTTTTTCACAGGTGACGATACCTGTTGATTCTTGTCCTCTGTGTTGAAGTGCATATAGCCCATAATATGTCATCAACGCAGATTGAGGATGACCGTAAATTCCAAATATCCCACACACTTTAAATCAGTCCTTTATTTCCAATTCTTATATGATTTGAAAAAATCCAGGGTTTTCCACCAAAATAGGCTTCAACTCTGTAAGCTCCTGGCTCTCCAACTTCATATATTAATTCGTTTCCATAAACTTTTGTTGTTATTTCACCGTTTCTTAGCAGAATTATTTCTGCGTTTTGTGGTGTTGTTGCCTTTAATTTAATTGGATGCTCATCTATTTCAATGTAATCTCCCATTTGGAAGAGCTTCCCATTCCTTTCGGCGAAGAATCTGAAGCCTTTTGGATCTGCAAAATAAGCATATGTCACAAAACATCTTCCATTTTCAATTGCTGAAAAAATTTTCTGTTTGTAAAGTTCAAAATTTTCCTTTTTACTTTTATCAATTGGTTCATCAATTAGTATATGGGTTCTAATACCTCTGAACATAACTTTATACGGAAAGATTTCAACCTCAAACAATTGCCATATTTTATATTTATGTCCATGTGCATCAACTCCACCGATCCCAACAACCTTTCTTCTCCTTGCTATATCATCCCAGCGCTTTAAAGTTTCAGGGTAAGGACCTTTCAAAGATTTCAATGGATGAATGAATCTTTGAAATTTATTTTCATGTGTTAAGCCTTCAACCCATTCTGACATGTGATTCCATATTTCAATGCCCGTAAATTCATCAACATCCCATTCATTCCATGGATATGGTGGATATTCTTGAAAGTTATTTCGTCTTTCGTCAGGGTGAGCTATTATTCCAATTCCGTTAAGTTCTTTAATTTTTCGTACATATTCCTTTGCTGAATTATTTGGATAGAAAACCTTGTCAACTTTGAAAACGAGATAATGATTTTTATCATTCGGGTCATTAAGTTCATATCCAATTATAAGCATTGTTTCGCCATACCATCCCTCGTAACCATCATGCTTTGGCTGTAAAGTGTTGTGGTCAGTCAGCATAACAAAATCAAGTCCAAGTTCATTTGCAGCTTTTGCAATTTCGGGTATTGTTCCTGTACCGTCTGAATAGGTGGAATGAACATGAATTACACCGACGTATTCAAACATTTATTGAAAAATTTTTATTGTTACCAGATTAAAAATCAAAAATCCTCTCCAATTGGGGAGGACAGAATAAAGATAAAAATTAAAAAGAGAATAACAAAAAAGGGGAAGGGGAAACCTTCCCCTGATGAATTTAACGGAGATAAGTTTATTTTTCAGCGACAAATTTTCCAAGCAGTATGTTTTTTTCAACAATGTCATCTGTTTTGACTATTTCTACTCCTTCAGATCTCCATTTTTCAATAAGTTGCTTTCCACGATCTTCATATATTGGTTTAACTGCATCTTCAACAAGATAAATTTTATATTTTTTTCTTTTCAAGAATCCTTCAATTGCGTAGGCATCACATACATCAAGAGCTACACCGAAGACGACAATTTCTTTCGGATTTATGAGATCAAGAACGGGATCAACATTTGGATTTGAGAAAACATCAAACTTTTGTTTTCTAAAAATTATCTCACCTGTATGATTTTGAATCATAAGTTTAAGCTCATCTTTTGAGTAGGGGTGACTATCAATATAAAGTGGGTTCAATGGTTTTGTTGCATCAATTCTCTCCCAGCCAGGGGTATTTTGCAAACAGTGCGGTGGAAATGTATTTAAATAGTCTGGATTTTCGGAGATTTCTTCATCCTGTAAAGTGTGATAATCAGCTGATCCCATAATTTGAATTCCGTTTTTCCGAGCGTAATTGTAAAGTTTTTCAAGGTTGGGTATTATTTCTTCGGCATTCGGAACATAGAGCTTCCCATCTTTCAGCATGAAGTCATACTGTGTATCAACATCCCAAAAGATTAGTTCTTTTCTCATGGCGCACCTCCGTATTTTGATTTTAACTTCAAGATTAAAAACGCATGAAAAATTTTTCTTGTTTCGTTACGACTTCATCCTCATGCCATGCTCTTCTCGGTCAAGTATCCACCCAGCAAGTTTACCTTCATTTATCGTTTTGAAATCTTCCCAGTATTCTTTCGTTCTCACGAACCTTGAACTTGTGTCTTCCTGTGGGATTGCTTCAACTTCATTCATTATCTGTTGGAATCTTTTTTTCCATATCTCCATGTTTTCAACTCTTAAATCAACCCATCCGTCGTAAGCCCATTGGTTAATTTTTTCACGGGTTACTTTAACGGTATTTTCTCCACGATATGGTGGAATTTTAACTTCATATCCTCGGATTAAAGTTTCTCCATCTGGCATCAAAATTGGAATTCCAATTGAAATTATTTGTGCTCTTAATTTTTTATTTGACTTTATAATCTCGGCACACCTCTGGCTCATAACCTTTGGATCTTGTTTGATGACATTTTCCATGCTTTCAAATGCAAGTTTCAGGAGGTGCGCTTCATAAAGAAGTTTTGATAATCTTGGCGGACCAAGCAATTCAAAAGCAATGCTTTCAACACCATATTGTTTTTCAAGTTCTCTCATCCTTTTTAACGCTGATTCAGTCAAAAAGCCAGCCCTATAGGTTGGCTCAAGCGTAGCGTGGTCAAGCGCATTTATTATGTCGTGTCCTGTATTGCCACCTTTGATCTCAAAGATAACCGTTTCGGCAATTTCTTCAGGTGTAACATACTCCATCTGCCCTGGGGTTGAAAGTGTTTCAAATTCGGCTCTTGAGAAGAGTCCATTTTCCCCCGTATCAATAAAAACTGATTTTAAAGTTTCGTTGAGCTTCTCAAAATTATCTTCAGTTATTCTCAATTCAATTGTTCCATTTAATTTAAATGCTTTTTCAGGCGGGCAATCAATCAATTCAACTGGCTTACCGAATCTTTTTATTTCTCCATATCCAATTTTTTTCCATGCGATCGCTGCTGTTGGTTTTATTTCTTTTGTTATAGGTGCATCTGGGGTTCTGCCCATTAAAAAGAGAAGAAGCGTATGTGCTCCAGCAACGGCAGATTTACTAAGTAAAACCTTTGAAGGTCTTTCCTCGCTATGAGTGTATGGAATGTTTAAGCCCATTCCTCCAGTTCCGCTTGTCCCAATTTTAACATAAATCTTTGTCCCAACTTCTTGCATTGAGCGATAAAGTATTTGAACATGTCTTATAAGTTGGGGAATGTAAAGTGTTGCGAGTAATCTTTCAACTGGCTCAATTATATTTTCCTTTTCACCATCCCCAGTTTTAAATCTGTCAATTGAATGCAAAACTTCAAGAGCAGATGTGAAAATATCCTGATAAGCAATTGCTGTTGCAGTGTTAATACAATCAATCACAATTTCGGGTGAAAATCTGTTCAGTAGCTTGTAAAGCGCTGACTGTTTTAATATCTCATCAGTAAGCTCTCCGAGTATGTCGTTGATCAAAGTCCTTCTGTATTCAGGGTTTGATAAAATTTCTTCTCTGCTCATGTCTTTAAATTCATCTCTGACGAAGATGTTGCCCCACCAAGGTATAAAAAAGTTTCGGTCAAATTCTGGGAATTCTTTTCTTAATTTCTCAACTGCTTCTTCGGCTTCCCACTGTTTGAGGGAAGCAACAATTATATTTCTTGGTTTTTCTTGAACTATTCGGCGGGTAACAGCTGAGCCGACAAGTCCCCATGCTCCAAGGATAAGAACTGATTTTCCTTTGATATCCATGATGTGGGTGGCTTTAATTTTTGTTGCATTTTAATTTAGCCAGATAAAGTAAAATTTCCAAAATCAAAAATTAGACACATTTGAAATGAAAACTTGTTTTTGTAAATTTTTTAAAACAAAAAGTTGAAAAAACTATGTCAAAGTTTGCAAAGTTCATTGCCGGAATTTCGTTCATCTTGCTTGTTTTATTGATCGCTGTGATCATCCTTTCATACAAACTTATCACAAGATCACATCCAAAACTTGAAGGAACTTTGAAAACGCACTTTTTAATTGACACAGTTTATATTTATAGAGATGAAAATGGAATACCACATATATTTGCAAAGAATGAACATGACCTTTATTTTGCTCTCGGTTATGTGACCGCACAAGATAGATTGTGGCAGATGGATCTTTCAAGAAGGATTGCCTCTGGGAGATTGTCTGAAATTTTTGGGATTGAGACACTGGAAATTGACAAACTTTTCAGAACTCTCGGGTTGAATGAGACAGCTAAAAAAATGCAGAAATATCTAAGCGAAAAATCAATAGAGATCTTAAAATCATACACAGATGGTGTAAATTATTTTATCAAAACGAACAAAGGGAATTATCCAGTTGAATTTAAATTACTTGGGTATGAACCTGATGAATGGAGCATAACAGATTGCATTTTAATAACAAGATTAATCGCTTGGCAGTTAAATTTTGCGTGGTGGAATGAACCAGTTTTTAGTGAGATTCTTTCAAAGGTTGGAGAGGAAAAATTTAGAAGGTTAATACCACAGTATCCTCAGAATGCCCCTCTTATCATAAAAAGATATGTCGTCCCGACAGGGAAGTTCGTTGAAGCGAATGTTAAGTTTAGAGAGATGTTTGGAATGGTTTCAGATGGAATTGGAAGTAATTCATGGGTTATCTCTGGTAAAATATCAAAAAATGGTAAGCCAATGCTTGCTAATGACCCACACCTTCCTTATTCGCTTCCATCAATATGGTATCAGGTTCATTTAAACGATGGCTCCTTTGACATGCTTGGGGTTTGTATTCCAGGAACCCCTGGAATAGTCATCGGGAGAAATAATTATATCGCATGGGGGCTTACAAATGTGATGCTTGATGATACAGACTTCTATGTTGAAAAGATTGATTCGGTGGAAAAGAAATACTTTTATAATGGAGCATGGTTGCCCCTTAATGAAAGGGAAGAAGTAATTCATGTTAAGGGGAAAGGTAAATACAGCTTCAGGGTTTTCTCAACACATCGTGGACCGATTATAAGTGATGTATATGAGTTTAGTTTTACCGAATATATCCCTAAAGCTGATGCGAGATATATTACTTCAAAAGCAGTTTCAATGCAATGGACTGGAAATTTGATCTCTGATGAAATTTTGGTTTTTTACAAGATTAATCATGCTAAAAATTGGGATGACTTTAAAGATGCTCTTAAATTTTTCACTGTTCCTGCACAGAATTTCATCTATGCTGATGTATATGGAAATATTGGATACTATTGTGCTGGTAAAATACCGATAAGAAAGAATTTAAATCCATTATTGCTAAATTCTGGTGAAACTGATGATTTTGATTGGATTGGTTTTGTTCAATTTAATCAACAACCTAATGTTTTTAATCCACCAGAAAATTTCATCGCGACAGCCAATAATAAGATTGTTCCAGATGATTACCCATACTATATCACTTATCTTTGGGAACCAGAATCAAGGGCGATCAGAATTAATGAATATCTATCATCAAAAGAAAAGTTTGAGTTAAACGATTTTAAAACTTTACAACTTGATTATTTTTCGCATTATGCAAAAGAATTAACGCCGTATATCATTAATGCATTTGATGGCAATGAAATTACAAACGATTTTGTAAAAAACGGGCTTAGGTATTTAAAGAACTGGGGTTTCAATTTTTCTCGTGATGATATAGCTACAACAATTTTCAACGCTTTTGTTGTTGCGATGATGAGAAACACATTTGAAGATGAACTTGGAGGGGAACTTTACAAAAGGTTCATATTCTATTCTGGTGTCCCAGTTAGGATTTTAAAACAGCTGATAATTGAAAATGATACGCTTTGGTTTGATGATGTTAAAACTGTGGATAAAGTTGAGACAAGGGATGAGATAATTCGTAAAAGTTTTGAGGAGGGTATATATAGTTTGAGGAAATTGCTTGGAGATGATATGTTGTCATGGCATTGGGGGAGGTTGCATAAACTTGAACTTGTGCATCCGCTTGGGTTGAGAAAACCACTTGATAAGATTTTTAATCTTGGTCCTTTTGAGATCGGTGGTGCAGGTACAACTGTAAATAATGCTGGTTTCAGCATGCTAAGACCGTTCAATTGTGTTCTCGGTCCATCAATGCGTCAAATTGTTGATTTTTCGGAAAATTTATTATATTCAATTATACCAGCGGGACCATCTGGGCAAATTATGAGCAGGTTTTATGATAGTCAGACACAGCTTTATTTGAAAGGTGAATATGTTAAAATTGAGATGGATAGAGAGAAACTGGAAAATGGTAAATCAAGGATATTAAAGTTTGTTCCGGAGGAATGAAAAATAAAAGGCAAAATAATAGAGTTCTATTTATTGCTTTTGGTTTAATTTTTGTGGTGGCTGTTGTTTTTGGAGTTTTGAAAATTTTAAATGTGGATTATAAATTTTCAGATGAAGAGGAGATAACTGTTCAAAATCCATCTTATCAAATTGATGTTTTAAATGGTTGTGGAGTAGAAGATGTTGCTTTTCAAATAACACAGTATTTGAGAACCAAAGGTTTTGATGTGATTGATTATGGAAACTATGGCGCTATTGTAAATGAAAGTTTTATCGTTGACCATGTTGGAAAGCCAGATACTGCAAAGTTAATTGCAAAGGTGCTTGGTATAAGTGAAAATAAAATTTTAAGAGCGAAATCAAATTATTATAATGAATTCACGGTTGTCATAGGCAAGGATTATATCATGTTAAAACCGTTTAAAAACAAAGGTGAGGAAAATTTTTGAGGCCAAAAACTCTCGCAAAGAAAGCAGCACAACTTGCTCTTGAAAAGAAGGCGGAGGATATCGTGATCATGGATGTGAGGAAGTTAACATCAGTTACAGACTTTTTTGTAATATGTTCAGCAGAATCATCAGTTCAGTTGAAAGCAATAGTTGATCACATAGTTGAGGAACTTGAGAAAAAGGGAGTTAAAGCCTGGCATATTGAGGGATATACAAATTTGTCGTGGGTTTTAATTGATTATGTTGATGTTGTTGTTCATGCATTTCTAAAGCCAGCGAGGGAATTTTACGGGCTTGAAAGATTTTGGGGGGATGCTAAATTTGAGTACATAACAGAAGATAGTGTAAAGCCAAAAACAAAAAGCAGAAAACGTAAAAAAGATGCCTCAATCAGCGAAGGAATACCTGAAAGAAAAAGTTAAATCAGCATTGCAGAAAATTGGAGTTAAACTTGATGGAATTGAAATTGTATTTGATAAGCCAAAAAATGAAATCTTTGGTGACTTTGCTACAAACATTGCGATGCTCTTGGCAAAAAAGATTGGTAGAAATCCGAAGGAGATCGCTTCTGAGATATTGTCAAGCCTTGAGATAGAGCCCGAGTATATTGAAAGGGTTGAGGTCGCTGGACCAGGCTTTATAAATTTTAAGCTTACTCCGAAGTTTTTCATACAACAGATTAGGGGGATTTTAAATCAAGGTGAAAATTATGGAAGAATAAATATAGGAAATGGGAAAAAAGCAAATGTTGAATTTGTAAGTGCAAATCCAACTGGACCTCTTACCGTTGGGCATGGGAGAAATGCGGTGCTTGGAGATACAATTGCAAACATACTTGAATGGGTTGGATTTGAGGTCACCCGTGAATATTATTTCAACAATGCAGGAAGGCAAATGAGAGTCCTTGCGGATTCAGTTCGGCTTCGCTATCTTGAATTACTTGGGGAAAAAATTGATTATCCGGATGAGTATTATCAAGGGGATTATATAAAGGACATTGCAAAGTTGTTAATTGATGAATATGGTGATTCACTAAGGAATGAAAATGATTTGAAAATTTTCAAAGAGAAAGCTGAGAAAGTTATTTTTGACGACATAAAGAAAACTTTAAAAAGGTTGGGGATAGAGTTTGATGTTTTTTACAATGAGGATTGGCTTTATGAGAAGAAAATATGGGATGTTATTTCGGAGCTTGAAAAACTTGGTTATGTTTATGAGAAAGATGGGGCGAAATGGTTTATGGCTACGAAAGTTGGAGGGGAACAGGATAAGGTGCTTGTCAAAAGCACCGGCGAGCCGACATATAGGTTACCAGACATAGCTTATCACATTGAAAAATTTAAAAGGGGATTTGATTTAATAATTGATATTTTTGGTGCGGACCACATTGCTGAGTATCCAGATGTTCTAAGGGCGCTTGAGGTGCTTGGATATGATGTTTCAAAAATTAAGGTATTGATATATCAATTCGTGACCCTGGTAAGAGATGGTGAAGTTGTTAAGATGTCAACGAGAAGGGCAAATTATATAACGCTTGATGAATTAATTGACGAAGTCGGACCAGATGTTGTGAGATTTTTCTTTTTAAATAGGAGCAGAGATGCACATTTAAATTTTGATTTGAATCTTGCAAAGAAGCAATCAGAAGAAAATCCTGTTTATTATCTTCAATATGCTCATGCAAGGATAGCGAGTATTTTAAGATTTGCAAAGGATTCTGGGATTAAGATTGAGGAAATAGATCGCGCAAATTTTGATCTTCTTGTTGAGAAAGAGGAGATTGATCTTGCGAAATTGTTAAGTTCATTCCCGGAGGTGATTGAGATTGCTTATTTAACGCTTGAGCCATTGAAGATTATAAATTATCTTAACGATGTCGCTGAGACATTTCATAGATTTTATCACAGGCATAGGGTCGTGAGTAATGATGAAAATCTCACTCTTTCACGTCTTTCATTGTGTCTTGCAGCTAAAATCGTTATTGCAAATGGATTGAAAATCCTAGGCATTTCAAGACCTGAAAGAATGTAATTTTATATCATTTAAAATTTTGCAAATTTGTTCTTGACTTTAAATTTAAACTGTTTTATATTTTGGTGAACTCAAAAACAAAAAGGAGGCGTAATTATGTTGCGTAAATTAACTATTTTTTTCATCTTTTTATTAATTTTAACTTCTTTCCCAATTTATCAAGCGCTTGCAAATGTATATGCAAGCAACATCAGATTTACAAATCCAGATGGCAAAACTCCTTTTGATGGAAGTTTTGCTGATAAAACAGGGGTCTTGATATGGTTCACTCTGAATGATTCTGCTTCGGTTGTTGAGGTGAAAATTTATCATGATGTCAATCCAGCGCATGCAAAGACAATAACTGTTTATAATCTAAATTGGGGTGAGCATAAGGTTTACTGGGATGGAACACTTGATGATGGTAGCATTGCCCCAGCTGGAAATTGGATTGTTGAGATTAAAGCACAACAACTTGGTGGATATTCAGCATGGACTCAGGTTTGGGAAAATCCCGTATATACAGCTCCTGGAATTGGGTTAAGTAATAGGGATATTGATGTAAATAAGGATCCAAATAGTAGAAATTTCGGATTTTTGTATATGACTGAATCAACAACCAGCTATCAATATAACCGTATGATAAAGGTCAATGCTTATGGAACACTTGTTGGGGAATTTGATCGCTCCGCTACATTTGTTAACTCCGATTTTGACCCATGGCATTTAGTAATAGCAAAAGATGGGAGAACTTATACCACTTATTTTAGTCTTAAACAGATAAGAGTTTACGAAGATGTTTCTTTGGTTGATTCATTTTCACTGCCTTTTTCGCCGAGAGGAATAAATGTTTTGGATACCGTTATTTTTGTATCTGGTGATAAGTATGTATACAGAATAGGTAAATTAGGACATGAGATATTGTCAAAGGATTCACTTGATGGTGTTGGATATTTTAGAGATATTGCCATTGATGATTCTGGTTATGTTTTTGTGGCTGGTGGTGTAAGCTCAACATCATACAAGAAAATTTATAAATTTAAATGGGCAGGAACATCTCTTAGTGTTATTGATTCGGTTGAATTGCCAGATAATGTGACTCACATTGTGATTTATTCAGGGACTGATCCAAACACAAATTCAGATGATATACTTTATGCAAGAGTTATAGGAGCAAATGGTGGAGTTTTTAAGGTAGTTTTTGCAAATCCACCGTCATTTGAAAAGCTGTTTGTTCCAAGTACAAGTACATCTGGAAGTCATGCTATAGCAGTTGATGTAGTTGGCAATATCTATTATGCTAATCCATCAGCCGAATGGTTAAGGATGTATTCCCCGCCATCTGGACCTAACTCATTTACCACAAAGGCTCCAGAACCACTTGTCGTTACAGCTCAAGGAAAAGCT
>Ga0105162_1000730_pt1 | contig 20188 bp, 16 predicted proteins | sample JNZ201metaG_FD_81532 | JGI IMG/M metagenome (GOLD analysis project Ga0105162, IMG submission 81532) | Hot spring microbial communities from Jinze hot spring, China to study Microbial Dark Matter (Phase II) - JNZ 20120812A | ecosystem: Environmental > Aquatic > Thermal springs > Hot (42-90C) >...
AAAGTGTGTGTAGTCCATCTCACTTCCAACATGAGTTCCCCTGAACACCCTCGCTTCCTCTCTCTGAATAGTTATTGCTGTGGCTGCTATTGTGCTACCCGGTCCAAACAGTGTTGCAACATCTTCAACATATACTCTGAAACCGAGGTTTGTAAAGTCAAGGACCTGTGCTCCCGTGAAGTTTATTCTGATTGCTTCTGTGAAGACAGGATTTCCACCTATGTACAGCGCAGCTGTTGCAATACCTCCACCTACTTGGAAGTTTATAGAAGCTTGCTGACCATAAGCGATAGAGTTTGTGAACATAGCTCCTGCTGTTCCGTTCCCTATAACTGTGACGAGGTTAGGTGCAGCGGTGTCAGCAAGAGTTCCAGAAGCATAACCTGCAAGGTTTATACCAGAGACATCGAAGTTGACTCTGTAAAGAGTTGGGGCATCAGCACCACCACCAAGAGTGACGGGAGCTATCATTCTGTTTCCGATACCACCTCTTATGAGCTGTTGTTTTTGGAAGACGGTGGAGCGTGCGATTTTTCTTATTTCTTGGTATAGAGCATCAGAAGAAGCTTGAAGAGACGATATTTCTTGGGAGTCAGTGGATTGGGTGGCACGTTCAGCGTTTTGCTTCATTTGAGATAGGAGGTCGTATATGCGTTTTACGGTATCTTCTATTTTTGTCAGGAGTGAGTCAGCTTTTGCGACCTGTTCAGAGGCGATTTGTAGTGCATCGAGAGCGCGTGTGAGTATATTAGATTGAACGAGAGCGCCGACGTCTTCTGATGCGGAGTTGACCCTGAAACCGGTTTGGAGGCGTTTCATGGTGCCTCCGAGTTCAATGGTGATACGCCTTAGGTCTTCTGCTGCTACAAGACCTGCTGGGTTTGTTCTGACTGGTGTTGCCATTTTCTTTTACCTCCTTGCTTTATTTTTTTGGCTTCCTTGCCCCTCCCCCATATTGAGAGGGAGAGACAATTTATAATTTAATTTATTTACTCGGAATTTTCAAGTTTTTGTTTAACTTTTCATTTTGTACGGAAATTTTGAAATGGCAACGAGAAAAATTAAAGTGTTTTTTGGTATGCATCATCTTCTATCGGTGGATGACCTGAGTTTTTCTGATGTTGAGAACATAATGGACTTATCTTTTTCTATGCTTGAGATTTTGGGAAGAGATATAAAAAAAGTTCCTACTTTGCGCGGTCGGACTGTTTTTCTTATGTTTTTTGAACCTTCAACTCGCACCAGAGTTTCTTTTGAGCTTGCAGCGAAAACACTTTCTGCAGATACAATAAATCTTTCTGACAAGGGTTCATCAATAGAAAAGGGCGAATCGTTAGCAGATACCATAAAAACAATAAAATCTCTCGGAGCGGACTTCATAGTCGTGAGACATAAAGGAGAAGGGTTCCCTCATCTTATAGCAGACCTTGCTAAGATACCAACAATAAATGGGGGAGATGGGAAAAATGAACATCCAACACAAGCTCTTTTAGACCTACTCACTATGATGCTGAAAAAAGGAGTGAGGAAGCTGAGTGAAATCAAAGGAGCTACTATTTCTATTGTTGGAGATATAATGCACAGCAGAGTAGCGAGAAGTGGAATAAAACTGTTTTCAAAGGTCGGCTTAAATGTTATAGTTGTATCATCTTACACAACTTTACCAAAAGATATAGAAAAATTTTTCGGAGTAAAAGTCAAGAATTTTTTTGATGATGAGGTTTTCTCTTCTGACTTTATAATGGCTCTGCGATTGCAAAAAGAAAGACACGGAAATTTCATAATACCATCGGACCGAGAGTATAACGAGTTCTGGGGGCTTAACCAGAGGTTTTTAGATGAGATAAAAAGAAGAAAAAAAGATAGCGTTATCATAATGCATCCTGGACCGATGAATCTTGGAGTTGAAATAGAGCCATCTGTTGCTTATTCTGATTCTTCTGCTATATTTGAGCAGGTCAGAAATGGAGTTGCGGTGAGGATGGCGGTGTTTTACTACCTCTTTACAAAAAACACAAAACGAGAAACCTCATAACCAGTTGATTAATTTTTATTTTTTATGGATTTTTCTGTATTTTTCCCGGAGATAAAATTGAGTTTGGAGTGGATTTTGAGATTTTTTTTATGCCTTTTTTCTGCCACGGTAGCCGGTGGGATATTGGGTGTAGAGAGAGAACTTCTCGCAAAGCCAGCTGGATTGAAAACACTCGTATTTGTAACCGTTGGTTCTTCACTTTTTGCCTTTTTATCTTTTGAAATTTCAAAATTTCTCGGGGGAGACCCGACAAGGATTTCTGCAAATATAGCAACGGGGATAGGTTTTTTAGGAGCGGGTTCAATAATAAGGAGAGGACAGTTTGTTGAGGGGCTGACAACCGCATCTTTGGTGTGGTTCTGTGGAGCTCTTGGAATACTTATAGGTGCAGGTTACTTTGTGCTCGGAATAGCGGCATCTTTTGGAGGGTTTCTTTTTCTCAAAACTCTTGAATTTTTAGAAAGAACTTTTATCTTGGAGAAGCGATGCAGGAAGAAAGTAGTTTTTGCCCATTTCCCTTCGGAGATGAGGGAGCAGATTTTATCTTTTGCTTCTAATTTTTCTTCTGATTGCAGGAATATTCCTTATAAGTTGGTTTTGGGTCATAGTGTTTTGTCATCGGGTCAGGGAGAAAGTTCTGGGATAGATTTGCAAATTGAGTATTGTTCTTTTCACACGAAAGATATACCCATTTTAAGGTCGGCAACTTCTATTCGTTATGAGTAGATTGCGATTTTCTGGATTTTCTTTTTGATTTCAAAGGGGAAAGTTGTTCAAAAAAGTTGAAAATTTATCTTCAAGTTGTTAATTTTAGTTTTGCTATTTTTCAACATGTGTTGGAAAATTAAAATGAAGCTTTTCTTTTTTGAGAAAAAGTGCAAATGCAAAAATTCAAAAATAAATTTAAGAGAAAGAAATTTTGCTGACCTATCCCTTAAACAAAAAATATGACCTACCAAGAAAAAAAAGAAATTGTAAGAGAGCTCCTTGAAAGAATTGATATAGTCGAAGTTATATCTGAATATGTATCCCTCAAAAAAATAGGAAAAGATTGGTATGGACTCTGCCCGTTCCATCCAGATACAAAACCATCTCTGCGCGTCAGAGAAGATAAAAAGGTTTTCAACTGCTTCGGTTGTGGTGTCGGTGGTAATGTTATCTCTTTCATCTCCCGAGTAAAAAATATCTCTTTTCAAGAAGCTATCTCTTATCTTGCGGAAAAATACTATCCCGTTGTCATACCAGATATATCCAAGGAAAACTGGGAAAGTGCAAGAAAAATTATTCAAGCTAACGCTCATATCCTTTTCCTCCTCAGGAAATTTTTCAACTCAAAAGAGGGAAGCCCTGCCCGTGATTATCTCAAACGGCGCAAAATAAACGAAGATATGTGGGGAATTTTCTCTCTTGGTTTTGCTCCCGAAGACCCTTTCGTTATACCATCTGCTCTCCTTAAAGAAGGGTTTGACCCTGATACCCTTTGCATGACCGGAAGCATAAGAAAAGCTGATAAATCCCTTGTCTTCATTTTCAGAAAAAAGCTCATCTTCCCAATAGTTAATTCAAAGGGAGAGGTCATCGCTTTTGGCGGAAGAGTCCTTGACGAAAATCTCTCCCCAAAATATATAAACTCTGCTGAAAGTCCAGTTTTCAAAAAAAGGGAGAGCTTTTTCGGTATCCTTCAAGCCATAGATGAGATGAGATTATACGGAAGATGTGTTATCGTGGAAGGATACTTTGATGTTATCGCTCTGCATCAGGCAGGTGTGAAATATGCGATAAGCTGTCTTGGAACAGCTATAACTCAATCTCACATCGCATTTTTGAAAAGAATCTGTGGCGATGTGATCTTTATGTTTGATGGAGATGACGCGGGGAAAAAGGCGATTTTGAAAAACCTTGAAACCTTTCTAAAAGCTGGAATTATTCCGAAAGTTTGTCTCCTCCCTCATGGTGAAGACCCTGATTCTTTCCTTGCAAAAGGTGGTTCAATCTCTGACCTTGAAGTAAAGGACGGTATAATATACGCGAGTGAGAGCTTGATACTTCCTGCAAAAGAGCAAAAAGATTCAGTCCAGCTTGCGAGGTCAATCCTGAAAGTTCAGGAGCTTATATCAATAATAAGTCATGAATCACAAACTCAGGCGGAAATATATATAAAAGAAATCTGTGAAAGAGTCGGACTATCTTATTCATCTTTCAAAGCAGATATAAAGCGTCTCACAAAACCATCTACATTAAAAAGGAAGGTAGATATAAATATACCCGAGTATGAGCTGGAGATTTTGAGGTTTGCTCTCAACAAGAAAGAGTCGCTCAAATACATAAAAGATTATATAGATTACATAACGAGCAAAGAGGTCAAGGATGTTCTGAACTTGCTTTTATCTACATCTTCAAGCGTGGAGTTAGCTTTGCTTTTTGCAGATGAACAATCTAAAAAGCTGATGATAGACATACTTCTTGAAGATAAGGAATATCCCGAGTTTGGTTGGGAGGAGCTCCTTGAAAGCATACTGAGAAGGATTGCGATAGAGGGAATAAGGAGGGAGTTATCTGCTATCAGCAAGAGCGCAACAGATGACCCTGTGAAAAAGCAGAGGTACCTTCTCCTTCTTAAAAAGCTCTCTATTCTTGAAGGGGTAAAGAGCAAGAGCGGACGCAGAACCAGAAAATTTTGAAAATGAACTGGGCTTTTTTTGGCGGGTCTTGTTAAAAAAAGTGCGTAAAAATTTTTCAGCAGAGGAGGATAACGAGCTATGGCAAGAAGAGAAAAATACTCTGAATCAAAAGAGGATAGGTTGGAGATGTTGAACTCTTATTTTTTCTTCCTGAAAAAATCTGAACTCCTTTCTGCCAGGGAGGAAAAAGAGCTTTTCAGGAAAAATGAGAAATATATTCTCACGATATTTTGTGAGCTTATGACATTAGATGAATCGTGGAAGGAGATAGAGAGGATTTTGGATGAGATGGTAAAGACAGCGGTTTTCCCTACTGAATTTTTTGATATAACAAAGGCAGATTACGAAGACCTTGAGAAAAAATCCAACTTCAAAAGAAGAAGAGAGTTAGCGTCAAAGATAAAAATGACGATTGCGAAGATGGTGAATTACTACAAGATTTCAAGCGTTTTCATCCAGGCAGGCAATACAAAAAAGGCGGAGGAATACTTTGATAAAATAGCTAAGCTCAGGGAGAGCATAGGAATTACTCTTGAACTTATTCATCATCTCAAGATGTATATCCAGCGGTTGTATAATTCTTCAAAGGCAAAAAATCCTGAGATGGTTTTGAAAAATGAGAATCTCAGAAAAATAAAGAGTGTTCTTGAGAAGGTAAATGAAATAAGCGTCAAGATGAGAGAGGAGACCAATCGCATTTATTCATCTAATTTGCGTCTTGCGGTCACTATTGCGAAAAGATATCATATGAAGAATATGGACCTTATGGAGTTCATTCAGGAGGGCAACATGGTTCTTGCCAAAGCGATAGAGAAATTTGATTGGAGGAGAGGAACGAAATTTTCAACTTATGCTGTTCCATGGTTGAGGCAGGCGATAATGCGAACAATGAACGATAGCATCCATTATGTCAGAATGCCGGGGCATATTGTTGAGCTTCTCAACAAAATAAATAAAGTTGTGAGAAATTTCTTCCAGGAGAACGGAAGAGATCCATCTACTTTTGAGATAGCAAAGATTTTAAAGGTTGATCCTGAAAAGGTTGAGGTTGTTATGAAGCTTGTGAAAGAACCGATACCTTTTGAAGAGAATGTGCAAGATAACGATGATAACACAAAGCTTGTAGATTGCATACCTCAGGATTGGATTTATTCAGATGAAGTATTTGATTCTCTTGAAAGATACGATATAATAAAAAAGATAAGGGAGGTAATAAATACTGCTCTTTCTCCGAAGGAGAGGAAGATTATTGAATTGAGGTGTGGGTTTTTGAACGGTAGGGAAGCAACACTTGATGAGGTGAGCGAGCTTATGAGTATGACTCGTGAAAGGGTTAGGCAGATAGAGAGCAGGGCGATGAAAAAGCTGAAAAAAGCACTTCAAAATATAAAGCCACTTATATTCGGCAAAATCTGGAATGGTCTTGATGGGAAAAATAAAAATGGTAAGGCATGAGAATTTGATTTAGCAAAATTATTCAGCGGTTAGGAATCTATCAACTTCTCTATTGAAGACATCGGGCATCTCAAACATAAAGGCGTGTGAGCCGTTTTCTACTATTTTCAGTGTTGAGTTTTTGATTCTGCTTGCGATGAAAATTGATTTTTCTTTTGGAACCATCTTATCTTTATCTCCTGTTATGACCAGAGTTTTTGCCTTTATTTTTTCGAGGTCTCCTGTTGAGTCATGATTCAAAATAGCATATAGTTGTTTTGCAAAACCCTTGACTTTGAACCCATCATCAAGGTAATTTCTGAAAAAATCCAGTATCAGTTCTTTGTTCTGTTCAAGAAATTGTGGAGAAAATATGTTTTTTGAGAGGAAGTTGAATATTCTTTCTGCATCTGACTCAATGACAAGTTTTATGTATTCTTTTATGTTGTTTTCGTCTATTTTATCTATATCTATGTCTTTTACGAATTTGAGACCTTTTTTCATCAGTTCTTTTTCGTGTTCATCAAGTTTTGCGAGCGTGCAGGCGAGGACCAGTTTTTCAATTCTTTCGCCAGCTATCGCACCGAGTTTTTGGAGTATCATTCCTCCCATAGATGCACCTACAAAATATGCTTTTCCCACTCCTTCTTTATCCATAATGCATAGTATATCTTTTGCCATGTCTTCTGTTGAGAAGAATCCTTCCGGGACATCGCTTTTTCCTACTCCTCTATTATCTACTAAAAAAACCCTGTATTTTTCTGAAAAATATGGTACTTGAAAGAGCCATCCCCTTTTATCTACGCCAAGTCCCATTATAAAAAAAATCTCTTTTTTCCCACTTCCAGTAATCTCGTAGTGAATTTTTACTCCATCGTGTGATACGCAAAACGGCATAATATGAAAATTTGCTATCAGAAATTAATAACTTGATTTTTCTCAAAACATTTTTTATCTATCTGCAAAAACAGAACAAAATTTTTTCTTCCGTAATAAATTATAGATATGAGAACAGAAATAGAACGGGATGAGAGAAAGGATATAGTTGAGGGTTTTCGGAAAGCAAGAGTTGAGAAAAAAAATATATCTTCTCTCTTCAAAGATGCTGGAAAAATTCTTCAAGAAGCGGTCAAGGAAATAGAAGATGCCTCTGGTAGGAAAGATCTCTCTTTTGAAGAAGCAGCTGGAATAATCAGAAAATACATAAATGAGGTGAGACCAATCTTTTCTGCTCTTTACATGAATTCATTCGGAAAAATAATTAGGGCTTATCAGATGCTTATTTATTCAGATGTTGTAGATGAGTTCGGCTATGACCCAAAATTTGAGGATTTTATAAAACCGATTTTCAAATTCCTTTATGAGAAGTGGTGGAGAGTAGAAGTTGAAGGTGGTGAGAACATTCCTCCGAAAGGAAGGGTTCTTCTTGTTGCAAATCACTCGGGGACTTTGCCTTTTGATGGTGCTATGATAAAGTATTATATGAGGGAGGTTCATCCCGCTCACAGAGATGTCAGACCTCTTGCTGAAAACTTTGTCTATTACCTCCCATTTGCGGGAACAATAATGAACAGAGTCGGAGGGGTCAGGGCTTGTCAGGAGAATGCTCAGATACTTCTGATGAGAGATGAGGCAGTTATTGTTTTTCCAGAAGGTGTCAAAGGTATTGTCAAACCTTTTTATATGAGGTATAAGCTCCAGCGGTTCGGCAGGGGTGGGTTTGTAAAACTCGCTATAAGAACAAGAAGTCCGATTCTCCCTGTTGGTGTCGTCGGAGCAGAAGAGATATATCCTATTATATTTAAGATTGACTCGCTTGGAAAACTTTTTAATCTCCCTACTTTGCCTATTGTTCTTAATATGCTTCTTTTAGGACCTCTTGGTTTTATTCCTTTCCCTTCAAAATGGTATATAAAATTTGGAAAAATTATAGATGTGACAGAGTATCCCCCAGAGGCTGCGGAAGATGATATTCTTGTGAACCAGATTTCGCAGGAGGTCAGGCACAGGATTGAAGATATTATTTCAGAACTCCTTTCAAAGAGAAAAAGTATATGGAGAGGTTGAAAAAGGGCTTTTCTCTCTTTTTTTTGTTGTTTTTTCTCTCTTTTTCATATTCTGCTTTTACAGATGAGTTCAATCAGTATGAGAAAAAACTTCTTGATATTATATATTCTTTGAAGAACGGGAATTTTGCTGGTGCGGTGGAAAATTACGATGAACTCAAACAACATCTCGGGCAGGATTTTTTTCGGGACAGAAGAATTCTCAAAGAATCATTTCCAAACCTTCTGACTTTTTTCTATCCGATTGAAATATCGGAAGTTATCCTGATGATTGATAAGGAGTTATCACATTACGGTAAAGATGATGTTGAAGGCAGAACGATTTTCTTCTTTCCTTATGATGAAGGTAAAAATTCTCCTTTTGACATTTTTTTTGATTACATATTTGATTCTTTTGAAAGTTTTTATATAACCTTTGATACGGGTTTTGACTACTTTTATTTCTTTCCGCCAGGCAGAGCGTTTTCGGTTGTTCTGAACTTTACAAGAGATAATTTTTATGTTGAGCGAAATTACTTTTTTATTGATTTTTCTGTTCCTGTTTCATACCCTCAGGCAAACCATATATTTTTTCTCCCGCATTTTTCACATTTTGGGTGGACTCTTATGCAATATATAAAAAGAGAAGTAGGTTGTTCCCCGATAATACTTTTCAGAAAAGATACCGAAAAGTATAAAGATATTTTGTTGAGTATTTCCTGGGCGAGCGGGGTTTCTGTATCATTCTCATTAGAATACTCGGGAATAGATATTATTCCTTCTCTTTTGAACAGAGCAAAAACCATTGCAAAGAAAAAAAATGTAAATTATAAATCTGATAAAGAACTCCTGAGTATTGTTGGAGAAGAATTTGATGAGTCAGGTTGTGTGATAATTTTAGATAACTCAAAGAATTCAGCAGCTATAATACCTCAGCTCACTTTTGCGGGAGCAAGAAATTTTCTTGCCTTCGGATTTATGTGGTCTGGAATCAAATCATACCTTGAAAAAAGATATTATTCAAAGGTTTTCTACGCCGATATAATACCATATGAAGAAGATAGAACATCTTTTTACATCTACGAACTAAAAAAAATAGCAGACACTTTGAGATATATAGGTGAAATGTACAGATTCTCAAAGATAACAAAGATACAGGGAAAATATTCCGACATCTTGCTCTCTTCTTCCGGGTTCATAATAAGAGATATTCAAGTGTATAGGGTTGGAGAAAATGTTGAAAAGGTCTTTGAGATTGTTGCAGATAAACTTGTTGATAAATTCTGGTTCTGATCACTCCGAGAGCAAAAAAGAAAGGGTGTATATAAGATAGCATATTCCTTCTTTTCCTTGTGGTGAAAAGAAAAAATTTTTTGTGGTCTCGCTCTGGCAAAAATATTGATTTGGTAGAACTGATACTTGAAGCTCTAATCCTCCGGAAAAGCTCGGTTCTCTGAAAATTATATATGGGTACCTTGTGAAAATATTATCTTTTGGAAGTTGAGGGAAGAACGGGTTTTGAGTTATTGAATCTGTAATCTCTTCTGAGAACTCAAAGTTTTTGGTAAAGTGTGGAGAATCTTCAATTTCTCCTTCACATGTTATGTTTTCTGGGAATAGGTTTTCTGCTGATATCGGAGGTGAGAGGTTTGCTATCTTGCACTCCCATTCTATAGCGAAGTATCCATCTTTTGTCCATGCTGGCAGAATTTCTCTGAGGTCTGCGAGAATAATTTTTCCCAGGTTTATTCTGAAAACGTTATAATTTGATTTTTTGATTATCTTTTCGGTTATGTCTAAAATCAGTGTATTTTTGTTCTCTTTTGACATCAATCCATAAATCACGTCTTTTATGAGGAATAGGAAAGGATACAGGTCTTTGTGTTCTACGAAGTTGTGAAAAATTTCTGTGATAGGTGTTTTGAAAAGATAGTTTGAAGTTTCTGAGCTTATAAGTATTTTATCTCCGATCAAGACCGAGTTGTTTTTTGCTTTTATCAATCCCACTTTTTCTTTTTGAGCTTGGTAAATAAAGTCGGTGATTCTGCTTGTAGCGTTTTCCAGCTCATAAAGTGCCTTTTTTCTTTTTTCTTCATCTTTTGTTTTCAAAAATGACCTGCTAGCGTTAAGAGCGCTTACCAGAATATTCATCATTTCCTTTTTCGTCAGATTTTCGTTCCTGATTCTCTGAACTATCAGATTTTTTGTGTTTTCTGGCAAATCCCTTTCAAGAGATGAGATGTAATCTACCGCTGCTGAAAAATACTGAAAAATTAAATCAAAAAACATTATTGTTGAGGGATTTACCGTATAGGTTATATCTACTGAAAAATTTTCAGAAAGCTGTATTTTGAGTTTGGAGTGAATGGAAAAGTTTGCTCTTTTTAGCATATCCCGCGTTGCGTATATCTTTTGAGTGATTGAGTTAAAGTATTCATCATCAAAGAGCATTCTTATTATTGAGAGGTTTTGAAAAATTTCGTTTATGTTGTTTGAGATTTTTATAAAATTGAGTTCGTTTTGCATTACCTGAAATTTATCAGATATTTTTTCAAGTATTTCAAGGTATGTATTATCTTCTTCTGCTTTCTCTTTTATTTTCAGGGCGAGAATCTCAAGAGATGATGTTGGTAAAAAAGAATCGCATAGGTTTTGTGCTTCTGATGCGAATATTTCTTCATTTGAGCTGAGATATATAAATGGTTTTTGGGGACAGTCCTTTTCAGATTTTATATATCCTTGAACAAAATTTTTCTTATTCCCTTTTACAAGCTTTATCTCAAGATTTCTTGTTTCTCCTGTTATTTTTGTTTTTGAGTAGCATGAAATCTTTTTCTCTCCTTCTCCTTCGGGCTGGTATATGACTACGCTTTCAAGTTCTACGATATTAGCTCCGGGTTTTTCAAGTGTGATAGAAGAAGCGAATTTGAAGCTCGCTTTCTTTTCTGATGCTGATTCTATGGAGATTATTGATACAACCTGAGTTGGAATAGGCGGGTAGAATGCATCAATGATTATATTACCTCTTTGGCTGTTTATTTCAATTTTGCTCTTTTCATATCCTTCTTGTAGTTTTTTTCTTTCTTCTTTTATGTCGTAGTTCGTTTTATCTTTTGCGAGCTGGCAGGTGTTGGTTTGACATTCTTCTAAAAAGTGAGAGAGAAAGAAGGACTCCGCTAAATCAAATCCAAATTTTTCAAGGTGAAAAGTAAGAGGCGCCTTATTTTTCTGTGGTATTGACGATATATATGTGGAGTCAGTAGGATAAAGAGGTATAAGACAGTTTTGGAATATGTCTTCTAATTTTATTGCGAGTGTTTCATCTGCTTTCTCAAATTTTTCTTCAAGCTCTTGTTTTATATCTTCGAATTTCAGAGCAAATTCAAGGTTCTTTTTCTTTGAGCATGAAAAAATTGTTGAGGTGAGAAAAAAATTGATAGCAAAAACAAAAAATCGCATAAAACGATTTTGAGGTATTGAAAAATTCTTCATAAACTGTCAATTTAATATTTTGGCAATTTTAAAAGAATCATCATAACGCAAAATAGTTTTGACTGTGATAAAAATTTTTATTATCTTTTTTATCTTATGGGTAAATCAGAAGAATTAAGTCAGGAAGAAATTGAGAGAATCAAAGAAGAAATTGAGAGATTAAAAAAAGAGATACAGTATCATGATTGGAGATACTATGTTCTTGCTGATCCTGTAATATCAGACGCCGAGTACGATAAGCTTGTTTTGAGATTGAAGGAGCTTGAAGAGAAATATCCGTTTTTGAGGACTCCTGATTCACCGACTCAGAGAGTAGGTGGAAAGATTGAAGGAGGTTTTCCTACTTTTCCGCATTCTGTTCCTATGCTTTCGTTAGATAACGCTTTTTCTGAAGAGGAATTAGTTGAATTTGAAAAGAGGTTGAAAAGATTTATAGGGGATGAAAATTTACAAATAGAGTATTCTGTTGAGCCGAAAGTAGATGGGGTAAGCATAGAGATTATATATGAGGGCGGAGTTTTAAAAAGAGCGCTGACAAGAGGCGATGGTTATGTTGGAGAAGATGTGACTCCGAATGTCAAAACCATAAAGAGTATTCCTCTTCGTCTTCTTGGGGAGGATATTCCATCTCTTCTTGAGATAAGAGGTGAGATATTTATGAGGAGGGAGGATTTTGAGGTTTTGAACAAGGAGCTTTTGAAAGCTGGGCAGAAGCCGTTTGCTAATCCGAGAAACGCTGCTGCTGGTTCTTTGAAGCAAATAGACCCTTCCGAAACCGCAAAGAGAAAGCTTGATGCTGTTTTTTACGCAAGCGGATTGATAGAAGGTGTAAATATAAAAAGCCAAAAAGAACTACTTGAGAAGATTTTCAGCTGGGGATTTAAAGTCGTTCCTGACTGGAAAATTGTAAAAGGTATTCAAGAGGTTATAGAGCATGCAAAATACATATATAGCAGGCGGAAAGATTATCCTTTCGAATCAGATGGGGTTGTTGTGAAAGTTAATGATTTTATGTTGAGGGAGATTTTGGGGGAGAAAGCGAAAAGCCCGAGATGGGCCATAGCATATAAATTCCCAGCCGAGGAGGTGACGACAAGGGTTTTGTGGGTTGAGTTTCAGGTCGGACGAACAGGAACACTAACTCCTGTTGCTCTTTTGGAGCCGGTGAGAATCAGCGGTGTTCTTGTATCACGAGCAACCTTACACAATTTCGATGAGATAAAAAGGAAAGATATAAGGATAGGGGACTGGGTCTGGGTCAAAAGATCCGGAGATGTCATTCCAGAAATCATAAAATCTATTCCTGAAAGGAGAGAGGGATTTGAGATAGAGATAGAGGAGCCGAAAAATTGTCCATCTTGTGGTTCAGAACTTTACAAACCTCAAGACGAGGTAGCTTTGAGATGTCCGAATATGTCATGTCCAGCTCAGATTATTGAGAGAATAAAGCATTTTGTTTCGCGCAACGCATTTGATATAGAGGGGCTGGGCGAAGCCATAATAACTCAACTTGTCACAAAAGGAATAATAAAAGATATATCTGATATATTCTTTTTGAGAAAGATAGACCTTTTGAAGTTCTGGGGAATAGGAGATAAACTCGCTTCAAAAATAATAGAAAACATAAACAAAAGCAAGCAAATCACTCTTGATAAGTTCATTTTTGCTCTTGGTATAAGGCATGTTGGAGAATCTGTTGCGAAGATTCTCGCAAAAAGGTTTAGAACTCTTGACGAGTTTTTAACCGCAAATCCAAAAGAAATAGAAACAATTTATGGACTTGGACCAGCAGTAGCTCAGAGCGTAGAAAAATTTCTCAAAGACGAAAAGAACATTGCATCAATCAAGAGAATGCTACAAGCCGGAGTGAAAGTTTTAGATTACCGCGAAGAATTTGAGCAGAGAAAAAAAGGCGCTCTCTCGGGAAAAACATTTGTCTTCACTGGTACTTTAAAGAGCATGACAAGAGAGGAGGCGAAAAAATTAGTCATAGAAAACGGAGGAAAAGTGTTAGATACAATAACATCTAGTGTGAATTTTCTCGTTGTCGGGGATTTAGGCGATAGAGGAACAACTTCAAAACTTGAAAAGGCAAAAAAACTCGGTGTAAAACTCATAACAGAGGAAGAGTTTCTCTCTATGATAAAGGGAAGCTGAATTGAATTTTGATAAACTTTTTTCTATGCTTGGTGGTTTTTTCATAGTCGCCATAAAGGGTAAAGAGGCAGATCAGGAGACGGTGGATTTTTTGAAAACATTCAAGCCGTCCGGGGTTATTCTGTTCTCGTATAACATACCAGATAGCGTTGATGACCTGCGGGAGTTCTTGTATTCTTTGAAGGGCAAGGTTGGATATAACTTCTTTTTCTGCGTAGATCAAGAGGGTGGAAGAGTGATGAGAATAAAACCACCTTTTGAACTCCCACCGGCGAGACAGATAGGTGAGATGTACGAAAAAGGCATAATTTCAGATGAAGATGTTTTTGAACTTGGAGAAAAACTTGGTTCTTTTCTTGCAGGTTGTGGTATTGATGTTAATTTTGCTCCCGTGGTGGATTTATACGGATACAACTTTTCTGTGATAGGAGATAGAGCTTTTTCTTCTCATCCGCAAACTGTTGGAAAAATAGCAAGAGCTTTCGCAAAGGGTATGAGATCTGGCGGAGTTCTTCCGGTGGCTAAACACTTCCCGGGGCATGGACTTGCTCCTGAGGACTCACATAAGGAACTCCCGGTTTCATACTGCGATGAGGAAGAAATTAAAAAACACATATTGCCTTTTCAGATGGTTTCTGATGATGTATATGGGATTATGACCGCTCACATAGTTTTAAAAAATTTAGATTCTCTTCCCTGCACTATTTCAAAAAGATGTATTGCAGAGCTGAAAAGTTTTTTCAGGGGGTGCGTTATAACAGATGATCTGACTATGGATGCTTTAAAGGGATTTGGTTCTATTAGTGATGTTGCTCTTTTATCGTTTGAAGCGGGGTGCGATGCGATTTTGATATGCAAGCCAGATTATAACCTTCTTGCAGATACTTTTGAGAAATTTTCAAGGGATATAAAGAAAAGGGTCAGTGAAGAGAGAATAAGGGACTCTGTGCAGAGGGTGGCTTTTTTGAGGTTCAGGCGAAGTTTTGCCAGGAAAAGTTCAAGATAAAAGTAAAAAATTTTTTGAAATTGATGAGGTGAAATTTTTGAATTTCAGCGAAAGAGATAGCCCCCTTATCCTGAAAAAAGATAAGGGGACTAATTTATTTGACTATATCTTTTAATTAAAGATTACTGAGCTGGTGGTTGGGGTTGAGTAGCTCCTGCCGGAGCTGTAGCTCCTTCTTGTGCCTGCTGCTGTTTTGCTGCTTCTTCCTCAGCTTTCTTCTTTGCCTCTTCTATCTTAGGTTTCAGTGCCTGAGCTTCTGAGATGATTTGAAGGAGTATTTCCTTTGCTTCTTTGTATTTTCTTTCTTCTATTTTAGATTCTGCGTCTTTGAGTTTTGATTGAAGCGAGTTCCACTCATCGGGGGTGTATTTCGGTGCTTCAAGGTTTTCAACTTCTTTCAGAGCATTTCTTGCGTCCTGAAGCTCTTTTTCGGGTTTCCTAGCGCATGAAGATAATACAAGAGCTGCCGATAATATTATCCCTGTTCCTATACCTATTAATTTTTGATTTCTGAGTGAAATCATAAGTTTTTACCTCCTTATAAAAAAATTGAATTTAATTTTAGAAATTGGTATTGCGTTTTGCAATTTTCAAGATATTTAGGTAATTTCTTGGAAAAGCAATATTTTGAACTGTTATGGGAGAGAGAAGGATTGAGCAGAGGACTCATCTTTTGGCAAGCAGTTCATACTGCGGAAAAGTGATAAGCATTTCAGAGAAATTCTCTTCTGTTGAACTGAAGACAAAAAAGACGATGGTTGTTGATGAAAAAGGACTTATTCACGGGGGATTTACTTTTTCTCTTGCAGATTACTCTGCTATGCTTGCTGTAAATCATCCCTATGTTGTTTTACATAGAGCAGAAGTGAAGTTCACAAAGCCCGTTGTTCTCGGAGATACACTTATTGCCCGAGCACAGGTTATTTCGGAGGACGGCTCAAAAAAAGAGGTTTTCGTAGAGGTTTTCAAAAAAGGAACTGATGAGAAGGTTTTTGAAGGAAAATTTTTCTGCGTTGTTCTTGATAGGCATGTTCTTGATAGAAAATAAGTAAATCGGTAAAAGATTCACTCTTTTTCGTCTGTTTTTCTTTCCCATCTTTCTGAGGGGATTATTTGAGTGTTTGCTTTCACCATATCAACTCTTTTGACTTTCTGTTTGTATGGTGCTTTTGAAAAGTATTCAGGGTTTTGATGTGAAAGGTCAAAGAGTTTGAGCATGCTTTCGGCGAAATCATCAAGCGTCTTTTTTGTCTCTGTTTCTGTTGGCTCTATCATGAGTGCTCCTTTCACTATGAGTGGAAAGTATATCGTAGGGGGATGGAAACCTTCATCTTGGAGTGCTTTTGCGAGGTCTTCTGTCCTAACTCCCAAGCCCTTTTCACTGAGGACGAACTCGTGCTTACATTTTCTTTTGAACGGTATATCATACTTTTGAGAGAGTTTTTTCATAAGGTAGTTTGCGTTGAGAACCGCTATTTGCGAGTTCTTTTTGAGTCCATCTTCGCCGAGCATTTTTATGTATGCCCACGCTCTGAGCAGAACAGGAAAATTCCCGTAGAACGCTTCTATTTTCCCCACTGATTTTTCTCTGTTTGAGTAATCAAGAGAAAATTTACCATCTTCTTTTTTTATTCTTGGGTATGGGAGATATTCTGCAAGTTCTTTTTTGACACCGAGCGGTCCTGCTGCTGGACCTCCTCCACCGTGTGGGGTAGAAAATGTTTTGTGCAGATTAAGATGAACGAAGTCAAATCCCATATCTCCGGGTCTTACTATTCCAGAAATTGCATTCATATTTGCTCCATCTAAGTACACAAGACCACCTGCGTCATGGATTATTTTTATTACTTCTTCTATGTTTTCATCGGCGAGTCCAAGAGTGTTAGGATAAGTTATCATCAGAGCAACTATGTCATCTCCGACTTTTCTTTTGAGGTCATCTATATCTATGTTTCCTCTTGGGTCACTTTTTATCTCTCTGGTTTGGAATTTACACATTGAAGCAGATGCTGGATTTGTTCCGTGAGCAGAATCTGGTATGAGAACATATTTTCTCTGATACTCTTTTTTATCTATGAAGAACTTTTTTGCTATTTTTAGTGCGAGGAATTCTCCGTGAGCTCCGGCAGAAGGCAAAAGCGAGAATGCATCCATGCCTGTTATTTTGCAGAGCATTTGCTCCAACTCGTACATAATTTCAAGTGTTCCCTGAGCAAGCTCGGGGAAAGCCGGGTGCAGAAACAAAAATTCTTTCTGAGATGCGATTTTTTCGTTTATTCGTGGGTTATATTTCATCGTGCATGAACCAAGAGGGTAAAAACCATCATCAACTCCCCAGTTTATCTTTGAGAGATGATAAAGCTCTTTTACAAGTTCTCTTTCCGGAACTCTTTCTATTTCTGGGTCTTTTTCTCTTACTTCCATATCTTGATTTTTTTTATGTGAAGATTTATTTTAGTTTTTTCAGGAATCGGTTTGAACTTTTTTGATTTTTTGGAAATTTTTTGTGAAATTAGTTTTCATCTTCACTCGTTGAGTGCGCATTCGATTTTTTTGAAGAAATCCTCAGATAACTTTGCTCTTATCTTAACTCCAAGTATTTCTGGAGGATTTTTGCTGTTTTCTATTATCTTCCAGAAATCTTTTTCGGTTGTTATTATTATATCTGCGTCTTTTTTCTTCACTTTTTCTTCAGCTTTATCTAAAATTTTCCGGGTGATTTTTGAGTGGTCTTTTAACTTGAAGTGTTCATAAACTCTAACTCCTAATTTTTTGAGTGTTTCCTCAAAGTTTTTGGGTATTGCGACAGCAGAAATGCATATTGCTTTTTTGTTCTTGATTTGCTCCGGACTTATCTCCCGTATACCCTCACCGTCAAAATGCAGTATACCCGCTGCATCTATTGAAAAGTAAAAAACATCTTTTTTTCTCGGAAAAATTCTCCTTATCTTTCTCTCGTATTTTGAGTTTTTGAGATTCTCTTCAAGGAGTATCGTATCTGACCAAAGAACAGATATTATTGGTTCTCTGAGTGGACCGAACGGCTGAATTAATCCGTTTCCCATGCTATCTTTTGTTATGCTGATGATTTTTATCCACGGCTCATATAAAGATGAGAAGAAGTCATCAAGTATTACAAGGTCTGCCATACTTTTTAATTCATCCGCTCCTTTTTTTCTGTTTTTGTTTGTTGATACCGGGAAGTTATTTTTGAGATATAGCAGGGCTTCGTCTGAAATATCTTTCAGATTTTGCTCTGTGTTTTTTTGCTGTGGTATAAGTGTTCCTTGGAATTTTCCGCCGTATCCAGATATGACCACTCCGACTCTTTTTTTGTTCTCTCTTATTTTTTCTGCTATTGTGAGAGATAATGTTGTTTTGTGTGCTCCACCTAATGCTAAACTTCCTACTCCTACCGATGGAAGATCAATGAACACCTTTCTTTTTATCGCTTTCCTTATAAAAACGATTAATCCAAGGATTTCAGAAATGGGTATAAAAAGCGGGTTCGGAAAGCTGTATTTTGGCTTATACCATAGCGAAGGAGCTTTCCCGAACATTCTTTCAGATAATTTAGTCCGTTCCTTTATGTTTTGTGAGCGCTTGAAAATTTTTGAAAAATCAAAAATAGAAAAATTTTTCAAGTATATTTCAAAACTATGCCTTCTCTCAAAGACAAAAAATACATCATCAATATAGAAAAGAATTTTTTGAGAAACGACCTTCCGGAAATCAGACCAGGATATGTTGTGAAGGTCTGGACAAAAGTTAAAGAAAAAGATAAAGAGCGACTCAGCGCATTTGAGGGAATTGTCATCTCTGTTAGAGGAAGTGGGATAGGGAAAACATTCACAGTGAGAAATGTTATAAGTGGAGTCGGCGTTGAAAGAATTTTCCCATACCATTCGCCATACATAGAAAAAATAGAAATAATAAGAAAAATACCCGTAAGAAGAGCAAAACTATATTATCTCAGGGAAAGAAAGCAATCAGAACTTTTCAAAGAGTGAGTTTGATTTTTACAAAATTCCCGGATTTTTCGTAAAATTTAATTTGTGAATGAACTCAAAACCAAAGAAAATTTATCTTCTGACCAGGAAATAGACGAGCAGAAAATAAACGAAATTGTTCGTAAGCTTGAGAGAATAAACCTGAAATTTGACAACAGAATAAAAGGATACGGGTTTTCTGACCCGGAAGAAAAAGAGATAATACTGAATCTCAAAAGGCATAAGGGAGATATAAATGAGCTTCTGAACACATTCTGGCACGAGGCACTTCACATAATCGGATACGATGAAGATGAAACGATAAAGATAGCAGGTCAAATTGAAAAAATCCCTTACGCAAGAGAGCTTGCTATGAAAATGATAATAAAAGCACTTATCAAAAAAATATCCCCGAGTTCAAAAGTGTATAAACTTAAAAAGTCAAATTCATAGAATCTTGAAAAAAAGTTTCTGTAAATTTGAAAAATGACTGAAATTGTAAAAACACAAAATAGAACAAAAAATTGAAAAATTGCTAAAATAAAACAAAAATAAAAATGAAAATATTAAAATAAAAAAACAGAAGGAGGAGATAAAAATGATGAGAAAAGATATAGTAAGAGTTGGAAGCTTAAAAATAGGGGTTTTGGCTCTCTCTTTGGTTCTCGGGTTTGTTTTCTCTTGCGCAAAAAAAGAAGAACATGTGCATATGCCCGACTACGGACCTAAAGTGATTCAGCAAGATGGAAAAACAATAGCTCAACCATCTGACAATGCTTCTTCTCTTTTTCAGCAAGGAAAATTTGAAGACCTGAGAAAAAATGTCTGCGGAACAAATGGTTGCTCAGATGAACTCCAAACTTATGCAAACGAACCAACTGTGAATGCTTATGTCACGGTAATAAATATGATGATACTTTTCAAAAGATTAGATTCTGCTCTTTCAACCCTTTGTGGAGTTGCAGGAGGTTCTCTTGGTTCAATCTGCGCAACCTCTTCTGCTCCATACGAGAAAATAAGCATAACTCCAAAACAAACAGATGTGATTGATACTCTTCTTAACATCGTTGGTCTGAAAAGAGATGAGATAACTCAGCTTATGACCGAGGTTGCAATTGCTACTGAAAACTACATCAAAAAAGGAGACAAAAATTTTGTTTTTGCCATTACTGTTCCTTTCAATGTTAAGGTTGGGAACCTTGTGAATGTATGGTTTAAAGCGGGAACTGAGATAAGGTGGGATCATATGAACATATTAGGTTCAGTTGCCCAGCTTGTTCTTGCGCTTTTCAACGTCATAAACTCTCACGACTGGAACCTTGATATAAATCAAATAATATCTAATGCAT
>Ga0105162_1000731_pt1 | contig 20167 bp, 17 predicted proteins | sample JNZ201metaG_FD_81532 | JGI IMG/M metagenome (GOLD analysis project Ga0105162, IMG submission 81532) | Hot spring microbial communities from Jinze hot spring, China to study Microbial Dark Matter (Phase II) - JNZ 20120812A | ecosystem: Environmental > Aquatic > Thermal springs > Hot (42-90C) >...
AAAAGCTGGCGTAGCTCAGCGGTAGAGCAGCTGATTCGTAATCAGCAGGGCGTGGGTTCAAATCCCACCGCCAGCTCTATCTTACCTTATTTTTTCCCTTCACTTTAATTGAAACAATCACCCAAGCATTTTATATTTAAGCAAAAAACGAATTCTTATGAAAAAATTTTTTATTCTCATAACGATCATCTTTATTCCAAGTTGCGCCCCAAAACCTTACTATGTAAAACCTTCCGACTGGAAAACACCTGAATCAAAGGATTCGGTTATTAACTTTTACTCACAATTTGTCAAGGGATGGAAAATTTTTATTGACCCCGGACACGGCGGACAAGACAGAAAAAACATTGGAATTAAAAAAAGAGTGGTTGAAGCAGATGTTAATTTAAAAGTGGCACTTTATCTTCGTGATTACCTCACAAAAGCTGGCGCAATAGTTTTCATGTCAAGGGAAAAAGATACAACCGTTTCACTTCAAGATAGGGTGAAAATGGCTACAGAAAGTGGAGCTGACATTTTCATCTCAATCCATCATAACGCAATGCCCGGAGATGAAACAACATTTTACGCATCAACTTGGTATCACGCTGTTGAAGGTGATCCTGGGTTTCATCCATCCAATAAAGATATTGCAAGATACATTCAAAGAGACCTCGCATATGCCCTTAGAATTTCTGGCTCACTTGCAAGTTTTGACGGAACAATGTCTGATTATCTTGTTTATCCAAAACAAGGGTTTTATGTTTTGAGAAATGCAACGATGCCGGCAGTCCTTGTTGAGTGCACATTTTTCACGAATGAACATGAAGAAAGAAGATTAAGCATTGATGAATTCAATCAAATTGAGGCGTGGGGAATTTTCAAAGGTCTTGCAAAATATCTTCAAGCTGGCGTTCCAAAAATTGAATTAATTTCTGACACAATCTTAACAACGCAAAAACCAACGCTTATTCTCAAAGTTTCAGATAAATCCGGACTTGACAAACAAAGCATTCAAATTAAAATTGATTCTCTTACGATCCCAAAAGATCACATTGCAACAATTGATGAGCGAAACTTCTCAATAATTCTTTTCACACCAAATTTTAACCTCAATCCCGGGGTTCACACTCTTGATGTAATTGTAAGAAACAAAAACGGAAACTCATCTTTTCCATTTCGCAGAAATTTCTACATTGTAAAACAAACAGGAGAATAAAGCTATGATGAACTACATATGGCTTGCTCTTATTGCAATCGGAATTTTAACAGCAGTTGGGACGGATATTTATGAAAGTTCAATCAACAAGTATAGAAACGGAGTTGAATTTCAAGCGTTGGTTGAACTTAAAGATGAGTTCAAAACAAATACCCAGTTAACGGGAATTCTGAAAGTAAGCGGTGAGTACTTCAAAAATTTTTATTCGCTGAAAAATTTTAACGCAAAACTTATAACAAATGAAATTTCAATCAAGGTAAATCAAGATGGTAAAGGTGTGGCTGTTCTTAACATTTCTGAAAACACCCCCGAATTTTGGAAACTTATGGCAAAAGGCAAAGGCACGAATACAGATAAACTTGTTGCAAACATTTTGAAATTTGAGAAAAATGAAAACGGAAGTTATAATGTTGTTATGGTTTTTGAAAGAATTTCACTTGTTAAGATAAAGCAGGTTTTAAATGCGGTGATTGAGTATTCCGATATCGCTGTTAAAATTGCAATTGGTTTAATCGGAGTGATGGCTTTGTGGCTTGGAATTATGAAGATAGGTGAGCTCGCGGGGTTGATAAATTTACTTGCAAAAATTGTTAAGCCAATTACAAAACGTCTTTTTCCAGATATACCATCAGAACATCCTGCGATCGGAGCAATCATAATGAACATCTCCGCAAATATGCTTGGTCTGGGAAACGCAGCAACTCCGCTTGGATTAAAAGCAATGGAAGAGCTTCAAAAGTTAAATCCAAAGAAAGACACCGCAAGCGATTCAATGGTGACATTTCTTGTAATTAACACAAGTGGGATGACATTGATACCAGCAACTGCAATTGCCGTAAGAGCAGCTCTTGGTTCGGGCGACCCAGCAGCAATTATTAGCACAACAATCGTCGGTGGATTCGCAGCAACAATTGCAGGTGTAACAGCAGCGAAAATTTTACAGCGACTTAAAATTTTTAGAAAAGAACTTGAAGAAAATAACGAAACAAAAACGGAGGTCAAAGAATGAGTTTCAAAGAGATTATGAATATAATTTCTGTCGTTGCAATACCTTTCGTTATTTTCACATTTTTAATCTACGGTTTTGCAAAGAAAGTAAAAGTTTATGAATCATTCGTTGAAGGCGCAAAAGAGGGATTTAATGTCGCAGTTAGAATTATCCCTTACCTTGTTGCAATGCTTGTTGCAATTGGAATTTTTAGGGCAAGTGGTGCGATGGATGTTCTTGTTGCAATTTTAAGCCCATTGACAAACTTAATTGGCTTTCCAGCAGAGGCGCTTCCAATGGCTCTTATGCGTCCATTGTCTGGAAGTGGCTCGCTCGGAATTATGACCGAAATAATGAAAACTTATGGACCTGATTCATTCCTCGGTCTTCTCGTTTCAACGATGTATGGAAGCACAGAGACAACTTTTTATGTGCTTGCTGTATATTTTGGCTCTGTCAACATAAGAAAAACAAGACATGCGGTTCTCGCAGGTGTGATCTCGGACATAACGGGCTTGCTTACAGCGTTTTTTATTTGTAAATTAGTTTTCGGATAGTGAAATTTAAACAAAAAAATTTCGGAGGTAAAAAATGAAAAGGACTTTGACTTTACTTCTTGCCTTGCTTGTCTTAACTTCTGCATATTCACAGCGAAGGGTTCAAAGAGAAACTCCAACAAAACCGCAAACAAGCGGTGAATTTACAGGCGGGCTTGGATTATCATGGTTTGATGGAAAACCATACTATCTTTTAAACATCTCACCAGAAATCGCTTTTGGAAAAATTGGAATTGGACTTGATGTTAATTTGAGAATCGGTGTAAATGATGGAAAAATAAGAAGCGAAGATTGGAACGAATTTTATGACTTTTTGAGAGCGATAAGATATGTAAGATATGGTTTAAAAGGTGATCCATTTTACGCACGGCTTGGGGCACTTGACTACGCAAGATTAGGACACGGGACAATTGTCTATTACTACAAAAACAACGCAAGTTATGACGACAGAAAAGTTGGGCTTGAATTTGATGTTGACTTTGGGAAATTTGGATTTGAATCTGTTTTCAGCGATTTGAAAAGAGTTGGTGTGTTTGGATTGCGTGGATATGTAAGACCTTTGAAATTTACACCCGCTGGAGGAATCCCAATAATTGGAAATCTTGAATTTGGAGCAACTTATGCGACAGATTTTGATAAAGATGCAATCGCTCATTATGATACAGTAAGCAGGAAAATTGTAAGAGATTGGGATAGACCCGATATTTTCGGATTTGATATCGGACTTCCAATTATAAAATCAAAAATTTTTGGTTGGGATGTCTATTTTGACTATATGAAATTTGTCAATTATGGAAGTGGAATTGCTTATGGAACTAATCTTGAATTTAGAGGGCTTGGAGTTTTAAACATTGGTGCGAAAATTGAGCGTAGAAACTTCGGCGATCAATTTTTGCCAAGTTATTTCAATTATTTCTACGAAGTTGAAAGATTTAATTTGAGAGATACTGTAAATGCAACGAGCAAATTACAAGCGTTGAGAAAAGCAAAGAAAACATCGGGAACTTATGGAGAGTTGTTTATCACAATTTTAGGACAATTGCAAATCGTTGGAAGTTATCAACAACTTGATGCAACTCCCGAAAGTGGGACTTTGCACCTTGACCTTCAAATGCCACAGGTTTTACCGACAATTGTTTTTGATGCTGGTTATGACAGGAGAAACATCAAAAACTTTGGCGATGTCTTCCGACTTGATGAACGCTCACTACTTTATGCTGAAATTGGTTATAAACCCGTCAAATATATCGTCGTGAGTATGCTTTATCAATGGACTTTCAAACCTGTGCGAACCGACAACGGGACAAAATATGAAGTTCAAAAAAGAGTTGAGCCGAGGGTGTCCTTTGTTTTTCCATTTGGTAAAAAGTAAAAAATTGGGGGCGTCTTTAAGACGCCCCTTTTTGAGTTTGAATTTTTAAAATCAAATTATAAACCCACGCAAGCACAACCCCACCGATAAATCCATCAATGAAACCTTCAACAAATCCTATAAATGCACCAGCGATGCTTATTTCATAAAGTGGAAATAATTTGCTTAAAAACGCAGTGCCTCTTTCACCCTGAAAAAAGAGTAATAAAGTTGCGATAAAAATCGCACTCCCTTCAATAAATCCAAGTCCAAAGCCAAGAGCAATTGTGTTAATTTTTTGATAATTCATTTTTCGCTTATCATTTTTTCTTTTCGCATTTCAAATGATTTCCAAATGAAATATATTGCTGGATAAACCAAAAGTTCAAGAATAAAGCTTGTCACAACTCCACCGACCATCGGCGCAGCAATTCTTTTCATCACATCTGCTCCTGTCCCATGACTCCACATTATTGGCAAAAGCCCCGCAATTATAGCTGAAACAGTCATCGCTTTCGGTCTTAATCTTTTCACAGCACCGTGATAAATCGCATTTTTCAAATCATCAATTGTTCTCAACATCCCTTTTCTTTTCCATTCTTCATAAGCAAGGTCAAGATAAAGAAGCATAACAACTCCGGTTTCAGCGTCAAGTCCCGCAAGAGCGATAATTCCAACCCAAACCGCAACGCTCATATTATAGCCAAGCAAATAAAGAAGCCAAATTGCTCCAACAAGCGAAAATGGAACAGCAAGAAAAACAATTATAACTTTCGTGACTGATTTCGTGTTAAGATAAATTATCACAAAAATGATAAGCAAAGTCGCAGGAATTATGTAATAAAGTTTTTGCTTTGCTCTCTCCATATATTCAAATTGACCGCTCCATGTTATTGTATAACCCTCGGGAAGTTTGATATTTTCTTCAACCGCTTTTTTAGCCATCTCAACATAAGTTCCAACATCATAATCTCTGAAATCAACATAAACCCAGACATTTGGTCTCGTATCTTCACTTCTTATAACCATTGGACCTTTCTTAATTTCAATATCCGCAAGCTGAGCAAGTGGAATCTGCGCACCCGTCGGAGTTGAAACAAGAACCCGCCTCAAATTCTCAACATTATCTCTTAACTCTCTCGGATACCTTACACTTACAGGATATCTTTCAAGTCCTTCAACAGTCGTTGTAACTTCCATCCCACCAATTGCAGTCATTATAACATCTTGCACATCTCCAACAGTTAATCCATATCTTGCGCATTCTTCTCTTTTGATTTTAAAATCAACATAATTTCCTCCAAGAACTCTTTCAGAATAAGCCGAAACTGTGCCCGGAACTTTCCTTATAACTGCCTCAACTTGTTTCCCGATTTCTTCAAGCACTTTCAAATCAGAGCCGGCGATTTTAACTCCGACAGGGGTTCTTATCCCTGTTGAAAGCATATCAATTCTGGTTTTTATTGGCATTGTCCATGCGTTTGACAATCCCGGAATTTGCAGAGCTTTATCCATTTCTCTAATCAACTTTTCAGGCGTCATTCCAGGTCGCCATTCTTCTTCTGGTTTTAACATAATTGTCGTCTCAATCATATCAAGTCCAGCTGGATCTGTTGCTGTTTCAGCTCTACCAATTTTTCCAAAAACATGATGAACTTCTGGAAATTGTTTTATGATTTTATCCGTCTGTTGCAAAATTTCCTTTGCCTTTGTAATTGAAATTCCCGGCAAAGTCGTTGGCATGTAAAGAAGGTCTCCCTCCCACAAAGGTGGCATAAATTCCGAGCCAATTTTTGAATAAGGAATGTAAGTTAAAGCAAGAATTAAAATCGCAAAAGCAATGACAAGCCATTTAAATCTCAAAACAAAATTCAAAATCGGATGATAAATTTTCATCAAAATTTTGTTAACAGGATTTTTCTCCTCCGGTGGAATTTTCCCTCTGATAAAATACCCCATTAAAATTGGGACAATTGTAATTGAAAGAAGTGCAGCTGCAGCCATTGAATATGTCTTCGTGTATGCAAGCGGTTTAAATAATCTTCCCTCTTGTGCTTCAAGAGCAAAAACAGGAAGGAACGAAACCGTTATCACAAGCAAAGAATAAAAAAGCGAAGGTCCAACTTCCTTTGAAGCATCAAGAATGATCTTCCAGTGATCTTTCTTACCAGCATCATGCTCAAGATGTTTATGCGCATTCTCAATCATAATTATCGCAGCATCAACCATAGCTCCAATTGCAACGGCAATGCCACCAAGCGACATTATGTTCGCATTAATCCCCTGAATTTTCATCACTATGAATGAAATCAAAATTGCAGTTGGAAGAGTAAATATCGCGACAAGCCCACTCGTGAAATGAAAGAGAAAAAGCAAACAGACAAGAGCAACGATAATTGATTCCTCAATTAATTTCTCACGCAATGTCGCAATTGAGCGCTTTATAAGCTCAGACCTATCATACACAGTTATAATTTTAACATCTTCGGGAAGACCAGATTTTAATTCTTCAAGCTTCTTCTTAACCCCTTCAATAACTTTTAAAGCATTTTCACCGTGCCTCATAACAATTATTCCACCAACAACTTCACCTTCACCATTTAATTCAGCAATTCCCCTTCTCATCATCGGCTCAATTGAAACGGTAGCAACATCACCAAGATAAATCGGCGTCCCATCGCCAAAAATCCTATTTTGAGATTCACCTTTTTGCAACTCAAAATTTTGCATTTCCATATTTGAATTACCCATATCCATATCTGAGCTTCCCGACATCGTCATATTTTGCATCTGCGAAGGCAGTTTTACAAATTTGCTTACTCCAACAGGAATTTTCTTTATATCATCAATCGTCTTTATGTATCCAAGTCCACGAATCATATATTCCATCTCACCCATTTCTATCACTTCGCCACCAACATCATTATTGCTTCGTTTTATCGCATTTATCACCTGATTTAAGGGAATGTTATACGCAAGAAGTTTATTTGGGTCAACCGTTATACGATAACTTTTCACAAATCCTCCAATGCTTGCAACTTCTGCAACACCTTCAACACTTGTTAAAGCATATCTCAAATACCAATCCTGAATTGAACGAAGCTCACTTAAATCTCTCTTATCTGAAACAAGAGCATACATATAAACCCATCCAACTCCCGTCGCATCAGGTCCAAGAGCTGGGACAACTCCTTTTGGAAGTTTATTCACTGCGTAATTTAAATACTCAAGCACTCTGCTTCTTGCCCAGTAAAGATCGGTTCCATCTTCAAAAATCACATAAACAAGAGAAAAACCAAAAAATGAATAACCACGCACAACTTTTGACTTTGGCACCGATACCATTGCAGTTGTAAGTGGGTAAGTTACTTGTTGCTCAACTATCTCGGGTGATTGCCCAGGATATTGAGTGTAAATTATCACTTGAACATCGCTTAAATCTGGAATTGCATCAATTGGAATTGTCTGAATTGAATAAATACCTGCGATAATTGCAAACAAAACCGTGAGGATAACGAGAAATTTGTTGTTGATTGACCATTCAATTATTTTTTGAAGCATTTGATTTTGAAAACTTTGTTTTTGATTTTTCACTTCACATACTTTTCTGGATTCTTCTTAAACTTTTCAAGGTCTGCTTTCATACAGAAATAATACTTTTTCCCTTTGTAGACGAAAGAAAGTTCCTCATTGGGCTCAATTTCCATACCGCAAACAGGGTCAACAACTTTATCAGCGATATGCTTATGCTCTTCGTGTGTAGTTTCACGAGATTTTGATTTTTGAATTTTTTTCTCCTTCTGTTCATCGCGTTCTTTTATTCCGACTTGCTCATGTTCGTGCTTCATCTCGGGACTTTCTGTCTTCTCAATGACCATTGAATTCCCGTGTTGATGTGTTAAGCCAGCAAGTGCAGCTTTGAGATTGCTTTCCGAATCTATGAGAAAGTGCGACGATGTGACTATGTTTTGATTTTCATGTAAACCTTCAAGCACTTGATAATATCCATCCGCAAGCACTCCAAGTTTAACCTCAACAGATTTGAACCTTCCCCCACCTAAAGCGACCACAACTATGTCTCTTTCACCTGTTCTTATCACAGATTGTTCAGGAACAACCAAAGCGTCAATTGCAACATTTGATTTTATATTCACATTTACATACATATCTGGCTTCAACAAAAAATCTGGATTCTCAAATTCAAGTCGCACTTTGACTGTTCTTGTATCGCTTTGAAGAAATGGATAAATGTATTCAACTTTTCCTTTCAAAATTTTTCCAGGGAAATAGGGAATTTCAATCTCAGCATCTAAACCAACTTTTACCCACGGCAACTCATACTCATAAATATCCGCATAAACCCAAATAGTTGAAAGATCCGCTATTTTCATCAAATTCATCCCCTGCGAAATCTTCATACCTTGAAAAATGTTTTTCTCAACAACAATACCATCAACAGGCGAGAAAAAAACAAGCGTTTTGCGAATCTGTCCTGTTGTTTCAATTTCTTTTATCTGCGACTCTGAAATATCCCAGTAAAGAAGTCGCTTCCTTGCGCTTTCAACAAGTTGGTTTACTCCCTCAATTATATTCGGATCTTTGCTACCGGAAACGCTTTTTCTATAATTTATCGCCTGCAGATATTCTTCTTGCGCCGTGACAAGTTCAGGACTGTAAATCTCAAACAATGGTTCTCCATTCCGGACAAATTTTCCAGTGTAATCAACATAAAGTTTCTCAATCCATCCCGAAACCTTGGTCGTAATTATTGCGATTTTTCTCTCATTGTAATCAATCCTTCCAACTGTTCTTATCGTCTTTGTCAATTTCATTCTTCGCACTGGCTCAACTCTAACGCCAATGTTTTGAACAATTGTTGGGTCAATTTTTATTACGCCTTCTTCTGTTTCTTCTTCACCCTCATAAACAGGAACAAGATCCATACCACAATCTGGAGCTTTACCCGGTTTATCGCTTGTTATCCAAGGATGCATCGGGTCTTTATAGTAAAGAATTTTTCGCTCAACTTTTTGATTATGTGAGCTTACCTCACCCTTTCCCGAATGAATTAATTTCCCAATGAAAAATCCAGCAAAAAGTGATGCAAGCGAGATAAGTATAAACGCAAGGATAAGTTTTGCTTTCATTTTTCCCTAAAAATTTTTGTTTTCAATTTTTTAAATCACCGCAAATTTGTGCCTGCAAGCATTTCAAGTTCCGCAATTTTTGAATTGTAACTTGCAAAAATTTTTTCGTATTGAATCTGGTAATTGTAAAGGGTCATAAAATTATCAACAAGCGTCATAAAATCAATTTTTCCAACTTGATAACCAACAAGTCCGACATTCAAATTTTGCGTTGCCTGCGGTATTAAACCATTTTTGTAAAGATCAATTAGTTTCAAATCACCGTCAATTTCATTTAATTTCTCATAAATCATCTTTGAAATCTCATTCTTGATCGCCAAGAGTTTTGCTTCGGATTGAGAAACATTTAACATTGTCTCTTGAATTCTTAAATTTTGCTTGCTCCTGAAGAAAATTGGAAGATTGAACCCTATTGAAAAACTTAACACATCAAGCGCCTTCATCCCCAATGGGTCAACTGCGGAGCGTTGTCCATAAGAAAATTTTATTTCAAAATCAGGAATTATCTCTTTTTTCGCAAGCTGGGTCATTATGCTATCTTTTTCCACCATCTTTTTCATTGCAATTATCATCGGATTGTTTTCAAAGGCAAGTTTCTCAATCTCATCATAACTTTTTTTAAACTCAACAAAACTTATTTCATCTGGGATATAAACGGAATCGCTTGCTTTCCTGTAAAGAAGCGAATTAAAACGAACAATTATATTTTTTCTCTCCGTTTCCATCCTTATCAATTCATCAGTCATCTTTGAAAGCTCAACCTGCGCCTTCAAAACATCTTGCTGAATTCCCTGACCTGTCGCAAATCTTGTTGATGTGATTTTGATGAAGTCCTTGAGAAGGTCAATTGATTTTTTTGTGATCTCAACTGCCCTCGTCATATAGTAAATTTCAAAATAAAGCATCTTCACATTTGCAATAAGTTCAAGTCGTTTTGACTCGTAAATTTCTTTTGCAATCTCGTAATCTTTTTCAGCCATCTTCCCCATCAAAGAATACTTCTCTGGATACATAAGCATTTGAGAAATTCCAATCTCTTTCATCGTCATCATATCTGATGTAAAGCTAAAATTAACAGGCAGGTTTGTGATTCCAACCATAAGCATAGGGTCAGCTGGCGTCTTCGCCTGTCTTATTCGCTTGGAAATTGCTTCCATTTGAATTTTGTATGAATTAAGCTCTGGATTATTTTCAACCGCAATTTTGATGTAATCATCAAGCGTTTGAGAAAAACTCAAATACGGAAAAATCAAAAGCAAAATCAACGATTTGATAAATTTCATATTTCAAGAAATTTTTGTTTGAAAAAATTTTGCACAAAAACTGAAAAATTTAGAACATCAAAAAGATTCTTTTGTAAGCTGGAATTTTGATTTTAGCGGGTTAAGTCAAAATCAAATGAGAAGTGAAGAATTTAAAATTGGTATGTCTGATCGGGGAGGCGATATAAAAATTGCAGTGATGATTTTCGGTGAGAAATTGAACGGCAAATTGATTATTTCACTCTTTAAAGTTATCTGATTTGAGATTAACTTTGAGACATCATCTTTAAAACTTGCAAAATCCTGAACATTTTCCTTTTCAAATTTTTTCACAGTGCAACATTTTGAAACACCAGAAATAGAAACTTCATTTTGTTCATCTCCCGTTGAACATACACACGAGATATCTACGTTCATTTTCTGGGACATTTTACAAAATGAAATGACATTTGAAAATTGAAGTGTCCCAAGCAGAAAAACCACAAGCGTAAATGTGTTAATAAGTGCTTTCATACTTTGCTATCGTTTGAATTAATTTCACAAATTGTAACCTTAAATCGGACAAAAAAGTTTCAATAAGATTCACTTTCATCGGGGAATTTGCCACTTTTGACATCTTGTATATAATTTTCAAATGCATTTTTGATGAGTTTTGAAAGTTCAGCGTATCTTCGCACAAATTTCGGCTTAAATTCTTCAAATAATCCAAGCATATCATAGACAACGAGGACCTGACCATCGCAATGCGGTCCAGCGCCAATTCCAATTGTCGGGATTGAAAGGGATTTTGTAATTTGCTTTGCGAGTTCCGATGGAATTTTTTCAAGCACAATTGCAAACGCTCCAGCTTGTTCAAGTGCCATCGCATCATTTAAAATTTTTTCAGCTTCTTTCTCATCAACTCCTCTCACATCATAACCGCCAAATTTATGAATGCTCTGTGGCGTCAATCCCAAATGCCCCATCACAGGGATACCAATTGATGTTAATTTTTTCACGACTTCAACAATTTCGCTTCCACCTTCAAGTTTAACAGCTTCTGCACATGTTTCTTTCAAAACCCTTCCACAATTTTTAACCGCTTCTTCAACGCTGACTTGATATGTAAGAAATGGCATATCAACCACAACCATTGCTCTTTTAACACCTCTACAAACCGCCTTCGTATGATAAATCATATCTTCAAGTGTCACAGGCAAAGTTGTTTTATGCCCTTGAAAAACATTCCCGAGCGAGTCACCAACAAGAATTACATCAATGCCTGCTTCGTCAAGAAGTTTAGCGATGATAAAATCATATGCGGTAAGCATTGCGATCTTTTCGCCATTTCTCTTCATTTCAATTAATGTCTTCGTAGTTACCTTCTTCATAGAGAAATTAAATCAAGTTTTTCAATTTCAAATTCTTCATCAAGCAAAATTTTGTCTTCAAATTCAATTCCAAACTCTTGCTTAAACCCCTGCTTCAACGCTTCTGCGACATCATCAAACGAGACATTGCGATGCAAAATCTCATTCAAGCAAATCGTCTTTTCTTCAATTTCAGCTCTAATTTTTTCAACTATCTCAATAGAATCAATTTTCAGAAATTCTGGCAATTTTCTGTGAAATTCTCCAATTAAAATTGAGCCATGTTGAAGGACTACATCGCCAAATCTTCTTTGTGCGCTTCCAACAAGTTTTTTGCCTTTAAATTGAACTTCATATTTCGCTGAGCTCGCAAAACAAGGAATTGATTTAAAATCTTTGTAGAAACTTCTGAAATCGTGCTCCGTTTGAGCAAGTTCAAGCTCAACACCAAGCAAATTTAACCCACGGACAATTGCACGACTTATGAGATTGTAAATCTCAATTACACTTTTACCATACGAATTCATAACCACTGAATATGTTAACTCCTCAGCATGTAAAACCGCTCTTCCCCCGGTCGGTCTTCTCACAAATCCAATTCCTGCGTTCTTTATCTTTTCAAAATCAAAAACACTCTCATCTTGATTATACCCGATTGAAATCGTATAAGGTCTCCATCCATAAACCCTCAGCACAGGTCTTATCCTGCCTTTTGAAAACAGAAAGGCAAGATGTTCATCAAATTTCATATTAAAATTCCCATTACGAAATCCGGTGTTTAAAAAAATCCATTTTTCACTCATAAGGACCTCTTATTATGCCACGCTGACTTGATTCAATGAAGTTTATTATGTTCTGGATTTCCGGGGTTGGTTCAAATTCGTCTTTTAACTTCTTAACAGCTTGGCTCACGGTTAAATTTGACTGGTAAATTATTCTGTAAGCGGATTCAATTCGTTCAATTGTCTCTTTCGGGAAATTTCTTCTCTTTAAACCAACAATGTTAAGTCCTTCAAATCGCAACGGCTCTCTTGCAGCCATTATGTATGGTGGTACATCTTTCGGAACACGCCATCCACCACCAACGATTGAATGCTGTCCTATTCTGACAAATTGATGAACTGGAACAAGTCCTCCAATTACGACATAATCTTCAACAACGACATGACCTGCAAGATTTACAGCATTCGCCATTATAACATTATTCCCTATCACGCAATCGTGAGCCACATGAACATAAGCCATCAAAAGACAATTACTTCCTATGATTGTTTTTCCTGAATGAGATGTCCCTCTGTTGAGCGTGCAAAATTCACGAATTATCGTATTATCCCCGATCTCAAGCGTTGTCTCTTCGCCCTTAAATTTTAAATCCTGCGGAATTGAGCCAACAGATGCACCGTGAAAAATTTTACAATTTTTCCCAATCCTTGTCCCATAACCAATGAAAACATTTGAACCTATCTCGGTCCCATCTCCAATTATGACATTATCTTCAATAACGGTAAAAGGTCCAATTTTGACATTTTCCCCGATTTGTGCATTTGGGCTGACAACAGCCCGAGGATCAATGAATGTGCTCATGCTTCTTTCTCTGATGTTTGTTCAACTCCAACTTGTTCTGGTTTAGTGACGATTGCTGCCATCATCTCCGCCTCTGCGACTAATTTGCCATCAACATAAGCTCTGCCATACATCGTGCAGTATTTACTTCGCCGGTCAACCATCTCAACCTCATAAACAAGTGTATCTCCCGGAAAAACAGGTCTTCTGAATTTTGCATTTTTTATCGCCATAAAATAGACATAACGATTTTCCATTGACTCCTCACCATTCAAAAGCAAAATCCCCCCCGTCTGAGCCATTCCCTCAATTATCAAAACACCTGGCATTATCGGATGACCTGGGAAATGACCTTGAAAGAAAAATTCATTGCCTGTGACATTCTTAACACCAATGATTTTCTCGCCCATTTTAAAATCAACTATCTTATCCACAAACAAGAATGGATATCTATGTGGCAGAATTCTTTGAATTGCATTTATATCAAAAACAATTCCTTCCTTCTTTTCAAATTGATATTTTTTGACAAGTTTCTTCTGCAAGTAAAGTTTTCTTATCTTCTTTACAAATTCAATGTTGCTTGCGTGTCCGGGTCTTGCTGCGAGTATCTGCGCCTTCATCGGTGCTCCAACAAGAGCCAAATCACCAAGTAAATCAAGAAGCTTGTGTCGCGCTGGCTCGTTTTTAAACCTCAATGGTTTGTTGTTCAAAATTCCATTGCTACCAAGAAAAACAACCTCATTTAAGCCAAATTTTTTACTCAATCTTTCTATCTCATCCTGAGAAAGTTCCCTATCAACTATAACAATCGCATTATCAAGATTTCCACCTCTTATTAATCCCTGCTCATAAAGCATCTCAACCTCGTGAAGAAAACAAAAAGTTCTTGCAGGTGCAAACTCCGTAACAAATTCCTTCTCAAGCGAAAACAATCCAGTGTGCTGACTTCCAAGCGCTGGATTTTTATAATCAATCATAATCGTGATCCTGAAATCATCAAGTGGCAAAGCTGCAATGTCAACCCCTTTGCTCTCATCTGAATACAAAATTGCTTGATCTATGATGAGATAATCTTTCGGCTCGTCTTGCTTTTCAATCCCAGCTTCAAGAAGTGCATCAACAAATGGCTTTGCGCTCCCATCCCCAACAGGTGGTTCAATTGAATCAAGCTCAATCAAAATGTTGTCAATTTGCAATCCCGCAATTGCAGCAAGAACATGTTCAACAGTGTGAACCCTTACATCACCGATTCCAAGTGTCGTTCCACGGCTTACATCAACAACATATTCAACAAGAGCTGGGATTTCTGGTGCTCCACCTAAATCAATTCTTTTAAATCTTATCCCGTAATTTGGCGGTGCCGGTTTAAATGTGATCGTGCACCATTGACCTGTATGCAATCCAACGCCAGATAAAGATACCGGCTTTTTTATCGTCTGCTGTTGAACTAACATATTCAACCTCCTGAAACTAATTTTTCAATTTTACTTTTCAAATCACGAAACTCTTTAATCAAATCCGGAAGCTGTCTTATTGCTCCTTCTATTCTCAAAGCAACTGAATGCTCTCTCGCCGGATAACCAAAATAAACTTTCCCCGGCTCTGTAATTGATTTTGAAACTCCCGATTGTGCAGCTATCGTCGTTCTATCCGCAATTTCAATATGTCCAACTATCCCAACTTGTCCAGCAAGGACACAGTTTCTGCCAATTTTCGTGCTTCCTGCGATCCCCGTCTGTGCTGCTATCACCGTGTTTTCACCAATTACAACATTATGTGCGATTTGAATCAAATTGTCAAGTTTTGCACCACGCTTTATAACTGTCTCACCAAGCGTCGCCCTGTCAATTGAACAATTTGAGCCAATTTCAACATCATCTTCAATCACAACTATCCCAACCTGTGGAATTTTTTCATAACTTCCATCCGGTCTTGGCGCAAATCCAAATCCATCACTTCCAATGACAGTTCCAGAATGAATTATAACCCTGTTACCGATTTTACACTTATGATAAATCGTCACATTTGGATAAATCAAGACATCATTCCCAATCTCCACATCATCTCCAATCACAACCCCGGGCATAATCGTCGTGTTGTTTCCGATTCGGACTCTTTCACCTATAACCGCATTCGCTCCAATGCGAACATTTTTCCCAAGAACAGCGCTCTCTGATACAACCGCAGTTGGATGAATCCCGGGCGGAAGCAATTCAACAGGCGGATTTAAAAGTTTCAAAACCTTAACAAAAGCAAAATATGGATCATCAACAAGCAAAATTGACAAATCATCACGTCTTTTGGCAAAATTTTTTCCAACTATAACAGCCGACGCTTTTGTCGTGTCAAAAAATTTTTCATATTTTGGATTTGCAATAAATGTTATATCACCATCAACCGCACTTTGTATTTCCGCAACTCGCTTTATCTCAACATCTTCATTTCCAATCAACTCACAGTTTAAAAATTTCGCTATATCAGCTAATTTCACGGACGGTATTTATTTTATTTGCAAAAGTTTGTTCAGGACTTTTTGAGTTAGATCGTATTTCTCATTTGCGTATAGCAACAAAATCTCTCCGCCTTTATCAAAGACAAAATCAAAACCTTCTTCAACCGCAACTTCTTTTATTGCATTAAAAATTTTGTTCTGAATTGGTTTCACAAGCTCATCTTGCTTACGATAAAGTTCGCCATCAGGTCCAAATTTCTGCATTTGATATTCTGCGATTTTTCTATCAAGTTCGCTCAATTCTTTTTCCATTTGCGCTCTTGCTTCATCCGTAAGAATAAGTTTTCTTTTTTCGTATTCATCATATTTTGCTTTCCATTCGTCTCTCATTTTTTGAAGTTCGCTTTGCCACTGTTGGACAAGCGCATCAATTCTTCTTTGTGCTTCTTGCGCCTCTGGAAGTTGCTTCATAATGGTTTCAGAATCAACATAACCAATTTTTATCTGTGAAAATAAGGATGAAAGCGAAAACAAAATCAAAAAAGCAAATCTGAACAAGGACTTCATTTAGATTTCGCTCCCCTTGTTAATTTGTCAAGAACTTTATAAGTTATATCAAATTGCTTATCCGCATAAAGCAAAATCACATCCCCAGCTTTATCAAAAACAAAGTTTAACTTTTCTTCCCTTGCGACATCTTCAATTGCATCAATTATTTTGTCTCTCAAAGGTTTAAGCCGTTTTTCTCTCTCCATTTCAAATTCACCTTGCGGTCCAAGTTTTTGAGCTCTGTATTCATAAATTTTTTGCTCAAGTTCAAGAATTTCTCTCTGCATCTGTTCTTTTGCTTGCTGGTTCAACATCGCTTCTTTTTTCTGATACTCCTCAACTTTACTCTGATATGTTTTGGTCATTTGATCAAGTTCGTTTTGATATTTCTGCAAAAGGTTGTCAAGCTCTTTTTGAATTCGCTGTGCTTCTGGCAACTGCTGTAAAATAACCTGCGAATCAACATAACCAATTCTTATCGTCGCCTGTTGTGCGTAAATTACTGTGGCAAAGATTAAAGATGTTAACAGAGCCAATTTTTTCATCATTATTTCTCTCCGATTTTAGTTTTAAAATTAAAAACCTCTTCCAAACTGGAAATGGAAATGCCATCCGTCGGGCTTGCCGTCTTTAGGTCTTACATCCTCAAAACCGTAACCATAATCAAAGCCAATTAAACCAATGGGTTGCATATGAAGACGCACCCCAAATCCAATTGAGCGATTTAAGTCAAAAATGTTCGCTTGCCTTGTCCTCGCCCATGCATTCCCAGCTTCAGCAAATAATAGCAAATATATCGGCATCGGATTCATCGTCAAACCAAAACGAATTTCAGTCGTGTATTTCATTAAAATTTTCCCCTCAGGAACACCATTTGGTGTCACTCCTATTGACATATCTTCATACCCACGAAGCGGTGTAACAGCTATATAACCAAGTCCCGTCCCACCCATTGAAAATCTCTCTATCGGCGGAATAAATGAATCTTTTTTAAAGCCATCAACATATCCCCAATCAAAAGAATTATACCAGACAAGCTTATCCCAGTTGAAAATCCTGCTATACCATTCAGAACTAAAATAAACTTTGAAATAATCCGTTGTCCCAGGAAGCGGTCCACCTGAAATTTCGGTTGACAAAGAAACATTTGAACCAATCGTCGGAAATATCGGATTATCAATGCTATTTCTTGAGATAACCTGCGTCAAACTGAACTGACTCCATTTACCTTGCTGATAATAATCGCTTGTTCCACCGACATTGTAAATTTGAAACCTGAAAACATAATCAACTCTGAAATAATCATCTGGCCATCTCAATCTCCTACCTAAACTAAACGAACCACCAGTTTGCCTCAAATCATATGTAAAGCCATATCTTGTATCAAATAAATTGAATCCAATTGAAGTGGGCGTATCCCTGAACCACGGTTCTCTGAAACTCAAACTGAAAGTTCTGTAATCATATCTTCCAAAAACCCATTCAAGATTTAACATCTGACCATCACCACCACGCCACGGCTCTGTAATTGAGAAATTGTTAAATGTAACGCCAATGCTACCAATCAAACCAAAACTGCTGTATCCAACTGATGCATTAAAAGTATCGCTTGACTTTTCCTCAACTTCATAAGTCAAATCAACCGTTGAATCGCTCACCATCCTGTAATCTGGTTTGAGTTTCTCCTGATTAAAATAATTCAACACTGCAAGATTTCTTATACTTCTTATGATGTCGCTTCTGCTAAAATACTTTCCCGGAATAGTGTAAAGTTCTCGCCTTATAACTTTATCCTTCGTCTTCGTGTTCCCTTTTATATCAACCCTTCTTATTCTGAACTGTTTCCCTTCAAAAACATGAATGACTATATCAATCGTGTCTTCACTTATTTTAACCTCCTCTGGTTGCATATTCACCGTAAGATACCCATTGTCAAGATAAAGCGAAGCGACATCTGTTTGTTGTTCATTACCATATAAATTTTTCTCAAACTTTTCACGATTGTAAATATCCCCCAACTTAAAATCAAGCCGTTCGCTCAAAACTTTGTCATCAAAAACAGTATTCCCTTCCCACTTAACATTTCTCACCTTGTATTGCGGTCCTTCGTAAACCTTTATCTTGACGAAAAGATGCTCTTTCTTTTCATCTGTGTAAATTGAATCATCAAGTATGGTTGCGTCCTTAAAACCTTTCTTTCTATAAAACTCAATCAATTTCTTTTTATCTTCCTCATACTTTTTCCTGTCAAATTTCGCAGTTCGCCAAAACATCCACCATTTCTTCTCTTTCGTCTCCTTCATTGCCCCTTTCAAATCCCCATCCTTGACTTTGACATTTCCTTCAAAGATAATTTTTTTAATTGAAATTTTCTTTCCTTCGTTTATCTTTACCTTTAAATTTGCCCGTCCTTCCTTCGTTGGTATTATTTCAAACTTAACATCTGCGAGAAAATAACCTTTTTCTTCATATGCCTTTTTAACCTCGTTCTCAATTGAAGTCAATCTATGCTCGGCTATTACCTGACCCCTGACGAGATTGATTTTGTTCTTTATGTCCTTTGTTGATAGGGCTTTGTTCCCTTCAATCACAATATCTTCAAGCCGTGGGTATTCTTCAACTCTTATAAGAAGATAAACTCCATCGCCAACCTGATTTTCTATCTCAATGCTTACATTTTTAAAAATTCGCAAAGCCCAAAGTTGTTTTATAGCATTTCTAATTTTATCCCCAGCAACAATTATATTCCCAACCCTTGTAAAACTTATTTCATCACCGACTTTTAATCCGGAGTTTGCAATTATTGCCGCTGGTTGAGCGACAATATTTCCCTCAACCGATATACCAAGAATTTTATAAACTTCCTGCTGTTGAGCAAATAAGATTGACTGAATCAAAATTAAAACAACAAAAATTTTACGCATTTCCATTTAAACCTTTCTTTTTTATCTGCTCGCTCGTCATACCAAATCGTCTTTCTCTTTTTTGATAGTCCCTAATCGCCTCATAAAGATGTTTTCTTCTGAAATCAGGCCATAGACAATCGCAAATGTAAAGTTCTGTATACGCAATCTGCCACAGCAAGAAATTGCTTATCCTATATTCCCCACTTGTTCTGATGAGCAAATCTGGGTCTGGAATGCCAGCAGTCCTCAAATATCTTGAAAAAAGTTTATCGTTTATATCTTCAACTTTAATTTTTCCATCTTTAACATCTCTTGCGATATCCCGCACCGCTTCAATTATTTCCCATCTCCCGCTGTAACTTAAAGCAAGATTTAAAATCATTCTCTTGTTATTCTTTGTCTTCTCAATCGCCTCTTTAAGTTCCTTTTGAACCTCAACAGGCAAACTCTCAATATCTCCGATAGCCATCAATTTAATATCGTTCTTGTGAAGGTTTTCCGTCTCCGTTCTCAATGTCCTTATCAAAAGTTTCATCAGCGTATCAACCTCCTGTCTTGGTCTTCTCCAATTTTCAGTTGAAAAAGCAAAAAGCGTGAGATATTTTACCCCAAGTTGTGCACATGCTTCAACAACATCACGGACGGATTTGACTCCTTCTCTGTGTCCTGCAACTCTCGGGAGTCCTCTTCTCTTTGCCCATCTTCCGTTGCCATCCATTATGATTGCAATGTGCGTGGGAATTTCACCGCTTTTTTTCAATTCCTCTTGAATTTTTCTATCCTGTGAACTCTTTGATGAACCAACCTGTGATGATGATACTGCGTCGCTCACTTTATCCGAATCT
>Ga0105162_1000733_pt1 | contig 20164 bp, 16 predicted proteins | sample JNZ201metaG_FD_81532 | JGI IMG/M metagenome (GOLD analysis project Ga0105162, IMG submission 81532) | Hot spring microbial communities from Jinze hot spring, China to study Microbial Dark Matter (Phase II) - JNZ 20120812A | ecosystem: Environmental > Aquatic > Thermal springs > Hot (42-90C) >...
ATAACCTCACCAATGACACATAAAACTTAATATAGATGGTTCAAAATCAGGTTTCATTTAGGTTACCTCAGCTTTTTTAACTGATTTAAGTCCTAAAACAGCAATTATTATTCCTAATAAACATAATGCAGCCACAATGGGGAAAACTGCGAAATAAGATCCTGTAATATCTTTAATCCTTCCTGAAAGAAGAACTCCAGCAATTGCTCCAGCTCCATATGCAGTAAAGACTAATCCATAATTTTTCCCATAAAATTTGGTTCCAAAAAAGATTTTTGTTGCTGTAGGTGCAATTGCAAGCCATCCTCCCAAATTTAACCATAATAAACAAAATCCAATAATAAATATAAGTTTTTCTCTTAGAGTATATATTAATAGGGAAGCAACTCCAATTATTAAAAAGGAAAGAATTGCAGCAGCCTTTGGTTTTATTTTATCTGTTAATGCACCAAATAATGGTCTCCCAAGAAAGTTAAAAATTGCATATAAGGATACTGTAAAGGCTGCTATTTCAGGAGTTAGACCAACCTCTCTTCCAGCAGGAGCTGAAATTCCTATAGCCATTAATCCAGCAAGACAGCCTATAGTATAAGTTAACCATAGTGCCCAAAAAGCCCCGGTTTTAATCATTTCGTTTCTATCAAGTTCAATCTGAGCTATAGTAGCTGTAGAAGAAGATTGAGCAGTTTTTATTTCAAATCCTTCAGGTTTCCATCCTTCTGGAGGAAATTTATAAGGCAAAGATAGTAATATAAGGATTATCAAAAATGCTATCCCAAGATATAAAAAGGTATTTAAAGGGCCAACAGTTCCAATTAGCTGTTTAATAATAGGTCCTGTCACTAATGCTGAAAGTCCAAAACCTCCTACAGTTAATCCTATTGCTAAACCAGCTCTGTCAGGGAACCATTTAGCTGAAGTGGCAATAGGAGCTCCATAAACTACTCCTACTCCTATACCCCCTATAACTCCATATAATAGTGTTAAAATATTAATATTAGGAGAAAAGGATGCAGCTATCCATCCAATTCCTACTAAAATTCCTCCTAAAATCATTGTAGTTCTTGGTCCCCATTTTTGAATTAAATTTCCTGCAAAAGGCATAGCTATAGCAAACATAGCTAAAAATATCATAAATGGTAACCCGCTTTGTGTAGCTGTTATTCCCCACAATTTTTCTAAAGGAGGTCTAAAAATACTAAAAGCATAAATTGCTCCAAGACAAACATTAATAATAAGACCAAAAATAACATAAACCCATCTTCCACTTTCTGCCCTCATCCCCAAAATTTTAACTTCCTCCATTTTTTCCTCCTTTAATTTAGATTATAAACAAGGGCATAAAGGTTACCCCTTTATGCCCTTGTTTTAGTTTTAAATGGTTTCTTCACCATGAACTAATTGCCAGATTTTTTCAACTACATCAGGATTAACAAGGGTTGTAACATCTCCATAATCTTTTCTTGCATTTGATATGCAAGCAAGAATTCTGCGCATAATTTTACCTGAACGAGTTTTAGGCATATCAGGAACTATATATACATGAGCAGGAGTAGCAATAGGTCCTATTATTTTTCTTACTGCCTCTCTAACTTTATTTTGTATTTCTGGAGATGGTTCATAACCATCCTTAAGAGATATATATAGATCTGGAACATGTCCTTTAATTTCATCAATCTTAGGAACAACAGCTGCCTCTGCAACTCCTTCTACGGTAAGAGCTGCTGATTCAACTTCTTTTGTACCTATTCTATGACCAGCTACATTGATAATATCATCAACTCTTCCAAGAATTCTAAAATATCCATTAGCATCACAGGTAGCTGCATCACCTGCAAAATAAGGCCAGTCACGCCAGTCTTTACTTTCCTTATTTTTACAATATTTCTCATAATAACCTTTTACCATTCTTTCGGGATTACCCCATATAGTGAGCATTCTGCCAGGCCAAGGATTTCTAATACAGATATTCCCAGCTTTACCTGAACCAGGGGGTATTTCATTACCTTCTTCATCATAAATAACCGGATAAATACCAAGTGCACCTGGACCAGTGCTTCCTGGTTTCATTTTTTCTACTGCTGGTAAATGAGCGCATAACCAACCACCATTTTCTGTTTGCCACCAAGTGTCAAGAATTACAGCTTGTTTTTTCCCCACAGCTGTATAGTACCATCTCCATACCTCAGGTTCTATAGGTTCACCTACTGTGACCATAAGCTTGAATTTATAATTATATTTAGAAGGATCACTACCTGCTCTTTTTAACATACGGATTGCAGTTGGAGCTGTATGAAAAATTGTTACTCCATATCTTTCAGCAATTCTCCATGGTCTATCAGGATCTGGATAAGTTGGAACTCCTTCGTACATTAAGACAGTTGCACCTATAGCTAAAGGTCCATAAACTATATAGCTATGTCCTGTAATCCATCCAATATCTGCCATACACCAGTGAATATCCTCGGGATGAATATCATGCATATATTTACATGTTCCTGCTACATAAGCTAGATACCCTCCTGTTGAATGAACACATCCTTTTGGAGTTCCGGTGGAACCAGAAGTATACATTATAAAAAGCGGAGCTTCAGCAGGCATAGGAACATAGGGAACTACTTTACCTCTATGTTTTTTTAGTAATTCTTCAATTAAGAAATCCCTTCCTTCAACAAGTTTAGAAGAAGATTTATATTCTCCCCTGTGTCTTTGCCATATTAATACTTTTTCAACCTTATGGCCTCTTTTTTCACAAGCTTCAACAGCTATATCAGCCTGTATTTTATGATCAATCCATTTTCCATTTCTATAATATCCATCAATAGTAATTAATATTTTACTTCCTGCATCTATAATTCTATCAGCACAGGCATATCCACTAAAGCCTCCAAATACCTGTGAATGGATTATACCTAAACGAGCACAGGCAAGCATACTTATAGGAAGTTCTGGTACCATCGGCAGGTGAAAAGTTACTGTATCACCAGCTTTTAATCCCAATTCTTGTAACAAAGAAGCAAGTTCATTAACTCTTACATATAAATCTTGATAAGTTAAAACTCTTTTCGGTTCTTCTTCAGGTTCAGGAATCCAGATTATAGCAGCTTTGTTTCTATATTTTTCAAGATGTCTATCTACACAATTATAACAGGCATTAAGTTTTCCCCCAACAAACCATTTCCAGAAAGGTGGATTAGATGTGTCTAAAGTGGTGTGCCAGTATCTATCCCAATCTAAAAGATTGGCATAAATGTGGAAACATTCTGGAAAATTTTCTTCTTTAAATTTTTCTCTAAAAGAAGGATCAGTTACATAAGCTTGTCTTACAAATTCTGCAGGTGGATCTATATATTCTTCTTCCCCCCAATGAACTGCTACTTCAGCTTCTGTAATTTTTATTTCTTTAGGTATCTCTTCAAATACTTGTTTTTCTTTTTTGGCCATTTTTTACACCCCCCCTTTTCTTTTTAATTATGTTTATTAAAAATAGATTCAAAATATGTGCCTAAAAATAAGACCTTGTATTTAGATAATTTTAAAATTTATAAATAAAAGAATGAGTAAAAATTCCCCGATTAAGAGAATTAATTTTTAAAGTTTGAAGTTAATGAGCCTGAGTAAAAATTCTACAATTTTATTTATTTAATTTCTATTTTCATTCCGTCATAGCATGCTTTTATATTAAGGTTTAATTCTTTGCTCAATTCTTGAGCAATTTTAAAGGGATTAGCTTTAAGCATAGTCATTCCAAAATGTGTAAGAATTGTTTCTTCAGGTTGGATTTTAATAAGAAGATTTCTTACATCAGAGAGACTCAAATGCAAGACCCCATTTTTAGGATTATGTCTCACCACATAGATGACAAGAATATTAACATTTTTGAATTCTTCAGCTAAATTTTCAAAATAGGCTGTATCTGTAAGAAAACCAACTGTTTTTCCTTCAGGAAAGAAAAAAAGAAAACCATAATTTTCTACCGTATGATAAAGTTGAGAAGTAGTTTTGAACTTAAAAGGAGGTTCTTCGTATAAAGTAAGAGGTTTAAGAATTTCTATTTTTTTTAAATATGTTCTTAGATAAGGAAGTAAAATAGGTTCATTTATAGCACTTTGTGTTATGTATAAATTGCCCTTTTTCTTAAATCCTCCTTCAGTTATTGCATCTATTAAAATATTTAAATCTGCTGAATGGTCCAAATGATGATGAGAAATCACTATAGTTTCTATTTTTTCTATAGGTATCTTTTTTTTAGCAAGATATACTAAGGTTCCTGGGCCTGGGTCTAAAAGCAAATATGAATTTTCTATTTTTATTACTGTTCCAGCTGAAGCTCTTAATTGTTTAGCTACTACATATCTTGCACCTGCTGTTCCAAGAAAAATAATTTCACTCATTATAAAAACTAAATTATTAAAATCTATATACTTTTCAAGGTTTTTATTATAAAATATAAAAAATGTGAATGACTTTTATTTTGATTTCATAGGTTGTGGAGCATTAAACTGGGATATATTTTTTGAAGTAGAAGATCTTGATGAAATTAACTTTGAATCCCTTTCCTTTTGTCCAGGTAGAGAAATAGTAATAGAAAGAGAAAAGTTTTTTAGACTGTTAAATCTTTTAGAAAAAGAAGGGACTTTTCTTTTTGAATGTGGAGGTGGATCTTCAGCTAATACTATTTATGCTTTATCCTCTTGGGGATTTAAAACTATTTTTCTTGGTGCAGCAGGAAAAGATAATTATGGGCAAAAAATTTTATATGAATTTGAAAAAACAGGTGTTGATAATACTTTTATTATAAAAGAAGGAGAAACAAGTTTAGCGCTTATTATCCTTGATAAAAAAAAAGATAGATTTATAGCTGTTAGTCCAGGCAATAGTGAAAACTTTCTTGAGAATATAAATTTTAAGTTTAATGAATTATCTCTTAATGGATGGTTCCATCTTTCTTCTTTTGCAAGTGAAGCTGGTAAAAATTTTCAAAAAAAACTTTTAGAAAATATTTCTTCAAAAATTTCTTTTGATCCAGGAGAAATTTATGCTGGTTTAGGCAAAGATTTTCTTTTTCCTTGGTTTAGAAAAACTGAAATTTTATTTCTTTCAGAATATGAGTTTAAAAAAATAAATCTTTCTTTTCAGGAACTATTTAATTTAGGAATTGAAAAAATTTTTTTAAAAAAAGGAAAAGAAGGTGCTGTTTTTATCTCCCAGACAGAAAGAATAAAAGTTCCTGTTTATCCTGCTTCAAAAATAGTAGATAATACAGGAGCAGGAGATTATTTTAATGCAGGAGTTCTTGCGGGACTTAAATTAGGATTCAGGGATGAAATAGCATTAAAAGTGGGGATTTTTTCAGCAAGTCTTAGTCTCAGAGATTATGGTAGAAAAGGATGTTTAACTAAAGATGAGTTCCAAAATTACATTAATTTGGTATTATATTGATTGCAACTTATAAATATGTCAATCATCATTCCTAAAAACATAGAAAAACTTTTAAAGATTCTGTCTAAGGATGGTAGTTTATTTGGAGAGATTTATATAGAGAGGGAAGAGGTTTTAAGAATTGTTATTGAACCAGATAGAGTTGATGAGATAAACTGGGGTCAAGAGCAAGGAATAGCCTTTAGAAAAATAAAGGAGGATTTTAAAAACTATTTTATCTATTCTTCTGAGCTTGATGAAAAAATCTTGGAAAGCTTGGCAAAAGAATTTATAAAAGAAGAAAGAATTAATTTTTCGGAAAAAAATAAATTTAAAACCTGTGAAAAATTAAAGGAAAACGCTTATAAAAAAATTCTGGAAGAAAGATTTTGGTTTTTAGAAAATATAAAAAAGAGAATCAAGAAAGTAAAAGAAATAAAACATTATAAAGTATTAATGAATGAAGGTAAAAAGGAAGTATTGATTTTAAATTCAGAGGGCTCTTTTATTGAAGATATTCGTTATTATTTCAGATTAGGAGTAATAGTTGTAGCTGAAAAAGATGGACGATTAGAAAGAGGATATGAAGTTTTAGGAAGAACCTTACCTTTTAGTGAAGTAGTGAAATTACCTGAATTTTTAAAATTGCCTGAAAAAGCAAGTGATCTTGCCTTAACCATGCTTCTTGCTAAAAAAGCTCCTGCAGGAGTTATGCCGGTAGTACTTTCAAAGGAAGCTGGAGGTACAATGATTCATGAAGCAGTAGGTCATGGTTTAGAAGCTGATCATGCAGAAGAAGGATTTTCTGTTTATTCTGGAAAATTAGGAGAAAAAGTAGCAAGTGAGCTTATTACAGTAATAGATGATCCAACTTTCCAAACTTTATATGGATCTTATAAAATTGATGATGAAGGAACTCCTTCTCAAAAAGTAGTATTAATAGAAAAAGGAATTTTAAAAAACTTTCTTTATGATAAATATTTTGCTTTAAAATATAATAAAATTTCAAATGGGCATGGTAGAAGACAAAATTTTAGGCATATTCCCTTACCAAGGATGGCTAATACTTATATAGAAAAGGGTATCCATGAACCAGAAGAGATTATTAAAAGTATAGATAAAGGATTATTGGTAAAAAAGATGGGAGGAGGAGAAGTAAATACCTTAACAGGAGATTTTGTATTTGAAGTAAAAGAAGGTTATTTAATAGATAAAGGAGAGATAGCTTATCCTGTAAAAGGAGTTACCCTGGTAGGAAATGGACCAGAGGTACTTAAAATAATTGACATGGTAGGAAATGACCTTGAATTTGCATCTGGTATGTGTGGTAAAGATGGTCAAATAGTTCCTGTAGCTGATGGTCAGCCTACTATAAGAATTCCAGAAATTACAGTAGGAGGATTGGTGGAATAAAGGAGGTAAGTAAAAATGTGCGGGATTTTTGGTGTTTTTGGAATAAAAGATGCTGCTAATTATATTTATTTTGGATTATATGCTTTACAGCATAGAGGACAGGAAAGTGCAGGGATTGCAGTTTTTGATGGTAAAAAAATAAGAGAATGGAAAAATTTAGGACTGGTTAGTGAGGTTTTTAATGAAGATATATTAAAAAATCTTCCTGGATCTATTGGAATAGGACATGTAAGGTATTCTACTACAGGTTCAACCATTCTTCAAAATGTTCAACCTTTTTGTGTAAACTTTGCTAAAAAAACAATTGCTATCGCTCATAATGGAAATCTTGTTAATGCATATCAAATAAGATGTGAGCTTGAGGAAGAAGGACACATTTTTCAAACTACCATGGACAGTGAGGTTATAGTGCATTTAATAGCCAAAAATCATAAAAAAGGTATTGTTTCTGCTATTTCTGAAACTATGCAAAGAATTAGAGGTGCTTATTCTGTGCTTCTTCTTTATGAAAATTCTTTGGCAGCCTTTAGAGATCCTTGGGGATTCAGGCCTTTATCTTTAGGAATATTCAATGGAGGATATGTAATTTCCTCTGAAACCTGTGCTTTTGATTTAATAGGAGTTCAATATTTGAGAGATATAGAACCCGGAGAAATTTTAATTATAGATAAAGAAGGCCCTAAGTCTTTTAAAGTTTTTGAAAAGGAAAAAATTAAGGTAAGTCATTGTATTTTTGAATTTATTTATTTTTCAAGACCAGATAGCTATATTTTTGGTAAAAATGTCTACCTGGTAAGAAAAAATCTTGGTAAAAATCTTTATAAAGAATGTCCACTTTCTGCGGATTTTGTTATGCCTTTCCCTGATTCCGGGAATTATGCTGCCATAGGATATGCTCAAGCAAGTGGTATTCCTTTAGAGTTTGGTATGATTAGAAATCACTATATAGGCAGAACCTTTATTCAGCCTTCTGAAAAAATAAGGGATATTTCAGTAAAGATGAAGTTAAATCCTGTAAGGGATATTTTAAAAAATAAAGAAATTATTATTATAGATGATTCTTTAGTAAGAGGAACAACCAGTAAAAACAGGCTTAAAAGTATAAAAGAAGCAGGTGCAAAAAAAATCCATTTTCTTCTATCCTGTCCCCCAATTAAATTTCCTTGCTTTTTTGGAATAGATTTTCCTACTGCTTCAGAATTAATTGCTTCTAAACACACTGTGGAAGAAATTAGAAAATTTTTAGATATCAAAACTTTATACTATTTAAGTATTGAGGGATTACTTTCAGCTGTTGAGGAATTAAGAGATAAAGTTTGTTTAGCGTGCTTTACAGGGGAATATCCCATAGAAGTAGATTTTACCTTTAGAAAAGATATTGCAGAGATTTAAAATGAAAGCTTATAAAAATTTAGAAGAATTCATAGAAGTTTTGGAAAAAGAGAACGAACTTTTGCGTATTAAAGAGGAGATTTCTCCAGAATTAGAAATTACAGAAATAACTGATAGAGTATGTAAGCTTGGAGGGCCATGTCTTTTTTTTGAAAGGGTAAAAGCTCATAAAATACCTGTAGTAACCAATTTATTTGGTAGTTTTAAGAGAGTTTCTCTTGCCTTTGGAGTAAAGGATATTAATGAATTAGCTCAAAATTTTTTAGAATTTATAGAAATTAAGCAAGTGGAAGGTTTTTTAGATAAATTAAAGTTAATACCTAAAATTTGGCAAGCAAAAAATATTTTTCCTAAATTAGTGGATAAAGCTCCTTGTCAAGAAGTTATAATAGAAGGTAAAGAAGTTGATTTATTTAAATTACCTATCTTGAAATGTTGGCCTAAAGATGGAGGTTATTATATAACACTTCCCTGTGTAATTACTAAGGATCCCGAAACAGGAATGCGCAATATAGGGATGTACAGAATGCAAGTTTTTACCAGAAATGAAACCGGTATGCATTGGCAAATTCATAAAGGTGCTGCTTTACACTATAGGAAAGCTGAAAAGTTAGGAGAAAAATTACCTGTAGCAGTAGCGATAGGACCTGATCCTGCTGTAATTTATTCTGCTACTGCTCCTTTACCTGAAGATATAGATGAATTTTTATTTGCAGGTTTTTTAAGAGGAAAGCCTGTTGAACTTGTAAAGTGTTTAACTATTCCTTTAGAAGTTCCTGCAGAATCTCAGATTGTTCTTGAAGGGTATGTTGAACCTTTTGAAAGAAAATTAGAAGGCCCCTTTGGGGATCACACCGGATATTATACCACACCCGATTATTATCCTGTTTTTAAAATAAATTGCATTACTATGAAAAAAAATCCTATATATCCTGCAACAATTGTAGGCAAACCACCTCAGGAAGACTGTTATTTAGGAAAATTGACAGAAAGATTGTTTTTGCCTTTAATAAAAAAAATTTTACCTGAAATTGTAGATGTAAATCTTCCATGGGAAGGAGTTTTTCATAATTTAGCTTTCGTTTCTATAGATAAGCGATATCCTGGGCATGCTTTTAAAGTGGCTTCTGCTTTATGGGGACTTGGCCAAATGATGTTCACTAAAATTATAATAGTTTTTGATAAAGAAGTAGATGTTCAGAACTTAAAAGAAGCCTTGTTTTATATGTGTAGTAATATAGATCCCGAGAGAGATATTTTAATAATAAAAGGACCTGTTGATGTTTTGGATCATGCTTCATCATATTTTGCTTTTGGATCAAAAATATGTATTGATGCCACACGAAAATGGAAAGAAGAAGGCTATAGTAGAGAATGGCCTGAAGAGATTAAGATGAGTAAAGAAGTAAAAGAAAAAATAGACAAAATTTGGAAAAACCTTGGAATAGAAGAATACTTAAAAAGAAGGTAGTTTATGAAAATAGGTATTATGAGTGATAGTCATGATTCTATTTTCAATCTTAAAAAAGCCATTGATTTATGCTTAAAAGAAAAAGTAGAGATAATTTTTCATTGTGGAGATCTGATTTCACCTTTTATGATTCCAATCCTTGGGGAATTTAAAGGAGAGGTTCATTTAATTTTAGGTAATAATCCAGGAGATATTTTTTTGTTAATGCAAAAAATATCTGAATATTCCAATATCAAATTTTATGGAGAGAGTGCTTTTCTGGAAGTAATAGGATGTAAAATTGCGATGGTTCATTACCCAAAAATAGCTTATTTGCTTGCAAAAAGCAGAGAATATGATTTTGTTTTTTGTGGACATACCCATAAATATGAAGTCAAAAAAATAAACAATACTTTAGTTATAAATCCAGGAGAAATTTTAGGAAAAGAAGGATTACCAAGTTTTGTAATTTTAGATTTGAAAACAAAGGAATATCAAAAAATATATATAAAAGGGGTCTATAATGCGGTGGAGTAGATATTTTATTCCAACTCTTAGAGAGGATCCTTCAGAAGCTGAAATAATAAGTCATAAACTTTTATTAAGAGCTGGAATGATAAGAAAAGTTTCTTCAGGTATTTATAATTTTTTACCTCTTGGATTTAAAGCCTTAAAAAAGATTGAAAATATTGTTAGAAATGAAATGAACAACGCTGGGGCTTTAGAAATTCTTATGCCTATTGTTCAACCTGCTGAGCTTTGGAAAGAAACAGAGAGATGGGATGTGTATGGAAAAGAACTTTTAAGATTTAAAGATAGAAAGGAACATGACTTTTGTTTGGGCCCCACTCATGAAGAAGTAGTAACTGATATAGTGAGAAGGGATATAAAATCCTATAAAGAGCTTCCACTAATTCTTTATCAAATAGCAGTAAAATTTAGAGATGAAATAAGACCACGTTTTGGTTTAATGAGAGCAAGGGAATTTATAATGAAGGATGCTTATTCATTTGATGCTACTTGGGAAGGACTTGATAAAAGCTATCAGCTTATGTATGAAACTTACGAAAAAATTTTTACCAATTGTGGATTAAAATTTAAAGCTGTAGAAGCACATACTGGAGCTATTGGAGGAGATATTTCTCATGAATTTATGGTGATTGCAGATACAGGAGAAGATATACTTGCTGTTTGTAAGGTTTGTGGATATGCTTCAAATGTTGAACTTACTCCTGCTATTTCAGGAGAAAAATATTCCTCTGAACCAGAAAAACCTTTGGAAAAGGTTTATACACCTGGAGTTAGAACAGCACAGGAAGTAGCAGAATTTTTAGGTCTACCTGTTTCTAAAATTACTAAAACTCTAATTTATATAATTGAAGAAAAAGAACCAATAGCAGTATGTATAAGAGGAGACCATGAAGTGAATGAGGTTAAATTAGAAAAACTTTTTAAAGGAAAATTTTTTAGAATGGCAACTGAAGAGGAAGTAGAAAAAATTATAGGTGCTAAACCTGGATTTATTGGACCAAAAGATTTAAATATAAAAATAATTGTTGATAACTCTTTAGTAGGATATCCTAATTTCGTAATAGGAGCAAATGAAAACGAATATCACTATCTTAATGCTAATTTGGGTTCTACTTTTAAAGCTGATTTGATCACAGATGTAAGAAAAGCATGTGAGGGGGATTTATGTCCAAAGTGTGGAGATTTTCTTACTTTTATTCGAGGAATAGAAGTAGGACATATTTTTAAATTAGGAACTAAATATAGTGAGCCTATGAAAGCGGTGTTTTTAGATAGAGATGGTCAAATGAAACCCTTTATAATGGGTTGCTATGGCATAGGAGTAAGTAGAGTTTTAGCAGCTACTATTGAACAAAATCATGATGAAAATGGCATTATTTTTCCTTGGCAAATAGCGCCTTTCCAAATTTCAATAGTTTACTTAAAAGAGGATTTTAAAGAAATCACAGAAAAACTGTATCAAGATCTTTCAAAAACTTGGGATGTAATTTTAGATGACAGACCTGAAAGACCGGGAGTAAAATTTAAAGATATAGATTTAATAGGAGTTCCTTTACAAATTATTTTTGGAAAAGCCTATGAAGAAAAAGGGAAAATAGAAATTAAAATAAGAAAAACAGGGGACAGAAAATATTTAGATTTAGAAAAAATTCAGAGTTTTATAAAGGAGTTTTCTAATGAAATATAAGCTTTCATACTTGGCAAAAATTTTGAATGGAAAGCTCATAGGAGAAGACTTTGAAATAGAAGGAATAAATGCTATTCCTTTTTCTTCTGAAAAAGACCTTATTTTTGTGGATTCCCTTAAAAGAGTTGAAGATGCTCAAAAAGCAAAAGCTAAGGCTGTTGTTTCTCCCCAAAATTTTAATAAATATTTTTCTAATAAATCAGTGATAGAGGTAAAAGATGTAAGGGTAGCTTTTGCTAAAATTACTAATATTTTTAAAAAAGAAATAAAACCTTCCTGGGGAATAAGTCCTTATTCAATCATAGAAGAGGAGGTTGAGATTGAAGAACCTTGTGCTATATATCCATGGGTTTATATTCAAAAGGGAGTAATTATAAAAAAAGGAGTAGTAATTTATCCGGGAGTTTTTTTAGGAGCTTATTCAGAAATAGGAGAAAATACTATTATTTATCCTAATGTAGTAATTTATCCTTATACTAAAATTGGTAAAAATTGTATAATTCATGCAGGTGTAATTTTAGGTGCTGATGGTTTTGGATTTGCTCAAGAAAAATTAGAAGAGGGGTATAAAAACATAAAAATTTATCATTTTGGGGGAGTAGAGATTGGAGATGAAGTAGAAATAGGAGCAAATACTACTATAGATAAAGCTGTTTTTGGTAACACTATAATAAAAGAGGGGACTAAAATTGATAATTTGGTTCAAATCGGTCATAATGTTAAAATTGGAAAACAAAATATTCTTGTTGCTCAAGTTGGAATTGGGGGAAGTGCAATATTAGAAGATTATGTAATGGTTGGAGGTCAAACAGGGATAGCTCCTTATTCTAAAATTGGAAAAAGTGCAAAAATTGCAGCAAAATCTGGGGTAACAGGAGAGGTTTTACCTGGAGAAGAAGTAGCAGGAATTCCAGCAATAAGAGCAAATATTTGGAGAAAGGCAGTAGTTATCTTTTCTAAACTACCAGAAATTTATAAAGAAATGAAAAAATTTTTAAAATAAAGTCTTTTTAAATTAAAGATTGACAACTAGTTTTTAATATGGTTTATTTCTTAGATAACCATTTTGTAGCCCCCATCGTCTAGTGGACTAGGATACTGGCCTCTCACGCCAGAGACACGGGTTCGAATCCCGTTGGGGGCGTATTTATTTTATCCTTTAAAAATGTTAAATTTTTCTGTTTTCTATGAAATATATAATTTTGTAATTGAAAGAAAAAAAGATGATGGAGGATTTGGAGCTACAGTTTTACTTCCTGCAACTATAGAGGATACTTTTTATGCAATTGAAATTTTAGAAATTCTCAAAAATTTTGTAAAAAATAAAGATTTATACGAGCCTCAAAAAGATAAACATTTAATAACTTGGTTAGGAGATAAATTAAGGGAAATTGAATATTTTGGAAATTCTCCAAAGATTTTATGGTATTTATGTAAAATATTCAGTTTAACAAACCTTAGGTATTTAGAAAAATTTAGAGAAGCTTTTTTAGATATTATTATTAAAAACAAAAAATATTTAAAAATATTAGAAACTGGTTATTTAGATAAACTTTTTTATATAGGTAAGGTATGTGGCTTTCTTTCTATTAAGATTGATCCTATTCTTAATACCTTTTTTCGTTTTCGAACTGTAAAAGATCTTTTCATGATTTTATGGCTTTCTAAAAATAAATTTATAAATTGGGAATATAAAAAAGAAAAAATATTAAATTGGTTAAAAAATTGTCAAAATTTTGATGGAGGTTTTGGATTTTTTCCTGGAACCACTTCATATCTTGAAAATACTTATTTTGCTTTAAAATCCTACCAACTTTTAAATAAAATTCCTGAAAATCCTTATAAAATATTAGATTTTATATTTTCTTGTTATGTAGGAAAAGGAGGATTTGCAAGAAAACCAGGGGGATCCTCTTTTTTAGAATCTACTTATTTTGGGGTTAAATCAATAAAGGAGATATATAAATGGAACCTAACAAAAAATCTATTTTTCATTTTGTAGTTCTTTTAGGATTACTTAGTCTTTTTTCAGATATAACTTATGAAGGAGCTCGTAGTATTATAGGACCTTTTTTAGCTTTTCTTGGAGCAAGTGCTACCATAGTAGGATTTACTGCTGGATTTGGAGAATTTTTAGGTTATGCCTTAAGAATTTTTTCTGGATTTATTCTTGATAAAACTAAAAAATATTGGTTAATACTTTTTTTAGGATATTCCATAAATTTATTTGCTATTCCAGCTTTAGCTTTAGTGGGTTGTTGGCAATTAGCATTTCTTCTTATCATAGCAGAAAGAACTGGAAAGGCCATAAGAACACCTGCAAGAGATACTATTCTTTCTTATGCTACTTTTCAAATAGGAAGAGGTTTAGGTTTTAGTATACATGAAGCTCTGGATCAAATAGGAGCTATAATAGGACCTCTTATAGTAGCGTTAATATTTTATTTAAAAGGAAATTATAAAGTAGCTTTTGGAATTCTTTTAATACCTGCATTAATTGCTATTTCTATTTTAATAGTAGCTAAAAGATTTTATCCTTCACCCGAAAAACTTGAAATAAAATTAAGTCAATTAGAAACAAAGGGTTTTTCTAAAACTTTTTGGTTATATCTTATCAGTATGGGATTATGGGGTGCAGGATATGTAGATTTTGCTTTAATTGCATATCATTTCAAAAAAACATTAATATTATCTGAAGAATGGATTCCTATATTTTATGCAATAGCTATGGGTGTAGATGCATTTTCAGCTTTGATTCTTGGTTATCTTTTTGATAAAAAGGGTATAAAAATTCTTATAGGAAGTATGTTAATATCTATAGGTTTTGTGCCTTTGGTATTTTTAGGAGATTTCTATCTTAGTCTTTTGGGAATAGTTATTTGGGGAATGGGATTTGGTATACAAGAATCTATTGTAAGAGCAATGGTGTCTATTCTTACTCCCAAAGAAAAAAGAGGTTCAGGTTATGGAATATTTCATACAGGATTTGGACTAGCTTGGTTTTTAGGTAGTTTTACCTTAGGTGTTTTATACGACCTTTCTATTTATGCTTTAATTATTTTTTCAGTCTTAATTCAATTTTTAGGTATTTTAGTCCTTACAAAAGTAAAAATTTAATATTGACGAGCTTTAAAATTATTATAATTTTAAAAATTAAGAAGCAAAAGAAATGAGAAAGTTAATTTTGATATTAGTTATAGTATTAACTAATTTGGGATTAATTTTTTTAGTAAAAGCAGAGCAATTGTTTTTTTTGGAAAATAAAAATTTGATTTTAATAAATGAGAATAAGCAAGGAGAAAAGCTTTTTTTTATTCAAAATTCCTTAAAAAAGCTTTCTAATTCAAAAATAGAAATAGAACTTTTATATCTTCCAAGAGAAGATATAGCCAAAAAGTGTGAAGATTATTGGATATACTGGCTAACAAGCGGAGAATATAGAGAATATTTATGGATTCCTTTAGAAAAGGAAGAATTAGAAAGATGTAGAAGTTTGAAATACGGAATTTATAAATGGCAGATTGATTGCAAGAAAAAAACTTATAAAGAAAAAGACTGGGCTTGGTATAATGAAAAAGAAAATAGAGTCTATACTAGAAAATCTGTAGGTATTTCCTTTTTGCCCATTCCAAAAGATTTAACAGAGAATAATTTCTTTGAAAAAATTTGTAAACAATATTAATGGATTATGATTTTCTTCTTATTAATCCTTGGATTTATGATTTTGCAGCTTATGATTTTTGGCTAAAACCTTATGGGTTACTTCTTTTAGGAGGTAAATTAAGAAAGCTTGGTTATTCTGTTTATTACCTTGATCTTTTAGATCCTTTTAATCCTAAGCTTCCCCAAAAACCTAAACGAAGAGATTTTGGTACAGGGCATTTTTACAAAGAAGAAATTTCAAAACCTGTTTATTTTAAAGATATTCCTAGGAAATTTTATAGATATGGACTTCCAATAAAGATTTTTAAGGAAATTTTATTTCCCCTTAAATTTAAAGCTATTTTTTTAACCTGTAGCATGACTTACTGGTATCCAGGACTTTTTGTGTTATTGGAATTTTTAACTTCTCAATATCCTGAAATTCCCATTTATGTGGGAGGAATTTATGTAAAACTTTGTTATGAACATCTGAAAAATCAACTTTCTCTTTATTATAAAAATTATCCCATTTATATTGTAAATGAAGATACTGAAAAATTTATTGAAAAGATTAAAAAAAGGTATGAGCCTTCTCAACAACCTTATTTCAATGATTATCCTATTTTTGATATGCAGAGTCATATTCCTTATGTAGTAATTATGACAAGCTATGGATGTCCTTTTAATTGCCCTTATTGTGGTTCAAAAATTCTTTATCCTAAATTTAAGAAAAGAAATGCTGAGGATATTTTTGAGGAAATATATTTCTGGTATACCCATTATAAGATAAAAGATTTTGCTTTTTATGATGATGCTTTACTTTTTGATTTTGAAAATCATCTAGGAATTGTATTAGAAAAAGTAATTTCTAAAGGATTAGAAGTAAGATTTCATACTCCAAATGCTATTCATGCTAGATTTATAACCAAAGAAACTGCACAATTATTAAAAAGATCAGGATTTAAAACTATAAGAATTGGTCTGGAAAGAGTGGAAGAAAGATTAGATAATAAAGTAAGTTTAGAAGAATTTTTACAAGCTGTAAATTATCTTAAAGAAGCAGGGTTTAAAGAAAAAGAAATTGGAGCTTATCTTTTATATGGAATACCAGGAGAAAATTTTGACGCTTTTAAAAAAAGCTTATTATTTTTAGGTGAGCATAAAATACCGCCTTATTTAGCTGAATTTTCTCCAGTTCCAAAAACTCCTTTTTTTGAAATTGCTAATATAGAATCCCGTTATCCTCTGGATGAAGATCCTATTTTTCATAATAATACTATCTTTCCAGCTTTAAAAAATGTGAACTGGGATAAAATAAAAGAAATAAAACATTTAGCAAGAAAAATACGTCAACAGATTTTTCAATCTTGAAATACCATCCATAAAAACCCCCATTCCCTGCGTATATCTTGTTTTAAAACTCTATATCCAATTTTTTGATATTTTTCTATAATTTTTTGAGCATCTTCTTTTAAGAATCCTGTTAAAAATAAATGAGTTCCCTTTTGAGAAAGAAATCTAATAGAGTTTATGAGGGCAATAATCTCTTTATATCCTATGTTAACTAAAATTAAGTGAAACTTTTCTTTAGGGATTTTTCTCTGGATTTTGATTTTATCTATTACTTTATTTAGGAGAGCATTTTTTTTGCAAGCTTTTATAGCTAAAATATCTATATCTACTGCCCAGATAAGGCAATTTTTAAAAATTTTTGCACAAGCAATAGCAAGAATACCTGTTCCACATCCAAGATCAAGAACTTTAAGTGTTTCATAAGGAGTTTGTATTTTTTCTTTAAATATTTCTATATTTTTTAACATCATTTGGGTAGTTGGATGATGTCCGGTACCAAATGCCTGTCCTGGCTCAATTATAATTATTATCTCTTGATTAATAGGGTTATAATCTTCCCAGGGAGGTAAAATAATAATTTTCTTCCCGATTTTTAGAGGTTTAAAATTAACTTTCCATTTTTCTTCCCAATTTTCTTCTTTTAAAACTCTGGATTCTATTTGTATTTGTGGATATATAACTAAGAATTTTTTTAAATCTTCTAATTTTTGAGATTTTTCTTCAAGATATATTATAAATAGGAATTCTGAATTTATTTCTATAGTTTGCCATCCTTGAGAAATGTGAGTATATAAGAAATCTTCTACTGTTTCTGCTAAATTTTTAGGTACCTTTAAGGTAATTTGCCAATACATGGCTTTTTAGTTTCTTCATTTATACTATAATTTAAAAATGCTTAATAAAAAACTTTTTTATATAAGTTTTATTTATTTTTTTTCTGGTATTCCTTTTGGTTTTTTTTATACTTTTATTCCTGTATTTCTTAGAACTCAAAGAATTAACCTTGAAACTATCGGACTTTTTTCAATAGCGGGACTTCCTTGGAGTTTAAGGCTTCTTTTTGCACCTTTTATAGATAGATATTTTTATAAAAGTTTTTGGATGGGTTTCTCCCTTATAAATATGGGAATAATTTTTTTTGTTTTATCTCATTTATATCCAGCTACTTTATTTTTCTTAGTTTTTATTATTCTTCTTACTTTTTTTTCTACAATTTTTGATACCTCTGCTGATGGATTTGTCGTAGAGTGGATACCTTCAAAAATATTAGGTAAAGCTAATGGATTTAGAATCTCAGGTTATAGAATATCTCTTATCATTTTTGGTGGTGGAATGGTTGCTTTAAGTCATTATTTAGGATTTAAGTCAATCTTTTATGTTTTAGGAACCATAACTCTTTTAGGTGGTATTTTTTTGCTTTCCAATAATTTTTTGAAAACTGAATATAAAAATTATAAAAACGATAATAATCTTATTTCTTTAAGATCTCAATTTTTAGAGCCTTTAAAAGATATATTAAAAAGAGATAGAGCAATTTTTATTCTGTTATTTGTGTTGACTTACAAACTCGGAGATGCATTACTTGGTGCTATGGTGTATCCTTTCTGGGTAGATAGAGGCTTTAGCAGACTTGAGATAGGATTTATTTCTGGGACCTTGGGAAGTATTTTTACAATATTGGGTTCTATTTTAGGAGGCTTTTTAACCAATATTTGGTCTATCAGAAATTCCTTGCTAATTCTTGGTTTTTTTCAATCTATATCTAATCTAGGATATGCTATAGCTTCTTTAGATAAATTTCCTAAAGAAACAGTTTATTTTGCTTCTTTATTTGAAAGTTTAAGTGGAGGACTTGGAACAGCAGCATTTGTTACTTTTCTTACTAAACTCTGTAAAAAGAATTTTTCTTCTACACAATATGCTATCTTTTCAACTCTTTTTAGCCTTTCTTTAACTCTTTCACGAAGTTTGTCAGGTTATGGAGTAAATTATTTAGGATATACTTATTTTTTTCTTTTTACCTTTTTTATATCCTTTTTACCTTTTTTGTTAATTCCTATTATTAGAGAAAATACTCAGTCTGAATAATTTTCTTCTCTTAAAAACTCTCTTTTAAATTTTACTACTTTATTTCTTCCTGATTCCTTAGCCTTATATAAAGCTACATCTGCAAATTTAATAGCTTCCCAAATAGATGAGCTATCTATAGGAAATTCTGATACTCCTATTGAAATAGAGGTCTTTATTACTCCAGAGGGAAGTTTAAATTCATAAGTTTCTATAATATTTCTGAGTTTTTCTGCTACCTTTAAACTTTCCTCTTTTTTAACATCTATTAAAAGTATTAAAAATTCTTCTCCTCCAAATCTTACTACTAAATCAGATTTTCTCACATTATTTGCTAAAAGTTTAGCAGTTTCCTTTAATATAAGATCTCCTGCTTCATGACCATATCTATCATTAATAGATTTAAAGTGATCAAGATCACACATAAGAATCCCTAAAATAGTATCTCTTCTCAAAATTTGAGCTACCAAATTTTCAAGAGTAGCTTCTAAAAAATGTCTATTATATATTCCAGTTAAAGCATCTTTGAAGCTTTGTTCTTTTAAAGCTTCTGCAAATCTTTTAGCTTCAATTACCGGGGTTGCTTCTTTTATATAAGCATAAACTTTTCTTATTTTTCTCAGGATGTCACCTTTTGAAACATCTTCCGAAGAAAAATGAATACTAATAATACCTATACATTTTCCTCCATAACTCATAGGTATGCAATAATATTCAAACAGGTTTTTAAAAGGAAATATCTTACATATTTCATGAAGAACTAAAGAATTTACTATCTGACCTGTTCTTTTTGCTCGGCATTTATCAGCATTAAATAATATTTCTGAAGAATAGTCTAAATTAGGGTCAGAAAGATATACTGGCTTCATAGTATTTTGGGAATTTGAGACCTCAAAAATAATAAAGGATTTAATACCTACTAATGATTTTAAATAATATCCAAGTCTTTCATAAACTAAATCTACTGTTTCATCGTTTTCAATAGTTCTTTTAAATGATTTTAAATTATTAACTTCTTTTAAGATTTCATTTAATTTATTTACAACCTTTCCTATTTCGTCTCGGAAGGAATAACGAATTTTAGAAGTTTGTAAATTACTTAATTCAGTTTCTTCAGTTTCTTCAGTAATATAGTCCAAATTTTCTGCTATTACATCAAGTGGCTTTTTAACCATATAATAGAAGGCCCATGTTCCCCATATTAAAAA
>Ga0105162_1000734_pt1 | contig 20148 bp, 21 predicted proteins | sample JNZ201metaG_FD_81532 | JGI IMG/M metagenome (GOLD analysis project Ga0105162, IMG submission 81532) | Hot spring microbial communities from Jinze hot spring, China to study Microbial Dark Matter (Phase II) - JNZ 20120812A | ecosystem: Environmental > Aquatic > Thermal springs > Hot (42-90C) >...
CAAACTCCACTCACCATGGGCTATAATAAATGGAATGGTTAAATAAAAACGTTTCGTTGACTCTGTTTCGAGACATTTCTTTCAAACAGATATTAGTAAAATAGTGATCGATAACTGGGTTATCTATAGATTAATTACAGCAATTACACGTTGTTAATTTATGGTGATTATTTGATCAGAGCGTTGATTTTGAGAGCGGGATATGGTAGAGGGAGATGTGTACTTTGGAATACGGATTTAAAAGTTGATACCGGTGAAGCTGTTTTAATTACTGGTGGAGTTGGTTCTGGAAAAACAACATTATTACTAGCCATAACGGGTGTTCTAAATAATCTCCTGGAGGGTTTCGTTGATGGTTCGGTGGAGATTAATGGTTTTAACCCTATAGAACCGTCGGGTTTCTCTAAAATACCTTTAGAAGTTGGTTTTGTTCTACAGGATCCTGATAAACAGATCGTTATGCCAACACCAATAGATGAACTATATTTTACTCTGGAAAACATGGGTTATTCGTATAGTGATGCGTTTAAGCTTGCTATGGATGGATTGAAGAAAACTGGTTTAGTAAGTAAAGCTTACCAACATGTTGAAACATTATCGCAAGGTGAGAAGAGGAAATTAACTTTTATAGCATCAGTCATCCATAATCCTCGAGTTCTCATGTTAGATGAACCTACTGCATCAATGGATCCTTATGGTATAGCTACTACTAGGGAATTTATTAGAGAGTCTCGTAGAGAAGGGTTATCAATCATTATTGTTGAACACAAGAAAGATTACTTCATAGATCTTGTTGATAGGGTTTTCGTGATGAGCGAAGGTAGGTTGTATGAAACCGAGATTAATGGAGATTTTGGTAAAAATGCTCTCTACGAAAAGTTTCAACGCATACTTGATTCGAAACCTAGAGATGAACATAAATTTGGAGATGTTGTTCTCAAAATGGAGAATGTATCTATTGGTTATAATGAAACTCTAGTCTCCGGTATCGATATGGTGGTTAGAGAGGGTATGACTATAGGAGTTGTTGGTCGGAATGGTTGTGGAAAAACTACTTTATTGAAAACAATTGCTGGATTTATCAAACCTATTGATGGAGTCATTAATAGATTTGCAAAAACCTTCTATGTTCCACAACAACCAGATTATATCTTCCTATCAAATAGTGTTTCCGGAGAACTTGATTTATTGAGGAGGAAAACGGGTTTTAAATTAGAAGATTCCATAATTAGAATCGAGTCGCTTAAGAAAGATTTCGCAAAATCACCATATAAGCTTAGTCATGGGCAGAGGAGGTTATTATCATTAGTTATTGCTCTAGCATATAAGCCGAAAATAATTCTACTCGATGAACCAACAACTGGTTTGGATGATGAATCGGTGAATCAACTTATAGAGAGTATTGTTACTCTTAAAAACAAGGGTTTCTCATTCATTATAGCTACTCATGATCCAAGGATATCTCCTGTGATCGATGAGTATATCTTCATCGATGATGGGAAAGTTAGAAGTGTTAGCCATACAGATGTTTTTAGGTGGTTTATAGATGTATCAATGGGTTAGAGATTGGCGTTTAAGACCTACAACTCTATTCATATATGCATTATCGATCACTATATTAGCATTTACACACACTGGTGTTTCTCTCTACTTAATTGCTTTACTCAACGCTATCCTAGGTTTTACGTTCAGCGTTGAAAAACCGTATTTATTGAAGTTATTCTCAATATTCATATTGTTAACAGTATGGAGCGTTTTCTTCAGCAGTCTCATATCCGCTAATTATGGAGAAATTGTTTTAACCATAGGGTCATTAGGTATACGTAGTGGTGTTATTAATGCAGTAATTAATGTAACCGCTAGGTTAGCTGCTATTATGGGTTCAACATTATTGTTCTTGTCATTAACCGATCCATATATTGTTATTAAATGTTTAGAAAACGATCTTAAATTACCGAAAACTATTGTATTTCCATTAGCTTATGGTTTGAGAATACTTCCACTTATGAAGAGGGATTTAGATGAGATAAATTTATGTAGAATTCAGAGAGGTTATGGAAGATATCCATTATCTCCGCAGAGCTTATCATCTATTCTTAAACCATTAATAGCAATATCTTTGGAGAGAGCGGTATGGACAGGTATTTCGATAGAATTAAGAGGATTTAGGTATAGGAAACCTTGGAGATTCCAATTTAAACTTAAATTTCTAGATTATACACTCTACTCTCTACTAGTTATTCAGGCTCTCCTTCCATTCATTATTCATTGATTATGTGATAACCTGGTTATCTATATGTTTATAACCTAGTTTAAAATGAATTTATAAATAGAAAACTCTCGATGAGACGAACGTTATGCAGAAATATAGAGCTGTTGATTTAGCTTTACTTGGTGTTGCATCTATAATTAGTGGATTAATATTCACAGCAACATGGTTCGTATACGAAGTATCTCTAGCTATTGGTGGGATATATTTATCTAGATTGATTAGTTATGGATTATGGTTTATAGGAGCGCCTCTAACTGCATCTCTAATAAGAAAACCCTTATCCGGATTTCTAGGAGAATTTCTAGGAGCTCTTGTAGAAACATTGATACCAACAATTGGTGGTTTCACAAATTTAATATATGGTTTCGCTCAAGGACTCGCTTCTGAAGCAGCATACGCTATATTTAAGTACAAGAAATACGGTGCATTACAAGCAGCTCTCGCCGGCATCTTCGCTGCACCACCATGTGTAGCGCTTGATGCTATCCTGTTCAGAGAGATCTATCCGTATCCAGTCATGCTCATACTATTAATAGCTGCAGCTACTAGTGGTGCAATATATGGTTTAGTATCATACTATGCAATTAAGAGTATTAAGGGAGAATAGACGTATTTCTTAAACTCTAGTATTAATGTATTATCCAACACTATAGAGTACTTCGTGGTACGGGGATTTTGGTTAAATGTAGTAAATGTAGTAGGGATTCAGTATATATTAATAGATTGAGTGGGAAAGCGTTTTGTAGAATACATTTTATAGAGTATTTTGAGAGGAAAGTAAAGAAGAATATTAGGAAATATAATTTGTTAAAACCAGGTGATAAAGTTGTTGTAGCGGTATCTGGAGGTAAAGATTCGCTCTCTCTACTACACATACTTAATAAAATCAATAGTAGAGCGGGTTTGTGGAAACTCTCTGCATTACTTATTGATGAGGGGATAGCTGGGTATAGGGAATACACTATTAATGATTTCCTCAATTATGTAACAACTTATGGAATACAATATAGGATCATTAGATTTAAAGAAGTATTCGGATACACGCTAGACGAGATGGTCGAGATTTCCCGTAGGAAAGGTCTTGATTACCAACCATGTAGTTTATGTGGTGTTTTCAGAAGGTATCTTTTAAATAAAGTATCTAGAGAAATGGGAGCATCTGTTTTAGCAACAGCTCATAATCTAGACGATACTATTCAAACATTCTTAATTAACGTTATTAAGAATAGTTGGGAAAAAATAGCTAGACAGGGCCCTATATCTGGAATTATTGATCACCCATTATTTGTTAAACGTGTTAAACCATTGATTAATATTATGGATAGAGAAACAACTATCTATGCATTGGTCAATGGATTAATTAAACCAGTTTTCCACCAGTGTCCATATATTATACATAATGTTAGGTTCTACGTGAGGAGATACATTAATGAAATTGAAGAGAAGTATCCTGGAACTAAATATATGATGCTTAAATCAATGTTGAAGATCCATAATATACTATCCAAACACCCCGAGGAAGTACGTGAAGGTGATTTAAAGAAATGTATTGTTTGTGGTGAACCATCTGCTCACGATATTTGTAAAGCTTGCGAATATAGATTTGAACTGGGTATTATGAGTGAAGATGAGAATAGAATAGTTTCCGAATATATCGGTGTATCTAGGAAATCAAATTATAATTCTTAGGATTACATATGTGATTAATCCTGTTAAATAAGCTACTAGTATCGTTAATGCTGTAGTTGCTAATGTTAATTTGATACTTCTCGATTCGTTATAAATTATAGCTACAGTTGCTAAACATGGTGTGTAGAGTGTTACAATAACTGTTAAAGCATATATTTCTGGAAGTCCTAAACCAATTGTTTGGAAAGCGCTGGATAAATCAGTGGATCCTGTTGATGTCAATAGTGTAACTAAATAGATTTCTTTAGCAATAAAACCTGTTATTAAAGCTAATGCAGGTATCCAACTATTATCTCCATGTATACCTATTGGTTTAAGAATGGGAGATAAGTATCTAGCTATTGAAGCTCCAATACTAGCACCTGGATTATCTATTAGGTTTAGAGATGGGGAGTAATTTAGTATAAACCAATTAATTACACTAACGGTAAATATTATGAATCCGGCTTTTATGAGGAAATGTTTAGTGTTGCTCCAAGCATTCCACCAAACAACCTTAGCTAATGGTTTATGCACGGGAGGTATTTCTAACAGTATGTCTGGTATGTAGACTTCGCCTTTCAATATGCTTATTCTGAACAATACCCAATTAATAATTATGAATATCGTTAAGGCTATAGCGTATGATAAGATTACTAGAATTAAACCATAGGGAGACCCCAGAGCTGAAGCTGTAGCTAGAAAAACTATGAGTCTTGCTTGACAAGGTATGAAACTAAGAGTGATTAATAATCTGAGTCTTTCATAACTATTGACAAGGGTTCTTGTAGATAAAATGCTTGGAACATTACATCCGAAACCCAGTATTATAGGTAGTGTAGCGTGACCCGATAACCCGAATCTAGATAGTATAGTGTGTAAACCTATAGCTAATCTTGGAGCTAAACCGGAATCCTCCAGTATTGCTGAAGCTATTGAAACAAGCAGTATTAATGGTGTAAAGAGTAGTATTGTCCCCAGACCCACTATTACAGCTTCCGTTACGAATTTAGTTATTAATTTATTACCTATCAGGTTCACTAATAATGTAGAGGAGGCTTCTACGAATCTATCTATTAATCCCACAATAGTTAGGTTCTCGATAATTGATGCTAAATGTTCAGCACCAAATATTTGTAGAAGAGTTGTTAGTGGGAAACCGGTATTGATAGTGAAAATAAGCGTTAGTATGGATAAGTAAATAGTTAAACCTAGAAAACTTCCAATAATAGGGTTGTAGAATAACCTGAGTAAACCGGTGTCTTTATCAACATTTACTTTAGTTCTCACTACGTATTTCTTAGCTAAATCTAGTGAAAACCCTCTTCTATAGAAACGCATAGTGCTTAGAAGATCTTCATCAACAAGTTTTTCAGCCCTCTCCCTAATTTCAAGTAACTTACTCCAATCCTCCGGCTTAACTCTATTTTTCAACAGTTCTTCAACGCAATCCTCGCCTTCAAATAACTTGATCACTATACCTCTAGAACTAAGCCTACCTAATGAATCGGAACCATAGTTCTCCAATATTTTCGTAGCTTCATTAATTAAATCGTTAAGTTCAATATAATCTACATTTAATGTTTTCTTCGGCGAATGACTCGTATTAAATACATCGATTATCTTATCGAAAAGTTCTCTAATACCAAATTCGGTTTTAACAGAAACAGGTATTACGGGAACTCCGAGCTCTCTACTTAAACCTTCGTAGTTTATATGAATACCTAGTCTATGTGATTCATCGATCTTAGTGAAAACAACCACAACTTTCCTGGTCAGTTCTAGTAGCTCTACAGCTAAGTTAAGAGTTCTCTCAGGTGCTGTTGAATCAACTAGAACGACATAAACATCATATCCATGTAAAAACACGTTTCTACACGTAATTCGTTCTTCAAGCGTAACGCTTCTGAGACCATATACACCTGGCGTATCGGTAATTTCTAACACATAATTCCTGTAATTAACAATGCCTCGATGCAACTCAACCGTTGTTCCAGGCCAGTTAGACACATGAACATGTCCTCTAACGAGAACGTTGAATAGCGATGATTTACCAACATTTGGTTGACCAATAAGCGCTACTCTAATCTTCATCTAAACCCTCCTCTTTTCTCAACGAATATCTTCTACAAGTATAGAACTAGCTATTTTACGTCCAATAGCTATTTTAGAACCATTAATAGAAACAATTAATGGGCCTTTTCTATCGTTATGGATAACTTCGAGTATTGTGTTTTTTGTTAAACCCATTAATGCTAATCTCCACGTCAACTCCCCCTTTTCCTCTACTCTAACAATTCTTACTCTACTTCCAGCCTCAGCTTGATCCAGTGTTTTCAAGAATCACACACTCTCCGTTAGGTTAACCTAACATATAGGTATTCTTTAACTCCTTAGAAGCATTATAAACATTAAATATTGAACATTGTGTTAGATGAGGATATAATAAATTGTCATTGTTTAATCAAAACTTCGGTGAATATTGGGGAGAACAGATCCTTAAATATGGTTATTTAGGTGTATTTCTGTTCTCAATGATCAGTAATTCTATTCCATACGCTGTAGTTCCATACTTATTACTCCTAATAATTATTGCTAAGAACATTACGAGTTATACTGGTAGAGTTCTACTCATATTGTTATCTACATTGGGCGCTGTATTAGGTAAACTCATAGTGTACTTCATGGGATACGGTTTATCACCGATAATAACGTCGTGGAAATATAGATCAATTTTAGATATTTTGAGGAGATCTAGGTCCATTTTCATAGCAGTAACATTATTTGCATCTTTACCTCTACCCGACGATGTTCTCTTCATACCATTAGGTGCTATAAGATATGATGTTAAAAGATACATACTAGCATTATTCATTGGCAAGTTTATAATCACTTATCTTACAGTAAATCTAGGTATTCAAGCATATTGGTTACTTGAAGAAGCAGCTGGGTTTCCCATATGGATCTCCATACCAATAATGATTATTCTCACAATATATGTTATGTACATTATAACTAACGTTAATTGGAACTTAATTATCGAAACGGGTGCTAAAAAATCCGTTCTACACGCGTTTCTCTACTTAATTTACGAAGTACTTGTAAAAACAGCTTTAATACCTATATACGTTTACAGAAGGATTAGAGGTAGAAGCAGGTAGCTATAAAGAATTCGGTTTTAATGCCTCTTTGAAAATATATTTATTGTGGGATGAGGAGGAACCCGGGAAAGTAGCTCATAAGCGATGACTTAATAATAAAAAGCGGGCACTGACCAGTTAATAATGAAGTTTTATTTTGAGAATGGATCAGGATTTAAAGGATTCTTCACTGCTCCGCGAGTACAGCCTTCTTCATCTCCAATTCAATTCTCATATTCTCGGTTTCTAATAAATTTCACTAATAAGTTTCTCGGTATAGAACAACATGCTTCAAAAATAATGGGGTATTCTCCAATAGGGTTAACTATCCTATCAACTAGTTTCTCCTCAATAACTATCTTATCAATAGTTTTCTTCAACCAATATGGTCTCATACAACCTAATGAAATTTCTCTTGAGAAATTTTCTCTAGCAAAGCCCAATACGTTTAGAACAAGGTTCTGTAATTGAGGGTTTTTTGAATCAACGTTAACGACTAACACGATATTATCGACATTACGTTTAGATAAGTAATTTATTGCTTTCAATACAGCATCATAGTTATTTGTGAATCCCATCGGTACGTGCGGCACTACTTTTAATTTATTCTGAAGCATGTAATCCATTACTTCAATGTAATCATCTATGTTTCTTCTCAAACCTCTCATTTCACTTACATACTCTTGATCTAGTGTGAATTCGTAATCAATAACATCAACTTCAACAAAACTTATTTCATCAATAATTTTAGCATTTGGTAAACCGATATGTATACATACTACGAGATCGTATTTCTTCTTCACGTGTTTAATAACGGGTAGATACGGTTCAATAGGTAAATACCCATCTCTATTAAAACCACCACTGATGAGAACTCCTCTAACCCCCATTTTAACAAGTTTATCTAGGAGTTTAGATAACGTATTAGGATTATCTGCGCTAAGCATATTTTTAATAAATCTCCTTTTACAGAAAATACAATTTAAACTACACGAATCCCCCGTTATACTTATAGCTGGAAACATCATGCCCGGTTTAAAAACAATAGTCAATATCTAACCACACTACATGTTTCTCAATATTAGAGTCTAGACATTATTATTGAACACTATTGTCTAATCCATAATTCATCATTAGTTTTATAAAAACATCTACGAGAACTTGGGTTTTCAATAATTATTCACTTATTTTGCAATGAACATAATATATTATTCAAACTATACTACTATTCTCATCAATATAGAGCAAGTAGATTCTAGAGTTCATCTAATTTCTTTAAATAATTAATGTTATCTATCTCACTCTCATCAATCATCTCTGTTGAGATCCATGCTTCAATAATTTCTCTCGCTTTATACTCAGTCGTTAATCTAGCACTAATCGCTAAAACGTTTGCATCGTTCCATAATCGAGCTCCACGAGCTGATTCAGCATCTGTACATAAAGCAGCTCTAACACCCTTAACCTTATTAGCAGCAATAGAAACTCCTGTTCCAGTAAAGCAGATTACAATACCCCATTCAACCTCCCCTCTAGATACAGCAGATCCGACTTCAAAACCAACCTTAGCCCAGGAATATGGTTCTCCCGTTTTCAAAGAACCGAATCTAACTACTTCATATCCTTTCTCTTCAAGTAACTTAACTATATACTCTGCAACATGATAATTGTCATCACTACCAACAGCAACCCGTTTTCTATTCATAGCGATAAACCCCTTAGTACGAGTTTTCAATACATTACATTCCTTATACAATCAGATAAATTTTCTTTTACTCAACAATTAGTGTTTTAAAGTAACAGTTTTAAATAAATGTTAGAGACTAATTCTTATATTTTATTTCAGGATGAGGTGTTGTATAGAAAACTATGTTTAAAAACTATGTTAGTATCGCTAAAATCTCGTTAAACGAGGTTTCAAGTAGTTTAAAACAATTGTTCTCGTTGTTAAAGGGTAATGTTGGAATCATGGTTCTTTCATGGTTTCTATACGGTGTAGCTGGTGGTTTATCTGGTAATTACTTTAGTTTATATTTCAAGGATCTGGGTGGAACCGATTTAATGTTGGCTAGTGCTAGGTCTACTGCTTTACTAGTAGGTTCGGTCATGATATTTATAGGTGGGTTTTTAACCGATATTATTGGTAGAGTTAAAACCATATTGATAGGTACTGCTTTAGTTACAATAAATACATTTATATACGCTATTGCCAGAAACGCTAATGAATTAGCTGTATTAATGATACTAGATAACGCGTTTCATTTCTATCAACCAGCTCTAACAGCTATAATTATGGATTCCCTACCTCGAGACCGCGCGTTAATGGGTTTCTTTGCTACACAAATATTCCCATCAATACCAGGCTTATTTGCTCCATTAATTGGCGGTATTCTATACGATAAGGTTGGCGTTAATGGTATTAGAATAGGCTACGTAATTGCTGGAATAATATCGAGTTATGTTCTATACTTGAGAATAAGGTTTTTAAGAGAAACCTTATTGAAGAATACGAATCGGGATCTAGAACATATCTTTATCGAAGTATTCCACTATAGATATCATTTTATTAATGCAATGAAAATATACGTCTACACCGGTTTTCTCGGTCCATTAATAACTGCTGTTAGCTCTGTTTATGGAATGATATATGCTTATGAAATACTAGGTGTTTCAAAAACATTTCTTGGTTTATTGAGTACATTAGGTACTAGTATATCAATAATATCTTCATTAGCACTAGCGGGTAGGATACGTAATGTGAGGAAAGTTCTACCAATTAGTTTATCCATGGTCTCGTTATCTCAAGTATTATATGCATTACCATATTACGTTGGTTATAGAAACATATTCTTAATCGCATCCACTATCGTCGGCTCAGCAGCGGGGGTAGCGATTGGTCCTGTTATACAAACTATAATTATGAACACGCTCCCAAGGGAGGTGCGTGGACGAGGAATTGGTTTTCAAAGAGTTTTCGAGAATGCTTCGGCATCCATAGTTACCATGGTTGCCGGTTTACTATATATTAAATTAGGAGGACCTAGAAGTCTCCTATTATCGCCACTATTCGCTACTGTAGCCATAAGTTACTTACTATTTATCACTCAAGTTTCAAGCAGTGCAGAAGATTTAAATAGTAAACACTAAAGTAGTTCAACGAAGTAAAATATACTATATAAATGTATTCATTATCGCTACAATGTATATTCAACCAAATAAATACTTCTCAAGTTCATCTCTGAATTTCTTAGTAAAACTTTCAATCCAATCTTTATGTTTAATTAAAATATTGTAAACCTCCTGATCCTTCTCCCTAACTCTTTCGTAAACTTCAACCGGATTTTCAAGTAATGCTTTAATATCTTTCCATTTACTCTTCATAATCATTTTAACCATGAAACCAGCGTTTCTCAACTCTACCATAGTGTTCTCCACAGCTTTCTCAGGCGATATTTCGAAAACTTTTTCTCCATGTTTCCTGATGCTACTTATTAAATTATCTACTATTTGGTCTCTGAATATACTGGACATAAAGGTTCACCAAACTCATATATATGAATGACTCTTGTAAATATTCTTTACTCAATCGATCTCAATGATTTTTAATATGTTTTTAGAACTAAGAGAAGCGACGGCGAAGTATTTGAATGAAGCGTTTTTAAGACTCTTGTTATCACCCATAATCATAACGGTTATTAATCTAGCATTAGATTTCTTCAGATGGGTTTTAATCAGGTTTTCGTTAATCTTATCCACACCATCGGTTATTAACACTATATCGCTAACTTCCCTTACTTTACCCATCCTAATATCGTTACAAGCTGTTAATATAGCTCTAGATATATCTGTTCCACCACTACCTTTCATTTTAGCAATATAATTTATGAATAATGAAACATCTGTAACTTTAGGTTGTTTCCCGATAATTCTCAACTCATATGGAATACTATCGAAAAATCTGAAACAGAATTTTCTCTTCTCCTTCAAAGCTTTCATATATAGACTCAACGCCACTGCTTTAGCCCAAGTCATTTTCAAACCATCCATAGACCCACTTTTATCTACAAGAACGTATAGAGCACCTTTAGATTCGCTAATCATTTTCTGATAAAGTAGAAGCTTCTTTTCGAGAAACCTTAGATAGAAGAGTTCGCTGGGTAGAGCTAAATTAGATGGAACAATTCTCTCCAACTCATTACCAAGTTCATATCCGTGGATTTCTCCATGTTTAAACCTATATCTCTTCTCCGAAACTCTAATCTCCCATGGCTTTATACTAGATATGAGGTCGAGGATTTTCTTAACATCAAGATCTCTGGCTAGCTTAAGCAGCTCCGGTCCATATTCTTCGAGTTGAACCATACTAACTGTTCCGGGCTCATCGCTCTCAATAATTCTTCGCAATTTCCTAACATTTTCAATATCTCTAGCAACATTATTCATAGCTTTCTCCACCATATTTCTTAACTCGTCTTCGCTCAACTCCCCTTTATCGAAACTAATTTCCTGCTCCTCGATTTCAGAAATAATCCTTACTGTTGCTAAACTACTCATAAAGCTATCTAGTAATGTTTTACTCTTAATTTCGTAAATGAAGCTTGACGACAAAAGCGTTTTTATAAACATGTATTGAGCTTTCTTCTCGAAAGGTATTTCTTCAATTGGTTTCAATATAGGGAATGGTAGGTACAGACTGTAATACGTATCTAAAATATATGAAATAGGTTTCTTTGGTTCAAATTCATTAACTAATTTAGCTAAACGTCTAATCTTATTCCCTCTATAAATTACTAGAGGATCGTTGTAATCAATCCCCTTAAGAACACCCACGACCTTATCCTTAATTAAAACTCTTGTATCCATTCAAATAGCATCCTCATATTATGCTGAAGAGCACTGTTTGAATCAACTAATTGTTGATAAAATAGTTTATTATTCTTTTAAAATCTATGGATGAAACGTTTATTTCCAAATAGTGGGAAATTCTATGTTAGAAACCGAGTTTTCTTTTAATTAAATCTCTGACTTCATTAACTTCATTCAGAACATCGAGTGCTTTAGCTCTAACACTCTCATTACTCGTTTCTTCAGCCATCTTCTTCAACTTATCCTTAATCATATCCATGCTTCTCAAATACTCTATTAATCTAGGCATATGCTCATCCACGCGTGATAAATTATTAACAAACGTTTTGAGTTCTCTAAGATTATTCTGGACCTCTATGAGCTCTCTAATTCTCTTTTCAACAGATTTAATTTCATCGAGGAGAATAGAATATATTTGTTCATACTCCTCGATTGTGCGGGGAACAATATCTCTAAGAACCATTAAGTCCTCTTCCGTTGATTTAAGTCTACCATTAACTAGCGAGTGAGCAGCAATTGCTTTCAATGCTTTACCTTTACGTCTATCTGTAACGTGTAAACCATGATCTTCAAAAATCGCATATAATTTGAGTAATTTTTCTTTTACACCACTCAAATCTACTTCGAATATAGCTTTATTTAACTCCATCACATCCTTAATACTCATAATTCTCTCAACATTCTCTAAAGCACCGGCTTCCATTCTCCAACAAGCTTCAATTAAACTATTCCATTTATCTTCACTAACTGGTTTAACAAAGTGTCTAAATAGAAACCTATCGTATAGGGCTTGAAGCTCCGGATCGTCTGGAACGCTATTCGATGCCGCTATCATCGTCCATAACGGTACTTTAATCTCGTTATAACCATCGTAAACTATTCTTTCATTCATTATGGTTAATAACATGTTAAGAATAGCTGAGTTAGCATTAAAGATCTCATCTATAAACGCAATCTCTGCTTCAGGCAATTTATTTCTAGTTATTCTAACATACCTACCTTCACGTAGAGCGTTAATATCGATCGGTCCGAAAAGCTCATCAGGCTCCGTAAATTTAGTTAGAAGGTATTTAAAGAATCTAGCATTTATTAAATCAGCAGCTCTCCTAGCAATAGCTGATTTAGCTGTTCCAGGCTCGCCGATCAATATGATATGTTCACCTGTAATGACTGCTAAAGTTATTATTAATGCCTCCTCATCCCTACCAACAAATGGTCTCGACAATTCTTTCCAAAATCTATTCGCTAAATTCATTAACCTCGTAATATCGCTATTCTGACTTAGCATTTTTCTCAACCATAAATCAATGTATAGTTAATCAAACACATCTAGTTTGTTCAGATGATAATAAATTATTAAATCTAGAGATTAATTGTTTTAAACTCGACTTGAGAATTATACTCGAATATACTTCTTCATAGCTACATCTAGTTTAACTTCATTTATAAAGGGTTCTATGAATAGGAGGAAATATATGTAGAGAATAAGGGATTCGAGAAGTACAGCTGGAATAATTAATAATGAACCATGTATTCCTATACCTCCCATACCGAACACTCTAGTAATGGTCATGAAAACTGGGTTAACTATGATTATTGTGAGAAAAGCGTATACGATGTACCCTATAACGATGTATATAACAATGTATTCCAGATATTTTATTGAGTAATGAATTGTTTTACCAATTGTTCTCCAATTCATACGATACGCGTACTTAATTATAGCGTAGCTAATGTACAGGAATATTACTGTGAGTGAATACACGGTATTTATTGTTCTAACGTAGAGGGGGATTGATAATTGATTCTTAGTGGTGAGTACAACGATTTGGTTTATGAAAAACAGGGGTATGAATGGAATGAGAGGTATTATGAAATTAATTGCAAAGTTTATCTTCATATTTTTATCTATGAAAAGCTCTCTATGGAATAAATACATGTAAATGTTGAAAGCATAGCATACGGAAATACTTGATAATAGTAATTCGAAGAATCTGAACTCAACTATTGTTAAATAAATAGATGTTGGTTCCTTATACCTATTAGTAGCCCATAATACGAGAATATCATTAGTCTGTTTAAAAATATTTAGTATTATTACAGCTATGAATATGAAGAAAAGTATGGATATTATCTTATGCATTATACTCACACGCACGTCAAATAATAAATACAATGTTCCAACTACTCTTCATCACTCATACTGTATTGATTTAAAGATATATCTTTCACAACTATATTTGAATTGTGAATAACTATGCAATACCTGGGTGTTGAGTAACGATTCAATTAAAATGTGTTAAATGCGGATATTTATCGATAGAAAACAGACACCCCTTATGTCCTGTATGTGGCTCTTTTATGCATCCAATACATAATTTAAAACAACCTATTGCATCAAAGGGTTATGGAGTATGGAGGTATAGCGGGAACCTCCCCTACTTTGAAAAGAACTTAACACTTGGTGAAGGCGCAACACCGTTAATAAAGTCTTCGAAAATATTCAGTAATGAGGTTTATTTCAAAGACGAAGGTAGAAATCCAACAGGTAGTTTTAGAGATCGCGCTGCTTCTCTAATTGTTAGCGATGCTGTCGAATGTAAAGCTAAGAGAATCGTTGTTGCAAGCGATGGGAATATGAGTTCCAGTGTTGTCGCTTATGCTGCAAGAGCAGGCATTGAAGTAACTGTTTATGTACCTTCATGGATAGATGTAGAGAAAATTGCTTTAATGAAAGCTTATGGTGCTAACGTTATTGTTAAAGATTCTCCTCTAGACGAACTTCTAGAATATGTTAATAAAAGATCACGTAAAGAGAGTTTCTATAACGCTTCATCAACGTACAATGCTTTATCTATTGAGGGTTTAAAAACAATTAGTTTCGAATTATGGGAGCAACTCGGTAGCGTAAGCGAAGTATACGTACCATTGGGGAGCGGTTTAACAGTTTTCAGTATTTATCATGGATTTCAAGAATTGAAGCAATTGGGTTTAATTAATCGTATTCCTAGAATAATTGGTGTTGAAACTTGTAGTAACCCCATATATTCAGAGATGCTAAAAACTAATGTTTCGAAATGTAGTGAAGAACCCTTACCTGGTTTATCTTATAGAAAACCCATTATTATGGAATTCGTATTAGAAATTCTGGATGAATATGGAGAGGTCGTTGTTGTATCGAGAAAAGAAATTATTGAAGCAGCTAAAAAAGCTGTTAGAGTTGAAGGTTTATTCATTGAATTATCATCAGCTGTTTCTCTAGCTGGAGCTGAGAAGAAGGGTGCTTTAGATAATAGTGTAGTTATATTGACTGGTCATGGTTTGAAAGGTTATTCAGCTTATAGTAAGCCAAGTAAAGCTAAAATGATAAACTTATTTCCAGGTTCGACTAAGAATTTAATAATTTCGCTACTTAAGGAGAAGCCGGGTTTAACTGGTTATGATATTTGGAAGAACATTGGGTTAAGTATTTCCGTTCAGGCAATATATCAGCATCTGCATGATTTAGAGAAGAGAGGATATATCCGTTCTATTTACGAAAATGGAGTTAGGAAATACTACCCTATAATGTAATTATATGAACGTTGCTTTATACTCCAATTAATTGGAATTTGTTCTTAAAGAGTAATCTTTATAAGGGAATAGCATAGATACTTCCAATTGGGGTGTTGTTTAAATGGGAGGAGTAGTTCGCAGAGACCATGGTGGTAGAGCTAGATTAGCAATAGATATAGCTGTATTTACAGCAGCCGTTTATGCAGCTACAGTAGCGATCCAGATTTATCAACCAGCAACTGGAGGATATTTTAATCTAGGTGAATCGGTAATCTACGTTGCTGCTCTACTAAAATCCCCTTTAGTAGCGGCTTTTGCTGGTGGAGTAGGCGCGGCTTTAGCCGATATATCTACAGGTTATGGAATATTCGCTCCTGGAACATTAATAATTAAGTTTATTGAGGGATTTGTAGCGGGTACACTAATTCGTAAATTAAGTGGAAAGAACACTCCATTCATCCACAACCTTCTCACTATTATAGCATGCATACTCTACCCTGCACTTATCGTTGTCTTTGCAACCATATATTGGGCGGGAGAGGCGTATTATGGGCCTAGCGAATTCTTAATGAAAACGTTAGAACCACCATTGATCAATATACCGTTATTTTTATGGATAATCATTGCATTCTCATTAGCTGTTGCAACAATATACGTTCTCCTTAAACGTTTAGTTAAGGGTATTGAACCCCCTATTCTATTAATAGCTGGATTCATCATGGTTCTAGGCTATTTCCTATATGAATTCTTCTATAGCAATCCAGCTACAGGAAGAGACCCTTGGGCTGCTACCGCGGAAATCCCCATTAATATTGGTCAAGCAGTTATTGGTGCGTCAATAGCTATCCCGGTATCTGGTTGGCTCAGGAGAGCAGGTTATGGAAAACAAACTTGAAGCTTCAATAGTAGAAGCTGGTTTTAAAAACTCGTTTACGATAAAAAACTTTTTCTTTAAATTATCATCTGGAGATATACTTCTTATATACGGTAAATCCGGTTCTGGTAAAACAACTCTACTGAAAACTCTAGCTGGTTTAATCGATAAGATTGGTGGTTTTATCAACGGTAAAATACGTGTTAATGATTTGAATATCTACGAATCTGATCCAGAAGAAGTTTTAAATCTAGTAACGTATATTCCGCAAGAACCATGGTATGGAATTATCGGTCATACAATTAGATCCGAGTTTTGCCACGCTCTCTCCATTAGAAACATAGAATGCGATCTCAATGTACTTTCAAAATATGGTTTAAGAGAATATGATACTGTTACTTACGGGTTGAGCGTAGGGCAGATCCAGAGATTATTATTAGCCGAAGCTTTAGAGTCCAGAACACCTGTGCTTCTCCTAGATGAGCCTTTAACTTACATTGATCAAGATACTAGGAACTACATTATAAAGGGGGTGGAGAAATTTTCTGGAGAAGGAGGTATTGTCGTTGTCGTCGACCATATACCTCAGAATTGGGCTCGCTTCGACCCCAAAACATTACATATCGATAATGGTATTCCCGTTAACCAACCATCAGTTTTAAATAAAAGCCTTGAAACTAATAATTTAAGAGTAGGTAAGCATAGTTCTATCGGTAAAGAAACTGTAATAAAAGCTGAAAACATATGGTTTAAGTATTCTTCATCAAACTATATTTTGAAAGGGGTTACTATTGAAATTACTAAAAACAGTATTATTGGATTTAAAGGTTCAAACGGTTCTGGCAAATCAACGCTTTTGAAGATATTAGCAGGAATTTATAAACCAAATAAGGGGAGAGTTGTTAGATTCGGTAGAACAGTATATATACCTGAAAATCCCCTTCTCTACTTAACTCATCCAACTCCACGCGAAGAACTATATTCTGGTAGTATAGATGAGAACATTGTTCTTGAAGCAATCGAGATCTTTGATCTCAAGAATGTTCTTGATAGACCTATTCTAAAGCTCAGTAGTGGTGAGAGAAGGAGAGTTGCGTTAGCTTCATCTTATGTTAGAGGATACTCGATATATTTACTTGATGAACCGACCGGCGGTTTAGATCTATTTTCATTGAAGAGTTTTATAGATATGGTTATGTATTTGTATGAAAAGAACTGTAGTATTCTAATAGCTCATCATGATCCTAGATTAAGTGATCTATTTGATCAGGAGTATTTATTGACTAATGGTGTTGTTATTGGAAATCATAAGTAGACTAATTTACTCAATATATAAAGCATTGTTTTTGAAAGGGGACTATGGTCTTAAGAAAACCCATATTCTTATAAGAATATCGATATCGATATCGCTACTCATACTATACTGGCTCAACGGGTATTTCATATTATTGGCTCTTCTTCTAGTATATCTAATCGGCTTATTAGGTTTTGGTAGAGAATGGGTTATACCTGTTTCAATTCTAACGTCAATACCTAGTATTTGGTTTTCAATATCTACATACGTTTTATCAGTAATAGGCTATATTCAACCCGTTAATTATACGAATTTACTATGGATATTCATAAAGTCTTTAACATTAGGTTCGATCATAACTTTATTTTTCAACATGATAAACGTTACTGAACTATACAACATACTTGTATCGATTAAATTGAATAATTTCTCAATTATACCATTATTAATATGGAGAATAACACCATTAAGCTTAATGAGTACATACGAATCACTACTAATTTCAAGAATTAAAGGAGAGAAGATTGGTAAAAGAATAGCTCCAGCATTAGCGGTAATTCTCGAAACAGGAGATTTAATATATGAATCATCGTACTATAAATTAGCAGGTAAACCTAAAAAGAAAATCCCAATAAATAGTGTTTGGCTATCAATACATTTAGATAGAAATCGGAAATGCTGTTTTAGAAGGTGATATTGATCGTTGAAAACAATTTATATTATAGGTACGTGTAAATGAACTGTGAAGATATGTAAAAATATTATTGTACTAAGCTATGTTTCTTGTCAATAAAATTTATTCACTTTTACTTTTCCTGGATTCACCAATCAACTCTCTAACTTCATCCTCTCCTTTTTCCAACTCTTCTAGTTGTTGAGGATCATATTCTTTAAATAATGCTAAAAATTCCCCTACATGAGTCTTCTCTTCTCTAGCTATATCTTCAAATACTTTCTTAATTCTCTCATCTTCAATAGAGTTAGCTAACTGTAAATACAAATTTATAGCATCTAATTCAGCGATAATTGATAATCTAAGAGCTTGTGCTACTTCATCTTTACTCAATTTCCTCTGAACAGGGATATCTAGTGGATTTTTAGATAGCATTCTTAACCACCATATAATCATTAAGCATATTGTTTGGTATATAAATGGTAGTGTACTGTTATTCTCAATCAATAATATTCAAAACCCTGGTATTGAGGGGTTTAATTGAACGTTTACGATATACTCATTATACTAATGCTTTCAATAACGCCAGGTATAGAATCCCGCGGTGCTTTCCTATATTACGCTAAATTAAAACTATTTAGTAGTAGTGTAAACGAACCAATAGTATTCATAGCTATTCTCTTAGCAAGTTACATTCCATCAATACTAATATTGAATCTAAATAGAATCGAGAACATAATTATTAGTAAGTCTAGTTTATTGAAGAAAATATATATGAAAACACTATCAAGAATTAGATTGAAAGCAACCGGCGTTACTAAATATAGATCTACATATATAGGTTTAACATTATTCGTTGCAATTCCTTTTCCAGGAACAGGAGTTTGGACAGGATCACTTATAGCTTATATTCTAGGTTTAGATAAAACTAAATCTTTAATATCCATATTCATTGGAAATACCATAGCTTGTTCAATACTGTATATTATGATCTTCTCGTTATCTATCCTTATTTAGCAAGAGAATTAAGCCATCTCACTTGTTTTAAACTAAGTCTATACGAGTATCTATTCGGTGTTTAACGTGGAGACAATGGTTCAGAATAACGTTGGCTTAAACATAGATGAAATAATTGAATTGAGTATTGATGAACAAATTGATGTTTTGAAAACGCTATTTACTATTTTCTACGTGAAATACCATATTGATGGTAGTGGTGAGGATAAATTAATGGTTTGGAATATCATAAATAAATGGGTGAATATTATTGGACCAGTGAAATATGAGCCAGAGGTCTTCAACATTGTTTCTCAAAAAGTTAAGTTCAGAATATGGGATAAACCCGTTCCAGTAGATATTATTGAAGAAATTATGGAGAAATCTATTAGAGTGAAAATGGGGCATGACGGGTATGAAGATTTAGTAAATAATTTGTCAGAACTATTACTATATCTCAGTAATGATAACTCTATGGAAACGAATATAGTTAGAGAAATTTGTGAAGTAAACAGCGATTGTGCATTATCTATAGCTGTTCAAACATTAGTTATTGCTTCAAACATATAAGTAACCCGTACTATTTATAATCGGTAGCTTCAATATTGTGGCGTTTATGTAATGGCTAGAACCAATAATGTTTTATTTAAAGGTTTCACATATATTGTTATCTCCTCGATTATTCTTCTTAATTACATGATTATAACTAACGAATCGTATTTAGGGGCTTTTCAGAACGGATGTATTATTCGTTTATCTCCACCATATAGATTTAGCAGTAAAATATATAGTTATGATATTGAGGAAAAC
>Ga0105162_1000737_pt1 | contig 20122 bp, 23 predicted proteins | sample JNZ201metaG_FD_81532 | JGI IMG/M metagenome (GOLD analysis project Ga0105162, IMG submission 81532) | Hot spring microbial communities from Jinze hot spring, China to study Microbial Dark Matter (Phase II) - JNZ 20120812A | ecosystem: Environmental > Aquatic > Thermal springs > Hot (42-90C) >...
CCCAAAGACCACTGCGAAGTTTTTCGGCGAGTATTCCAAAAAGCCGGGCTTGTGGCACACCCTCGGGGCTCCCCCAGAAGTGTGGGGCATGGACACGACGGAGGAGCGCAGAAAGATTCCTGCGCTGTAGCTCGACAAAAAGTTGCCCAAGCTGCTCGAGTAATACCCCTCCCCTTTGAAAAAGAAAGCCTCCGACGAGGCAAAGTCCAAAACGCCAAGAAAGCCTTCGTGCCTGCTCGTTCCTTCCCCTCCGAAAAAGAAAAGCTTCAAGGCTTTGCCCAAAATGTACCTTGTGTTCTTCAAAAGTGCGTGAAAGTTTTGCTCGTATTTTCTTTCGCCTGTGTCGTACATCGTCGAGTATTTGCGGAAGATTTTCGTGGTGGGGTCCAAAAAGGTAAGAAAGTTCGACGTGTACGTCACGACGGTCTTTTGGAACAAGGGGTGAAGGTTGGGGTACCTTGCGATCTCGCTTGAAGGCTCGACGGAGAGGTCGTAAATTCCGTATGCGATAAGCTGCGAAAAGTCCGTCTTGGAAGAGATCAGGCCCATCTTTCTTCCCTCCTCACACGGGCAGATCGGATATCACTTTTTTCCACTGGCCGTCTTCCAAGGCGTAGACGTCGACGTACGCCACCTCGTCCGCAACGTCCACGAAGGAAACCTCCAAAACGTACCCGCCCTCCTGCGGTATCAGGACGGCGCCGAGGGGGTAAAGCTGGGGGCTCCCGGTGAAATCCCCCAACGTCCTCCCAACGTACGCGTAGCCGAACACCCTGAAGGGCGGCTCGAAGTACTTCGTGGGGTCCTCCTCGAAGACGAGGTAGCAGGATTCGTAGTAGAAGGTCGGCTTGGTCTTGTGGCCGTCCGGGACCTTCCTGCCTTTTGCGTCGAAGATGGAAACGGCATAGCCTTTGCCAAAGGACGGCGGGATGAGCGGGGGAACGATCGTTTCGCTTTTCCAGCCCCTGTTGTTGTCGACGCTTTCGTCTTTCTTTAGCTCGACGTCCACGCAAGCTGCCACCCCAAGCCTCACCGCCGCGTCGGGGTGGTTTGGGATCGGGTCCAGCCAAACGTTCGAGGCGTGAACGAACTCCGTGCGGCTTTGCAGCTCCTCAAACGGGTTTTTTTCGAACGTGGAAAGCCTGGAGAAGATCTTGTAGAGGTACTCTTTCCCTTTCCAAGCCCTCAAGGCGTTCCCTCCCGAGCGTCAGATGACGTAGGTGTACACGACGGTGATCGAGTAGCTGTTGTTGGCGTAGCTTTTTGCGCCGGCCTCGATCGTTCTTTTCACCCAAACGGCCACGGAATCGTTGGGCTCCAAGGTGCTGGCCGCAAGGAGCGCCTCTTCCTCGCTTGTCGGCGCCACGAAGTTGTAGCTTTTTGCGCGCTCCACCGTGTCCGTTGCGGTGCCCAAGGCGATCGAGATGTCGTCGTAAGGGGACGGGGTTTGCTGGGAGATGTAGACCTTGACGTTCAACAAGGTCTGGCCGCTGACGTTTTTGATGAAGAACTTCCTGTAAGTGACGTGGGGGACGGTGTTGTCCGTTATCACGACGTCGGGCATCAAGACGTTCTTGCCTTCCGAAGGAAGCGTCACGTTGGTGATGGAGCCGCCTTCGTCCGATTGCGCCTTATAAAACGCGACCAAGGCGTTCCCCCCTTACCTTTCCACCCACATCCTCGCAAGTTCTGCTCCGCTTGCAAGAACCAGCCTCACCACGATCACGTCTGCGTAAAAGCTTCCGAGCGTCCAGTGCAGGGTTACCCCTTCCGCGCTCGATTCTATATCGAGCAGGCAGCCTTGTCCGTCTGCGCCGTCGAAAGCGGCGGAATCGTAAAACTGCGTCAGGTCGAGCCAGCCGGTCTTTCTGGGGACCTTGAGGTAGGCCTTCAGGTTGCCGCCAAGCTCGAACTTTCCCCGCAGCACCAGCTTCCCGTTCGAGTAAGGGCCGCCGATGCGGAAAAACCGGGCGTAGCTTTGCCAATCCGCCCCTCCCTCCCGGAAGACCAACCCGCCCGGGCGCACCTCGGCCTCCGTGGGGATCGACAGCTTGCTTGGGTAGCCGTTTTCCACCGGGTCGTCCGCCATCTCCGGGAGGATCCTGTAGGTTTCCGTCGTGAAGGGCTCGAAGGTGTCCGTCGGAAGGTCCGCAAGGGTCGCGACCGGCCCGAAAAGAACGAGCTTTTCCCTTGCGTGCATACCGGAAAAGTCGAAGGTCGTGTCGTAGACCAAAACCTCAAGCTCCAAAACCTTCTTGGAGATCCCCTCAAAGAGCGGCACCTCGAACCTTTCCGAAACCCCAGGTTCGGCCACGAAGAAAAAGCTCTTGCCTTCAAAGATCACCTGAACGTTCGGCACCCTGTAGCTTTCCCTTTCCCCAAGGAGCAGCTCCAAGACGACGGAGCCCTTCGTGGTGTACTCGGTGCCGGAAACAAAGGTAGTCTTTTCCGAAGAAAGCGTCGCAGAGACGGAAAAGGCCGGAATCGTCGGCTCTTCGACGAGGAAGTGGTGCGCCTCGTCTTGGACCTTCAACGCGTGAAGGCCCGGGGAGAGGGGCGGCAGCTCGACGAGGAAAACGTTCCTTGGGAGGCGGTCGTCGGAAAAGCCCCTCGCGAACGCTTGCGCCTGAACGGGAACGTCGTCGACAAGCAGGTTAAGCTTTTCCGGATCGCCCAACACCGAAACGAAAAGCCTCGCCCCTTCAGGTGCGGCGACGACGACGCTCTTTCCCTTCGCCTTCGAGCGAAGGGAGGCGCCGGAAACCCAAGAGATCCCCTCAAGGACCGGCGGCTTCGGCAAGACCTCCCCCAACGCCTTCGCGACGGCAAGGAGGTACTCGTTGACGTCCCTGAGCGCCGAAACGATCTTTGTGGTCCTCTGCCAGGAGAACAGGCCCTCCACGGGCTCGTTGAGCCTTTCGTACCTTTGCTCGACGGTCGCAAGCCGCCTCTCCAGGAAATCCAATGCGGAAGAGATCTCGTCGTACTTTTTCTCCAGGCTTGCTATCCTTGCGGAAAAGCCGCTGAGCTTTGCCAAGACCTCTTTGGCCTTCTCGTAAAGCTCCAAAGCGGCCTGAGACGCCTTTTTCGCAAGCTCCACCCCGTCCCTGAAAAGCGAAGCCCTAACGATCGTCCCGATCCCCTTGTAGACCACCTTCACCTTTTCCGCGGAAACGGAAGGTAAGAAGATCGAGCAGGTGACGCGGTCGAAAAAGAAAAAGCCCGGAAGCGGCGGGTACGTGTCGGCCCTCAAGTACCTTGCGCCGTCCACGAAGACCTCTATCTCCTTCCCCGGGGCGGGGAATTCCCTGAGGTACACCTGCCTCGAGTACGGCTCCTCCTGGACGACCAGCTCTTCCAGGAACGTCCCGTCGGGGAGGTAGCGAAACTCGACCGGCATCGGCAAGTCTCGAAACTCCAACACGCTCTCACCTCGCTTGCTTTGCGTCGGACCGCACGCCCTTCACCGCTTGGATGATCTGGTCGACGTTCGAGCGGAACGTCTCGGCGGCTTCCTTCATCGTCGAAGCCGCCTTGTGCATTGTCTCCGTCGCGTCGTAGAATTTTTCCGGCAGCTGCAAGATGACGCCCGTCGAGGGCGGCTGCGCTTCCAAGATCGGGGTTTCTTGGGGTTTGGGAAAGCCCGGAACCTCGAACGGCTCGAAGACGAAGATCCTGCGGTAGGCCTCCAGCCTTGCCTCCTTGGCCCCGCCCCCGAGCCATCGGGCGATCATCTGGAAAAAGTTCTGCGGCAGCGGGGGAGCAAAGAAAAGCCACCTTGCGCCGACGGCCCTCGCGATCTCTTCGGGGGCGGTGGTGCCGTAGAGCCTTTGGAGCTCTTCGGGGGTGAGGAAACCGGCGGCCTCCACCCTCCCCCCTTGAACGCTGTACCTGTACCTTCCAAACTGCTCCGGAAGCCTTCCCAAAGACGTAAGAAAAAGAAGAGCGGCCATCTCCTGGACGGACCCCGGAGGGGTTCTTTTCAGGATTTCGAAGAAGGCTTGGGTTCTTTCGCCCACCGTTTCGCCCTTCAACAGCTTCCCGTAGAGCTCCCTCAGCTCCTTGTTCCTGGAGAGAACGTCGAGGAGAACGCTCCACTTCGTCTTGATCTCCTCGGGAACGCTCGATTCCCTCAAGGCCTCGCTGACGACCTGGAGCACCTCCTCCGGCCTTGCCGCTCGAAGGCTCTCGTAGGTCGCGATGAAAGCGTAATTTACGCTCGCTTCGATGAACCTATTCAGCGCTTCGTTTGCCTCCGCAAAGTGCTTGAAAAGATTTTCCCCTTGCTTTGCAAGATCAGCTGGGCTTGCGGTGGTGAGGGCCGTCTCCCAGGAAGACGGCCGGTCGCCAAACCGCGCCGCAAGGTATGCGGCGATCGCGTCCTTTTGCTTTTCCGGAAGGTTCGGCAGGAGAGAGTCGACTTTCTTTCGTGCGGCCCAGAAGGTCCTCACCATCGTTGCGACAAACTCCGTTTCCGGCAGGGCGAGCCACTCTTGGATTGCGAAATCCTTCCTTGTCGCTTTCGCGACTTTTTCCTTGAGGGTTTTCAGGCGCTTGCGGTACTCGCCAACGGCCGTCAGGACCTCCTCCTTGTTCCCAAAGTCTGCCTTCCTCTCCAAAGAGGCGCTCAAAGCGGCAAAGATCGCCTCCGGCGGCGCGGCCGCAACGGCCAACCTCTCCTCCTCGGTGAAGCCGGCAACAAGCGCGTACTCTGGGTAGAGGAGGGCGTAGAGGACCTGCTGCGGAGTCCTCTTGGGCAAAAGCTCCCTTGCAAGCTGCGTGAAAGCGCTCCAAGTTGGGGTTTTCACAAGAGCGCTCCAAGCCTGCTCGTACCTTCTAAACCTGCTTTCCCACTCCTGGTACGCCCTTTGGTAGCCCTCGACCGTCTCGTACCTTTCGGGGGAGGTTTTCGCGCCGTACGCCGCAAGCCTTCTTTCCGGGGCCGCAAATTCCTCCCTGCTCAACACCTTCGCGACGGCCTCTCCGGGCCCGAGGGCTCCGAACTCTCGCCTGACCGACTCGATCGCCGACTTCATGGCCTCGAGCTTGTTCTTCCCGCTTCGCAGCTCCGCCCTGTACCTTTCGACGAGCTTTTGGGCGCCCTCCGTTCCCACGACCACCAAGTTCTTGACGCTGTCGCCAAAGTAAGAGATGGCCTCCTCGAAGAGCCTCCTAAGCTCTGCTGGGAGGCGGCCGGAAAGGTCCCTCAGCCTGACGACGTCGCCCCTCAAGCTGTTGTACATGGCGTTGTACTGCTGGAGGATGGAGGTCACAAAGACCTCCCCGGGAAAGACGTTCACGCCCAAGAAGTACTCGGTGCCCTCGTAAACCTTTTCCCTCAGCCAGCGGAAGGGCCTTGCGAGGGTGTCAAGAAGCCTTTTTCCGAACCTCCTGAGCGGGTTTTGGAAGGTTTCGTAGTGCCTGCTTGCGACTTGCTCGAGCTCGGAAAGAAGCCTTTGCTGCTGGATCCCGACGCCAAACGCGTAGGCCCCGCGCCCCGCCAAGAACTCTCCCAAGATCCTTGCGGGCTCTCCGGCGATGCCTAAACTGCTCAGCAAAAGCTGAACCTGCTCGTTCGGCGGGACGCCGAGGGGCCCGTAAAGGGCGGAGGCGAGCGCCGGGATCAAGCCAAAGATCGCCGCTGCGGCGTTTTCCGTGGCAAGGGCCGCGGAAAGCGTGGAAAGCCTAAGACTTGGAACGGAAAGCTGCGGGAAGCGCTGCAGGGTCTGCGCGGCCCTTTGGAGGAGCGTTTCGGGCCTTAACTGGCCGGACAAAAGTTGGTTGAGCAGGCGGTTGTTGAGCCTTGCAGAAAGCCTTTCCCCTTCCCTTCTGACGTCCACAAGGCCAAGAAGGAGCGCGGAAAAGGTCGGGTGCTGCAGGATCGTAGTGGCGAGCCTGTTTGCCATCTCCGCCGCAGCTTCGGCTCCTCCGAGGCGCTCCAAGGCTTCCCTTCCCAGGACCCGCTCGATGGCCGCTGGGGCGTACATGGCTATACCCGCAACGTTCAACGCGGCTTCGGGAGAAAGCCCCGCGCCCGCAAGCTCTCTTGCGATCCCCATCGTCACCCCGGAGACGTACTGGGGCGCCATCCCCGTGGCTATCGCGGTCCTTCTGATGAACGCGGCGTAGCGAGCCATCGCGGCTGGGCTGGAGATGCCGAGCTGCCTCATCTCCTGCATGAGGTTTATCGCGTCCTCGAAGGAGAGGTGCAGGTTTTGGGCGATGGTCCTGACCGCGTCCACAAGCTCCTTGAACCTTTTCCTGAACGTTTGAACGTCCCTGACGCCCAAAAGGAGGTTGGATTGGGTGAGCCTTGCGAACAAATCCATCATTTCTCTTGAGCCCAAGAGCACGTCTCTTGATGCGGTCCTCAACACGTCGTGGTAGATAAGAACAGCCTCGAAAGGCGTAGGGCCGGTAAGGCCCACTTGCTCAGGCCTTGTAAACGTAGAAGAAAGGGCCCTCCTGATGGACCCAACTTGCCTTGCCGCGAACAGCCTGCTAACCAGGATCGGAAGCACGAAAGAAAGGGCCCCGCCAAAAAGCATCGCAGGCAAGAACGGGAGGGTGTAGAACGGGATGAGGGAGGCAATTTCCGCTCCAAGGAACATCCCAAGCATCGGCAGGGCCACCGCCTGCCTCATGCTGGCTTCCTGGGCGACCTCAAGCGCCGTCTGGTAAGGCGCCGCAGGAAGCACTCCCTTTGCTCCCCAAAGGCTCAAGAAAAGCCCCGCAAGTCCCCCGGGGAAGGCCGGCACGGGGTAGGAGGGCATCCAGGGCCTTACGTAGTCGACGGCGTAAAGCCTTGGCCTTTGAAGCTCCGCAAGCGTTGCCGGAAGGTAGGGCGTTCTGAGCTTGGCGTCGAGGGCCTGAAGCGTCAGGTTGAGGCTTGCGAGGGTCCTGGTCAAGAGGTTCGCGTTTTGCTCTCGAAGAAGGCTCAGCGTCGCCTCGCGCTGCTCGAGCAGCTGCCTTTGAAGCTCCATCTGGTAGCTTCTTTCCCTGAGGAACAGGCCCTCCGGGGGGATCATTCCTCAACGCGCGCCCCCTTTTCCAACTCTTTTGCGAGCTCCTCGTACTTTTTCTCCCAGTACTTCGCCACGGCCTTTACCGCCTCCAGCTTCTTCTCCAGCGTCCAAACCCTAAAGCTTTCCACCCCAGCGTGAAGAAGCGCCGCCAAGAAAAACCCGCACATCCCGCCCGCGATGAAAGTGACAAGCGCCAGCACGCGCTTTCCCCCCTTCAAACGGAGATCTCCGCAAGCTTTTCCTCCAAAGCGTCCCGGAAATCCTTCCTCTTGCTCACTTTCGCGAACGTTTCGGAAAGCTCGAAGATGGCGTACGCGACAAGGCCTTCTTCCAGCTTCACCAGGGCGCCGTCGACGAGCTTGACGGGCTTTAAAAGGAACGCCTCCTTGCCCTCGCACAGGATCTTCACGTCGAGAAGTTCCTTAAGCTGGGACGCAAGGTCTTCCGCTTCCCCTTCCGCCCCAAGCCTTGTCAGGACTTCCCTTGCGGAAAAGAGCGGCATGTTGGCGCGCTCGAACAGCCTCTTTGCCGCCTCCACGCTTCCCGCCCACACGCCGAACCTGTTCGTTCCCGCCGCAGCGCACGCCGGCACCACCACGTCGAAGAGGAAAGAAAAAACCTCCCTCGAAGGGACGTAGCCGTCGTAGACCAGGTACACCTCCACGCTCCTCACCTCCCGATCACCCTCTTCTCGTAAGAGACGAGCTTGCCGCTCTCAAAGAAGAGCAAAAGGTACATGTTCGTTTGGGGGCCGTAAGGGCGCCTGCCGGAAAGGTACGTGTACGGAAGCTCGGCGCAGGCGCAACCTCCCTCTATGCCCACCTTCCCAAGTTCCATGATTTCCGCGTAAACGTGCGTGTGCCCTATGACGACGTAATCGAAAGGCTCCTTGCTCAACGTCACGAAATGCTTTATAACCCGCCTCACCGTCCCCCCGGGGACGCTGCTGAAGTTGTCCGGGTGGTCGAATATGACGTTCCCAAAGAGCACGGCGTTGTCGTAGTAGACGACGTTGTTGTAGCTTTCCTCGCCGAAGGAAAACCCGTCCAGCATCCTGCGGCCCCTCGCGAGGTGATACAAAGGGTCCGGGTTGACGAGAAAGCCAAGCTCGGCGCTCTCTTGAAGGCTGTTGAAGCGCCTCGCGATCCTTCTGTCGTGGTTTCCGGGGATCAAGATCACGACCTTAAACCACGACGAGATCTCGCCGAAGATCGAAAGCGCTATCTCGTACTCCTGTTGGAACGGCACCCTCTTTCTTGAGGAGTGCGGGGAAAACCTTTCCGCGTCGAACACGTCGCCGCCGATGACGATCCCGTCCGCTTTCTCTTTCGCCACCGCGTCGATCACCCTGTAGTTCACGTACGGAACGTGCAGGTCGCAAAGGAACACGAAAGTGCCGTGCGGGATTATCTCGCTCTTTCTGAGGGTGGGGGTGTCGGAAAGGAAGGGCTGAGCCGCAAAGACCCTCGCTTCGTTTGCCTTTTCCACGACTTTTTCGCTCAGCGCCTCGCTCTCCTGGGCCCCGACGGGAAGGTACTGCAGGCTCTTTTTCCTTTCCCTCTCAACGGCCTCCCACATCCTGTCCAGGTCCAAGCGGCTCCACCTCCCTGTAGAACACGGCGACGTAGAACTTGCCTTCGGGAGTGAAGTGCGTTTCCGTCTTTTCCACCTCGACGGTCGGGGAGTTGACGAGCCTTTCGTAAAGCTGCCTGTCCGCGAGATCGTTCAAGCAAAGAACGACCGCCCTCCTTATCTCCTTTCTCTTTGGGCCTTCTTCCTCCCTCAAGGGCCTCACCGTGACCACGTCACACACCTCCTGCCCTCCTTGGGGGCTTTTGCTCGGGGAGCGGCCTCATGTCGACCTGCGGCGGGACCGGCTCGGAAAGCTCCTGCTGGAAGGACTGGAGGTCCAGCTGGGCTTTCATCTCTTCTTTTGCGTCCTTGACCTTCTTTCTGAGCTCCGTCTCGAAGTCCAGGTCGAACTCGGCGAGCAGCGTGCTGTCGCTGATCTTTCCCATGCTGGAAAGCTGGAGCTTTATCTGCTGGCGCTGCACGTCGTCCGCCATCCTGAACGGCCTGAACCTCACCCTGATGGGCGGGATGTCCTTGACGACGGAGATCGTGGAGACGATGTGGTTCAAAAGCCTGGAAAGGTAACTTCTGTAGTTGATGTAGTGGTTCTCCAGCATCCTGAGGGAGACGGAAGAGCCCGACCAGGTGAGCCCGCCGATGAGGAACTCCCTGGGCACCTGAAGCCCCACGATGAGCTCGTTCACGAGCTGCTCCATCTCCGGAAACAGCATGAGGCTTCTCCCTTCCCCCGAGATCGAGCCGTACGCGATGGGGACCGGGAAGATGGGCATGTGGTTCGGGTCCTCCCTCCAGCGAGAGAGCGCCTCCTCCACCTGCGTCTTCCAGGTGGAAAGGTTCGCGCTGAAGGGCCCGCTCTGCAGCACGTACTCCGTCGGCGGGTAAAGGTAGCGAAAGTTCAAGAGCCTGTCTTCCGCCACGGCGAACTGGGCCCTCCTGAGCATCTGGATGTAGAACAAAAGCTGCAGAACGTGCACGAGCGGAGGAAGGCCCCAACCCTTGAACTCGTGCGAGATGGAAGGCCTCTGCAGCACGTAAAGCTTGTCCTCCTCAAACAGCACCGCGTCCTTGCCCTCGATTATCGCGTCCAGGAAGGGCTTCCTGACGGTTTTCAAGAACTCGGGGTCGGTGTGGACCTTCCTCGCCTCGTCCTTGGGGATGTTGTAGTAGACCTTGGCCTTTTGGCAAAGCTCGGAGTACTCTATCGTGATCTGGATCGGGTCCCACCTCGCAAGCCTGAAGTCGTCGCTTTTCGTTGGAACGTCCACCACCTCGACCGGAACGTCCTTGTCCTTCGGACAGTACATGAAAAGCGTCTTGTTCGCGATCCTCCAGTTCCTCCTTCCGGACTCGACCTTGGGCTCAAGAACGGATTCGCACTTTTTGCACTTGAAGAACCTCTTGAAGGGCACAAGGACCGTCACGAAGGCGTTCCCGTAGACGAAATAGTCCAGCCCCACCTCTATCAAGAACCTCTTGATCTCCATCTCGTCCTCGAGGATGTGCTGGTAGACCTCCTTGAGCTTTGGGTCGTCGCAGTCGTAGATGAGGTCGGTGATGGGGTACTCGGCGAGCTTGTACACGATGGCGGAGACGACGTGGTTGGTCTGGTAAAAGTAGCGGCAGTACCTCAAGACTTCCTTGAGGGATTTCGGCATGTAGAAGGCCAAAGGGTCGAAGAACTTCTCGTAGTTCCACGGAAACGGCGTGCTCATGGTCCTTCCCCCTTCACGGGCTCACGAAAGAAAGCGGGATCTCCCCTTCCCTGACGAAGTGGTCCAAAAGGATGTTGAGCCTTGCAAGCCTTGCCGCTTGGCTTTCTTCTTCCGTTTTCGGCTCGATGGACGGGTCTTGCTCGAAGCGCTTTGCAAGTTCGTTCACGATCCTGTGCTTTCCGACGATCTTTTCCTTCAAAAGCTGGGCGATGACGGGGTGCAAGACGGAGTAGCCGTGGTGCTTGTGCCAAACCGTCTTGACGTACTGCTTCACTTCCCTGCCGAGGTTCGCCTTCCCGTCCCGCACGATCACGTAACCCCCGATGACCAGCTCGACGTCGGAAGGGGGTTGGACGTGCTCCACGTCCACGAAACCGTCCACAAGCGAGCAGACGACCTTTTCGAAAACGTGCCAGTGCTCGTAGGGGAGGTCGGAGGTGAGGATGGCCCGGTAGGCGTTCAGCTTGGTCTTGACGGAGTCGTGAAGCTTTCGCTTGTACGCCTTCTCGAAAAAGACCGCAAGGACCTCCACGTCGTCTTCCGGAAAGCGCACGCCAAAACTTGCCAAGGCGCTGTTCAGGATCCAGGCGATCATCCTCGGGTCCGCCCCGGAAGGCTCGACGAGCTTTTCGATCAAGTCTTTGGAGAGAGCCATCTTGTTCCCTCCCGCTTTCTATATTAAACGCCCTCTCGCGAGGGCGCAGGAATCACCTTCCAAAGAGCTTTTTGAGCACTTCCTTCATCCTCTCGAGCGCCTCCTTCTTTTGCTCGCTCGGAAAGTCGTGGCTTAAGTTCTTCTTCACAAGCTTTAGCTTTTTGTTGAGCTCCTCGACCGCCTCCAAGACGCTCTTTCCGACGGTCTCCGCGAGGCTTTCCACGTCCGCCGGGTCTTTGAGGGTTTGGTAGAGCTCGAAGGTTTTCTCGAGCTTTTCCAACTCTTCGCCTTCCTGTGCGGCTGCTTCTGGGGCAGCTGGAAGCAGGGAAAGAAGCACCGTCAGCCTGCCAAAGCTCGCGCTTTCGCAGCGGAGGGTGTAAAGGCCCGGGTTGAGGTTTGGGAGGGAAAAGGAAAGCTTTCCCGCGCGCATCGGGATCGCTTGGTGCCAGACAAGGCTCGCTTGGTCGTGCAGCGACACGTCCACCATCTCGTCCACCGGCTCCGGCGCAACGAACTCCACCACCTCTTGCGCCCTCGCGGCAAGAAAGCGCGGGTTCAGGGACGGGTCCCAGCCCCTGTAAAAGGCCCCTTCCCTGTAAAAGATCCCCTTTTCCAGCTCCTCGCGGAAGACCTCCGGCGGGACGGCCACCCCGACCACGACCGTCGATGGCGTTTGCTCGAAGGAAGACGGCGTGTCGGCGGGCTGGAAGGAGTAGACCTTGCCGGTGACGGGGTTCACCAAAACGTACGTCCCGTCGGGCCCGGGATCGTCGACGACCTCAAAGAGCTTCCTCACCCTCCCACCTCACTTCACGAAAAGAATCACCAGCGTGCCGATCGTGATGGCCGCGACGACGGTCATGGCGTTGCGCCAAACCTTGGCTTCTTCGAGGGCCTTTTTGGTCTTCTCAAGTTCCGCCTTTAAAGCCTCGACCTCCCTTTCCCTTTGCGCCAAAGCCTCCTTCAACACGCGGACTTGCTCTTCGAGGTTTGCGATCTGGAGCTTGTAGTTTTGGTTTAGGGCTTCGAGCTTTGCGATGTAGCTTGCGAGCGCCATCACGGAGTCCTCGTCAAGGTAAAATCGGCCGTTCTCGCCCTTGATGATCTTGTACTCGGCGAAAGCCGCACAGGAAAGAAGGGCGGCAAAGATCAAAAACGCTTTCTTGAGCCCTTCCATACCTTCACCTCTCTTTCTTGAGCTTTTGGAGGAGGTTTTCGAGGTAGCGGGCGGCCTCGTCGGCGTCGTCGAACCACTTGGCCTTTCGCTCGATCTGCCTTTCCTCTTCCTTCAAGCGCTCCAGGTCTTTCTCTAGCTCCTTGAGCCTGCCGACGTCGACCCTTACCTTACAAAACCTTTTCGCCGCAACCAAAACCCCCACCGCAAGCCCGACAAGCGCCGCCAAAAGGACGGTCCCGATCCAAAAAAGCGCCTTCCTTATGCGGCACACGCTCTCACCCCTTCAAGACCTTTCCCTTGATGGCCTCAAGCTTTTCCCTTACGACGAGCACGTCCTCGACCAAGCCTTCGTCCGGGATCTTCTCTATCAAGGAGATCCCGACCTCCACGAACTTGACGCCGATGGCGTTCGTGATTTTGTTTGCGTCCTTTTCGGAAAACTTCCCCTCTATCAGCTCGACCCACCAGCTGTAGAACCACTCCGGCTTGGCCATCATCAAAAGAAAGGCCGCCAAAAAGCCAAAGACCGCCGAGAAAACCTCGCCCATCGGCTCACCCCCTACACGAGCTTTTCCCAATCGTTCGGGATGCTGTTGTACGCGGCAAGGGCCTTTCGGGCGTACTCCGGGTCCGTCGCGTACCCCGCCTTTTGGAGCTCCTCGAAGTACTTTCGCGGGTCCGTCCTGCTCTCCCAAGCCTTCCTGTAGCGGGGCGCCCTCGAGACGAGCGCCAAGTAAGCCTCCATGCTCTCTTTCGGGGAGTTGTAGGCGGCGAACCTTTCCGTGACGGTCCTCTCTTTCCCGTCGACGAACTCCTTGGTTTGGAGGGGGGTTCCTTTCGGGTCCTTGATGCCGAACAGGTTGTTCCCGGGAACGTGCCTTCCCCAGCCCGTCTCCAAGGCCGCCTGCGCAAGCATGATCCTTGCAAGCGTTTTGGCGTTCTGCGGGTCGAACCTTTCCGCCGCCTCCAAAGCCGCCCTGCCGTACTTTCTGATGAAGGCTTCTTTCGCGCTCACGCTACACCACCTCCTCGGGGACGCGCAAGAACACGTCCTTTTCTTTCCTGCACCTTTCGAACTCCTGGCGCTCCGCAAGGCTTTTCAAGGTGTAGGGTACCATCTCGTAGAACACTTGCAGGACTCCGCCAGAAAAGGCGATCCTTGCGTTTCTGATCCTGTCCTCGATCGAGGCGATCGGCGCCTCCAGCTCGAGCAGCCCCACCCTCGCCGGAACAAACACCTTCTCCCTCGCCCCCACCTCCACTTCCTTGCCAGCCAGCCTGAACCTCACCTTCCCCGTCGTCGGGTTGAGGATCACCGTGCTTTCGCACGACAACCTCTCCTCCTCAAGCTCTGCGGCGGCAAAGGCCGGCGCGAAGGTGACCCTTTCCGCCGAAACGACCGCCGGCTCCCAAAAAGAGGCAAAAACAAGCGCCTGACTTGAAGTTGCCCGCGCCATCGCAGACCGCCAAGCCACAAAGACGAAAGCTTCTTGCTCCACCTTCCCCTCAAAAGCCACAAAAGCGAAAGCCCTTGCGGAGATGTCCAAGTTTCCCGCAAAGCTCGCGAGGACCTTTTGGGAGAGGGTCTCCTCGAAGGCGGCCAAAGCGCACGCGGGGCTTTCCGTGTACCTTCCTTCCTTTCTGAACTCGACCCCGATCGGGGCCCTCGCGGCGCGCGTTAAGGCAAAGCCAAGAGCGATCGGAACGCAAAGGACGCTTTTCGTGACGATCGGAACGTCCAAGAAAGCTTCCTTCGTGACGCTTTCCACCAAAAGAAGGAGCGGGAAGGAGCTTTTTTGAACCTGGGAAAAAGTAAGCGAAAGGACCGCTCGCTCTTTGTGAGCGCTCCCGCCGCTCAAAAGGATCGGCGCTTTCGCGGTCGGGCGGTGCTCGAAGTAAAGCTTGATGGGGGCAACAGATTCGGCCTTGCTTCCGCCGAAAAACTCAAGAGAAAGCGGGACAAAGCTTTTTCCTTCGACGATCACGACGGTGCTGACGGGACGCTCGATGTTTTTCGTCACCTTCGTGTCGTCAAGAATGGAGTGAAGCTTCAAGGCGAGGCGAACCTTGTAGGAGTTTTCCGGAAGGTGAGAGCAAGAAAGCGCGAAAGCGAACGGCTCCCTGCTGATGGGGATCGCGGGGTAGACCAAAAGGCTCGAGGAGGTGAAGACGACAAACTTTGCGTCGTCCAAAAAGTACTCCGGCTCCCTCTCGGAAAGCTCGAAGACGTTCAACATGTTCTTTGCGACCTTCTTGCTGGAGAGCGGCCGGTTGACCTTGCGGTCGGCGTGAAAGAGTATCGGAACCCTCATCCTTTCGCCCTCCCGCCAAGACCTTCCCACACTTCCTCAGCTGCGGCAGGCATACTTTTCGCGAAGACAACCAAGCAGTACGGAAGGCCGTTGTTTTCCACGACGACTTGATCGTACGCCGCGCCGAACACCCTCGGCTGCAGGTGAACCCAAAGGTCCGGGATCCTCCTGATGACGCTGTAGTACTCCATGGCCCTCGCGTTCACGCGCTCTTGCAGCGACGTCGTGTACTTTTGGAAGTTCTCCCAGCCAAACTCCCCTCCCACGGTCAGGAAGACCTCCTGGACGGGCTCTTGAACGCAAACGACTTGCCTTGCGACAAGCTGGACAAAGTGTCTCGTTCTGACGACGACCTTGAACAGGTCTTGGGCGAGCCTAGGCAAAAAAGGGATTCGGTCGACCAGCTCTTCCAAGAAAAGAAGGGCGGGAACTTTCACCGCAAAGGTCAGCGCCGAAGAGCCCGAGCTTGACCGATCGAAGGCTTCGTAGGCGTCCAGGTAAAACTGCAGCGTGGCCGTCGGGGAGAGGGAGGTGGCGTAAGCGGAGGTGGGAAGCTCCTCCAGCTGGGACGCCTCGAAGAGGTCCACCCTGACGGTCGCGGAGGCGAGGCTGCTGGATGTTGCGCCGCTGACGAAGAAAAGCTTCCTTTTGGAGACGGTCTTTGCAAGCCTTGCCGTGGAGCTTTTCGGGAGGTAGCGCGTGGTGGATTTCTTCACAAGTTCTGGGTGCTCGTGCTTGGCCGGCGCGATAAGGCCCGCGAAAAGCCCTCCCAGCCTCTTGCTCGCCCTTGCTCTTTCTCCCCTCACCAAGTACACGTCGTCGTGATGGTGGAAGATCCTGGAAAACACGGCGCTCACGCCTCCGGCAAAGACAAAACTTTCGCAAAGCCCACCACCGTAACGGCCTCAAGCGCGGTGTTCACGAAAAGATCCTCCTCAAGCGGGAAAGAAAGGATCAAAAAGCACCCGTCCCTTTCCTCCTCAAAGCTCGCAACGTGCAGCAAAGCCTTCCCGGCGGCGTAGACAAAGTATGCGGGCCTTTCGTTGACAAGGACAATTCTTGCTCCTTTCCTTGCGGTCCTTAGGACCTTGAGGGTCTGGCGGGGCCTTTCGACATAAGTGTGCTTATGTTTCGCGAGGCAAAAGTGCCGCCTCGAAAGCCCCGAGAGGGTCCTGGCGTCCTCGACAAGCGCGACTTTCTCTCTCACGTAAGGGTGCTCGTGGTCCTTCAAAGCGACGCTGCTTTCGCCGGAAAGGGCAAACGCTGCGTGCGCGGTTTTGACGTAGTCGTGCTCGTGGTCTTTCTTTGCGGCGTCGAAGTGCTCCACGTCTTTTGCTTTGTGGCGCAGCGAAGCGAACACAATCCAAACCTCGTGCGGCCAGTTCAAGTTCCCCCCTCCTTGAACTCCACAAAGACCGTCTCTTTCCCGACGCTCTCGAAGAACGAGAGCTCCTCGGACGGCCTGCCAAGGCCGAACCTAGCCTCGTACACGACGCCGTTCGGCTTTTCGAGGTTTCCCTGCGTTTCCTGAAGCACCACCGAAAACCCCCACACGCTCGAGGAAGCGGCGCCGGACACGTACCAGCGGTAGCTGCCGGGCGAAAGCTCGGCCTCCCAAGAGGTCGCCCCGACCGGAAGGTCGACCTCGAAAGAGACCGGCCCGACGCAGCATAGCCTCGCGGGAAACGGCGCCTCGAAGAGGAACTTGACCTTCGCGGGGACCGATTGCGTCACGATCGTCTCCCCGTCGGCTGGCCTCAACAGCCTCGCGAGTATTTTTTGCGGGTCTTCCGGAACGGCCTGTCCCTCAGAAAGCACGTACCTGACGGTGTGCTCGAAGGAGGGCCTTTCCAGCTCGAACAGTCTTGGCTCTTCCGGAAGGTCCCCTTCGGAGAACACCACGGCAAGCGGATCCGTGACAAGGTCTGGCGCGACAAAGAGTGCGGAAAGCCTCCCGTCCAAAAACACCCTCACGCCCTCCTTGAAGACCTCGACAAGAAGACAAGAGCCAAAACCGCTCGCCTCACCCAAAAGCTCGATCTCGCCGTCGTCTCGAACGCTCGCAAGGAAAATCCTCCCGCCCTCGCAAAGGATCGCCCGAACCCCGCCCCGCACAACGCAAAAGCCAATTCCTACCTTCTCGCTTTCGGGAACGGCCAGCTCCACCGCGAAAGGCAAAGCCGTTTTGGCCTCCAAACCCGCAAAACTTCCCACCTTCCGCCGGAAAAGCGGCGCCTTCAAGGGGTGCTGCTTTGCCGGCCTTCCGACGTACACCACCCTCTTTCCCTCGCTTTTCCACTCCACCTTCCCGAATCGGTCCAGGTTGGAGACAAGAAAGAAGTCCCTTTGCGCCGTCCCCGAAGGATCCAAAACTTTCTCGCGCACCGGAAGGCCGTTTTCGCTTGAAACGCTTTCGACCCCAACCACCCGAAAGACCGCTTCCTTCGATCGCTTTTGGAACTGGCCGTTTCTCGCAAGAACGCTCCAGCTGTACCTTCCAGGAAGAAGAAGGGCGGGTGAAGTTGTGGGCCTTGCGTCAAGAAGGACGACGACTTCCCTTGCCCCCTCGGCCTCGAACGCGAACTCGACCCTCGTAAAGAGCTTGTCTGTTTCGATGGCCTGGCCGTCTTTCGGGAAGATGGGAACGACGTTCAAAACGGTGGCGTCGTAGCGGTCTAAAACGCTCGCCCTTTCGACGACCCTCGCGACCACGTCGTAGGCGTCGGAAAGGCTTTCTCTTCTTTCCCTGGAAAAGAGAACGTCGTAGCGGTCGGAAAAGGCCGACCTTTCCTTTCCGACCACAAGAACGTCGAAGCTTTCTTTGAGGCTTTCCGCCTTTTTCGCAAGGACGATCCCGTCGTAAAAGTCCCTGAAGGCTTTCGCGTTCTTGCCGAACGCGGAAACGTCGTAGGCGTCGAGCAAGACCTTAAAGTCTTTCGCGACCACCAGGGCCTGGTAGCCGTCGGAAAGCCTTTTTCTTTCCTTCAGGGTGACGGGAACGAGGCTGCTCTCGTAAAAAGATCGGGGGTCTTCGAGGTTCACGTACTCCTTGGTGAGGCTTGCAGAAGGTTCGCTTCCGTAAGAGTGCAGGCGAAAGCTTTCCAAAACCACCTTCCCGTAAGCGAAAAACCCAAAGCATCTTCCGCCAAAGCGCTCAGAAGTGTTCAGGCCGTCCCCGACGAAGAGGGCGACCAAATTTTCCCCGTTGAAGACCCTGACCGCCCCATCGAACACCTCCACCAAAACGGAAAACTTCTTCTCAAGTTCGAAGGTCCTTCCCGTCCTTGCCCCGCTTTTCTGCGCCCCGATCAGGGAGGTCACGCCGGCAGCAACGCTAAACTCCGCCGCAGCGTAGCCGTAATCGGTCGGCCCCGCCCTGAACAAAACCGCGGGTCCCCCCTGCGTGGCGTAGAAGACGCCGACGGAAGAGGCGCTCGAGGTGAAGACCACCTCCACCCCAGTTCTGGCGTTCGAGGGGAGGGTGGTGTCGAGCCAGACGGCGCAAAAGGGCTTCAAGGACGGCTCCAAAAAGAGCTTGCCGTCTAAAGCGGAAGCCTTCCCCACCGTCTTGAACGGGTTCGTGGTGAACTCGTCGAAAACGATGCGGGCGGTCCCGCTTGCCGGCCGGCCCAAAAAGACGCGGCCGTCGTCGAAGATCACGGCCCCAAAGCGCTCCGTGTCGATCGAGCGGTAGGTCACGACGGTCGGGACGGGACCGTCGTAGCGGTAGAGCGAGAGGGGCATCGCTTACCACCACCAGTAAAGCTTGCTCGGGAACGGGGCCCTGGGGTCCTTCCCGTACCCAGCGAGGAGGTTGATCTGGTGCTTGAGCGCGTCGGAAAGCGTCTCGCTCCTTGCGGCGTAGGCGTTTGCCACGGTCTCCAAAAACCCCGTCCTCGGGGTCGAAGAAACCCCTCCGTCGAGGTTCGGCACGTCGACCTCTTCCAAAGCGAGCTTTCTGTAAAGCTCTTGAACGGCCGCCATGTACCAGGTGTACAGGTAGGGCATGTTCTGGGGGGAAAAGCTCGTGGGGATCGGCGGGCGCTGGTTGAAGCGCTCCAGCGCCCTCTTTAGAGCTTCCTCTATCTCTTGGTCGGAGAAGACCTCTTTTTGCGTCGCGTAATTTACGCTTGGGAAATCCGCGATGATGCGCCTCACCCTTTCCACGTGGTCCTTCATCCTGCGCCCCCCTCGCATTTTTTACCACGCGAAGTTCTTCCAAGCCGGCAGGGAAAGGGAAAAAAGTTATCCTGGAAGGGGAAGGAGGGGAAAGGGATGTTCACCGCGGAGGACTACAGGACCTTCATGAAGGAAGGGACGCTGCTGAGGGAGCTGAACGTCGGCGGCGTCGTCTTCAAGGTGAGGCTTTTGAACACGCAGGACGTTTTGCTTTCCGACATGGTCGTCGACTACCTCGCGAGCACCGCGAAAAGCTGGACCTCTCCCCTGCAGGTCTCCCTCGACACGCTGGTGAGGCTCGCCTTCATCGTCGAGGAGGTGGACGGGAAAAGGCTCGAGCCCGTCCTGAGCAAGGAAGCGAAAGAAAAAGTCCTGGACAGCCTCCTTGGGCTTTCCGGGGAGGAAGAAAAGCTAAGCTTTGTCAGGGATTACGTGAAGCCCCGCATCGCTAGGCTTTTGAACTTCCCGCCCGCCGTGATAGAAACGCTCGTGAGCAAGTACGCCGAGCTTCGGGAAGAAGTGAGAAAGTTCATAGAAAGCGAAGGTGGTCTCCCAAACTCCTGATAAAGAGCCCGGAAGGCTTCAGGTACGCCCAGCTTGCGGTGGAAGGGAAGCTCTTTGAGGACGCGGCGAAGCTGTCTTTCGCCCTCTACCTCAAGCAAAGAGAGGACGTTCTTCGCTACTACGAGACGCTGATAATCGCGAGCGCCGCCTTGGGCAACTTCGAAGCCCTGAGGAAACTTTTGGACGAGTACTACAAGGCGCTCTTCCCTTACGCGGAAAGGATCGAAGAAGAAAGGATAAGGGAAGCAAGAGAAATCTTGGAAAAGTTCAAAGACGTCACGTTCCTTTTGGAGGGAAGAGCATGAACTTCAAGGTGGAGATTTTCGGCAGAAAGCACGCGGTTTACCTGAGCGACTCCAAGCTCTCGAAAGCCTGCGAGGACCACGACATAGAGGCGGACGGCACGACGGGCCTGTACGTTTCTTCGGAAAGGGAAATCTACGTCTCCACCGCCCAAGAGCCGGAAGAGGTGGTCCAGACCTTGCTGCACGAGGTTTTGCACGCGATCGGGCACATCGCCGGGCACACGATCCTCAGCCACTCCAGCGCCAAAAACGAGGCGTTCGTCAACGCCGTCGCGAACGGCATCCTCGACCTCCTCAAGAGCAAGGAGGCGTTCGTCACGATAGGCACGCTTCTTGGGCACCTGAAGGTGGGGGAAGGGGGCGAGGGCTGAGCGAGGAAACGATCGCATAGGCACGTACAAAGTTTCTTATCACGCGGAAGGATTTTGCTGGTTACGCAGCAGCAGCGTATAACGCACTGGCAGCACAGAAACTGAAAGCAATCTTCTCAATCTCAATCTCAATCTCTAATCTTCTTGTTCTTTCTTGCTTTTTCTTCATCGCTTGAGATTGTATTTTTTTCTTTTTTCTCTTCTCTCTTTTTTTTTTAGCTGCTTTTAG
>Ga0105162_1000740_pt1 | contig 20078 bp, 16 predicted proteins | sample JNZ201metaG_FD_81532 | JGI IMG/M metagenome (GOLD analysis project Ga0105162, IMG submission 81532) | Hot spring microbial communities from Jinze hot spring, China to study Microbial Dark Matter (Phase II) - JNZ 20120812A | ecosystem: Environmental > Aquatic > Thermal springs > Hot (42-90C) >...
GTACAGGACAAGTTATTTGAGAGATGCGGTCTTCAGCGTTGTGGGTGGCACCGGCCATTACCTGAGCTTGATACTGTGCCGGTGGAACTGGATTGGTTAAGCGGTATTCCAGTAACTCTTTTACTACCTCCGGATGGCGCTCGGCAAAACCAGGAGCACAGGCTACTTTTATTCCTCGGTGGACTAACTCCACCGGATCTCCATCACGCTTGGTGAGAACTTCAAGGGCTTCCGGAGTAATGGGAATGACGTTTGGGCCTCCGTAGGTGGTGGAAGCCAGAATTAGTTTTTCTACAAGGTCAGGCCTGGCTAAGGTTAACTCTTCAGCAATGAATCCCCCAAGAGAGTGCCCCATTACGTAAGCTTTGCGGATACCAAGGCCATCCAGAAGGCCGGCAGTGTCAGCGGCCATCATCTTTGTGGTGTAAGGGCCTGGGGGTTTATCGCTTTCTCCTGCTCCTCGGTTATCAAAAGTAATAACCTGGAAATGTTGAGCAAGGTCCGGCACAATCTTGTGCCAGAACCAACGCCCATAACCGACTCCGGTTATAAGCACCAGGGGATGACCAGAGCCGGTCACCTCGTAGGCGATTTCTATATCGTTAACTTTCATCCTGGGCATTGAGACCTCCTTGTCTTTATGCTCATCTATGAGCCGTATTCTTTTCTGAGGCGTTCTTTATCTACCTTGCCTGCCCCCGTCTTGGGTAGTGAATCCACAAAGATAATGGATTTGGGCACTTTGTAGCCCGCCAATCGTTCCCGGCAGAAAGCTATCAGCTCTTCTTCCGTGACAGAAAAACCGGGACGTAGAGCTATAATAGCTCTGCCCACTTCCCCCCACTTCGGGTCGGGAACTCCTATAACGGCAGCTTCAGCTACAGCGGGGTGAGCATGGAGCACGCTTTCAATTTCAGCGGGGTAAACGTTTTCACCTCCAGATATGAACATGTCTTTAATTCGGCCCACTATGTAATAGTAACCTTCCGCATCACGTTTGGCCAGATCCCCGGTGTGGAGCCAACCATCCCGGAAAGTCTGAGCTGTGGCTTCAGGATTGTTCCAGTAACCGGCGCATAGGTGAGGTCCCCGGATGATGAGTTCTCCAACCTCTTCAGGGCCGCATTCAGTCCCATCTTCTCGGACGATTTTAACATCAATGTGGAAGAGTGGGAAACCTACAGAGCCAGGCTTGCGACGGACATCCTCCGGAGGTAGCCAGAAAGTGTTAGGGCCGGCTTCAGTAAGACCATAACCGGTTTTGAAATTGACGCCTCGCTCCCAAAACTTCTCAAAAACCGGCATTGGACAGGGAGCTCCCCCACTTATTACAATTTTCAAGCGGGAGAAGTCAGCTTCTTGCCAGCGAGGATGCTGCTGGAGCATTATGAACATTGTTGGAACGCCGAAAAACACTGTCACTCCCGCATCCCGTATTAGATCAAAGACCTGGTCAGGGTCAAAGCCCTTGCACACGATGCTGGTGCCACCGATGTAGACCAGGGGAGCAGTAAAAACATTTAGACCACCGGTGTGAAAGAGAGGGGCATTGAGGATGGCAACATCATCGGGAGTAAGCCCCCAGGATATGACGGTATTCACAGCATTAGCGGTAATGGAACGATGGGTTAATACAGCACCCTTCGGGAAGCCGGTGGTCCCGCCAGTATAACAGATGACCCAGGGATCATTCCAATCCAGATCTATTTCCGGCAGAGGGTGATCAGGGAAAGATTCCCGCTCAGAGAAAGATATGTCATCAGGGTTTGCCTTTTCCCCCAGGGCCACGTAATGGCGCAATTCGGGGATCTTGCCACGGAGGGCGTTGACCTGAGAGATAAATTCACTCCCGTAAACCAGAGCCACGGGCCTGCCATCGGCCAGGAGGCCTTCCAGCTCGTAAGGGGTAAGGCGCCAGTTTAAGGCCTGCATAATCCCGCCGATGCGGCCCAAGGCAAACCAGAGATCCAAATATTCCACACAATTTTGAGCCAGGATAGCCACCCGGTCGCCTTTGCAAACTCCAAGGCTTTCCTGCAGGAAGCGAGCGGTGCGGTTGACCATCCGGCTCCACTCTTTATAAGTTATTGGTCGGTTGCCGTTGAGAGTATCTATCAAAGCAACTTTGTTGGGGGTAAGTAGCTCCCGGCGTCCGAGCCAATCACCGACTATCATTTTCCTCTCCTTTAAGTGCCTATAACGATCCCGCCATCAACCCTGAGCACAGCCCCGGTTATGTAGGAAGCTTCGTCAGAAGCCAGGAAGAGATAAGCATTGGCTACATCCCGGGGGTCGCCCAAACGCCCAAGGGGTATGCGGGATTTCATCTGCTCCAGGATTTTCTCCGGCATCTGCCGGACCATATCAGTGAGGATGAACCCCGGAGCGACGGCATTAACACGGATATTGTATCTTGCCAGTTCCCTGGCCCACACTTTGGTCATCCCGATGACGCCAGCCTTGGAAGCCACGTAATTTGTCTGGCCGAAGTTCCCGTCTATCCCCACTACTGAAGAAGCGTTGAGGATAACTCCACCCCCCTGGCGTATCATGTAGGGCACAACGGCCTGAGTGCAGTTAAATACCCCTTTAAGGTTGACGGCGATTACTAAATCAAAGTCTTCTTCTGACATCTGGCTTACTACCTGCCCATCTTTGTATTTAACCAGCAAGGCATCTCGGAGGATTCCAGCATTGTTCACAAGAATGTCAATACGGCCGTAGCGGGCAGCCACATCATCCACCCAGGCCTGGACAGCTTTCCTGTTAGTGACGTCAACCTTATAGAATCGGGATTCATCCCCGAGCTCAATAGCTGTTCGGCGGCCTGCTTCCTCGTTAACATCGCAGATAATAACGATGGCTCCTTCTTCAGCGAAACGGAAAGCAGTGGCTTGCCCTATGCCTGCAGCTCCACCGGTAATTAAAGCGACGCGGTCTTTAAGCCTCATAACTTTCCCCCCTGATTCTTGCCTTGAAATAAAGTATAGCGCGCAGTGGTTACAAAAAAGTTACAATGGAGTTACTCAGGCCTCGTGCACAGTTTGCCCCTCCTAAAATGCTCATTTAGATAATTTGACAAGCTGGGTCCTTACGTTTACAATAGGATTGAAAACCTCTTAAGGAGGAGGCTTATGAGCAGGAAGCTTTACATCCTCTTTGCCCTGCTTACGGTAATAGCTTTAGCCGTGGCAGGGTGCAAGCCAACCCCCACCCCTAAGCCTAAGATCAAAATAGCTGTTGTTTCCGACATCGGAGGAAGGGGTGACCTGAGCTTCAACGACATGGCCTTTAAGGGTGGGGACGAAGCTGAAAAAGATTTCGGCGTAGAAATGGTTGAACTCATAAGCAAAGTGGAAGCTGACTACGTCCCCAACCTGACTACCGCCGCTAAGGACCCCGATGTCAAACTAATTGTAGGGGTTGGCTTCCTTTTGAGCGACGCCCTGGCCGAAGTAGCCCAGAAATACCCGGATAAGAACTTCGTGGGTATTGACACTTACGCCCAGTCCATCATCAAAGAGAAATTCCCCGATAAATATCCTCTCCCCAACCTTATGGACATTGTCTACGAGGAGCACAAAGGGAGCGCCATAGTAGGAGCCCTTGGTGCTCTTCTGGCCGCTGCCTACGATAAGCCTCACATCGGTGCCGTTCTCGGGATCGAGATCCCAGTCCTCTGGAAGTTTGAAATCGGTTACAAGTGGGGTGCCCGCTGGGCTACTGAGTGGCTGAAGAAGAATGTGCCCAACGAGGCCTTTGACTACACCAAGGACTTCGTCCTCTGGACTTATACCGGTACTTTCAGCGATATCACCAAGGGCTACGAAGCAGCTAAGGCCATGTATGCCAAAGATGCCGTAGCCGTATATAACATCGCTGGTCCTCTGGGGCTGGGCATAAACCAGGCCGTATCCGAAATTGCTGAAGCCCAGAAGCTTGAATATGGTCCGCCCTTCTGGATCGGCGTGGACGCCAACCAGGACTGGATCAACCCCGGATTTGTCATCGCCAGCATGATGAAGAGGGTTGACAAAGGCGTATACTATGCCACAAAGCTGGTGGTGGATGGCAAGTTCCGGGACATCGTCAAGGAAAACAAAGGCGTCCTCGTCCTGGGCGTGGGCACCAAAGTAGCCGGCGAGCTTATGGAAGGAATCTCCGTGAGCACCCTGGCTGACCTTGATGAGTTCATCCAGATGGGAGTCAACGCTGAGAAGCTCACCGGCAAGAAGGTCCTCCCCATGGAGCCTGAAAAGATCCGTGAGAAGGTCAAGAAGATGAGGGACAGCCAGCCCGAGTGGGTATGGCGCGCCATCAAAGAGCTTGAGGAGCAGATCCGCACCGGAGCTGTTGAAGTCCCGGCCGTCACCACTGACGAGCTCATCAAGAAGTGGCGCGACGAGCTCGGGTAGTATTCGGAAGGGGAGGGGGAGTTGCCCCCTCCCCTCTCTTAAATTCACCCGAAAATATGAAAAGCAAGCGTTAGCTTGTTTTTATTTTTAAATCCGAGGAGGACGAGAGCATGAGCTCCAAACCTCTGATTGAGATGAAGTCCATCCACAAGGTCTATCCTGATGGAACGGTGGCTCTGAGGGGCGTGGATTTTGAGCTCTATAGAGGGGAAGTAGTGGGCCTTCTTGGGGAGAACGGGGCAGGAAAAACAACTCTCATGAAAATCCTCTCAGGCCTCCTTCCCCCGACCTCCGGAGAAATTTATTACGACGGACGCAAAGTCCATTTCCGTAACCCTTCTGATGCCCTTAAACTTGGAATAGGCATGGTCCACCAATACTTTGCTCTGGTACCGCCCTTCACAGCTCTGGAGAACATCCTCCTGGGCCAGGAGAAGGCAGGACGATTATCCCCACCGGACCTGAAAAGAGCAAGGGAAAGGATCCAGGCCCTCATGGAAGAGACAGGGCTCACAGTCCCCCTTGATACTCCTATAGAGCTATTGTCGGCCGGTGTTCAACAGAGGGTGGAAATCCTTAAGGTCCTCTATAGGGGAACCGAGGTTCTTATCCTGGATGAGCCTACATCTTACCTTACCCCATTGGAAGTTGAGGAACTTTTCAAAATTATGCGCAACCTCAAAGCACAGGGTAAGGCAATAGTTTTCATTACCCATAAGCTACGGGAAGTAATGGAAATAAGCGACCGGATTCAGGTGCTCAGGAATGGGGTGGTGACGGGAAAATTGCCCACTTCCGAGGCTACTTTTGAGAAATTGGCAATTATGATGGTGGGGAAAGAAGTAATCCCTCAGGCTGTCCGCTCCGAGGCTGAACCAGGAGAGCCCATATTGAAGGTCAAAGATCTTTACGTGATGAGCGATTTCGGAACTATGGCGGTGAAGGGGGTCTCCTTTGAAGTAAGGGCGGGTGAAATCTTTGGGATAGCAGGAGTTGAAGGAAACGGTCAGAGCGAGTTGGTTCAGGCTATAACCGGGCTTAGGCGACCTCTAAAAGGGGAGATATGGATTAAGGATCACAATGTTACAGCCTTAGGCCCCCGCCAACTTTACGCCCTGGGCTTATCCCACATCCCTGAAGATAAAAGCAAATTTGGCCTTGCCATGAACTTTGACCTGGCCGAAAACAGCATATTGAGCAGACAGTGGGAACCCCAGTTTGCAGGAGCCTTTGGCCGATTGAACTGGGATAACATTTTGAAATTCGCAGATCGCCTGGTTAAATCCTTTAACGTGGTAGCTCCTGGCTTAAGAACCCCTGTGAGGAGCCTGAGCGGAGGAAATCAGCAGAGACTTTTAGTGGGCAGGGAGCTTTCCAAAGAACCTTCCCTCATAGTGGCTGCTCACCCTACCCGTGGTTTGGATATAGCCTCAACGGTGTATATAAGGGAACTTCTCATTAAGATGCGGGATGCCGGAAAGGCAGTGCTTCTGGTTTCGGCTGATTTGGACGAAATCCTCGAGCTTAGTGACAGGATTGCAGTAATGTATGAAGGCGAGTTCTTGGGAGAGGGGAAGATCGGGCAGTTTGCAAGGGAAGAGATAGGTATGATGATGGGTGGTGTGAAGCTTAAAAAATAAGCAGGAGGTAAACAATGAAGCTGCTCCAGGGGCTTCGCCCTATCCTTGAATCCCTCCTGGCCGTAATTCTTGGACTCCTTGCAGGTTCAATTTTGATGATGTTTTTCAAATATCAGCCAGCAGAAGCTTACATTGCTCTTTTTAAAGGCTCCTTTGGCACTTTAGGGGATATTCTGGAAACCCTGGCCTTTGCGGTGCCTATAATGCTTACGGCTATAACCTTTGCTCTGGGAGTTCGCGCGGGCCTTTTTAACATAGGGGCTGAAGGCCAGATGTACCTTGGGGCTATCGGAGCAGTGGCTGTGGCAGGCCTTTTACACCTTCCCCCAGTGCTCCACGTCCTGGCTGCAACTCTGGCGGGTATGATTGCGGGAGCTCTCTGGTCTCTTATACCTGCTCTCCTTAAAGTTTGGCGCGGGGTCCATGAAGTCATCTCCACCATAATGTTCAACTGGATAGCTTATCATTTTTCCATTTACCTGGCTATTTACTTCCTTGCCCAGCCTGGAAGAGCTGAACGCACAGTCCCTGCTCTCCCCACGGCCAGGTATCCTGTTCTTATGGAGGGTTCAACCCTTACGGCTGCAATTTTTGCAGCACTGGTTTTTTGCCTTTTTATTTACTTTTACCTCTGGGGGACCAGGTCCGGTTATGAGCTGAGGCTTGTGGGGGAAAACCCCCACGCCGCCCGCTATGCTGGGGCTTCGGCTAAGAAAGTGATCATGATAAGCTTCATTTTGGGAGGGATGGCAGCAGGGCTTGCTGGAGCGAGCCAGATAATCGGAAGGCCACCCGCTTGGTCCCTCTACGCCACTTTGGGAAATGTTTATGGGTTGGGATTTGACGGGATAGGGGTGGCTTTGATAGGGCGCAATCATCCCTTAGGGGGCATCCTGGCTGCTATCCTTTACGGTGCCCTCCAGCATGGGGGCCGCTACATGGAGTATCAGGCTGGCGTAGATTCGGAAATGGTCAGGGCCATAAACGGCATAATAATAGTGGCCCTTTCTATCCCAGAACTCTGGGCTATCATCAAAAGGAGAATTAAGCGATGAACCAGCAGAGAATTTTCTGGATAATCGCTATAGTGTTAATAAGTTTGCTGGCCTTCTACGGGATAGAAATCGCTGGTCTTAAGCCTCTCTCCATCCTGGAGGCCACTTTCCTGGCCATGACCCCACTGGTCTTGGCGGCCGTTGGGGAATGCATAAACGAAAAAGCAGGCGTGATCAACATAGGTTTGGAAGGGATATTGCTCATAACTTCGGTCCTAGGGGTTTATGGAGCCGAGATTTTCGGAAACGGTTGGGGAGGATTGTTTCTCGGTATGGTGGTGGGAGCCATCATTGGCCTCTCCTTGGGCCTCATAAGTGTATATGCCAGGGCAGCCCAGGTAGTAGCCGGCATGGGTATTAATATCTTTGCCCTCGGGTTCGTCCCCTTCTTGCTCAGGGCTATCTGGGCTTTCCCAGGTATTCACCTCTTCCCACGTACTCTCATGGTCCAGCCCCTTTATACCTTTATAGGTAGGATAAGCCCTGTAACAATCATAGCCGTAGCTTTGGCTATCTTGGGTCACATCCTCCTTCACCGGACCGTCCTGGGTTTCAGGATAAAGGCTTGTGGAGAGAGGCCAGAAGCAGCGGATGTGGCAGGAATAAGGGTTGACCTTATAAGGCTGTTTACTGCTACTTTAGGTGGAGCTCTCTGTGGGCTGGGAGGAGCCTTTATGCCCCTCTGCTGGTTCGGAGGAGTTGTGAAGGAGATCTCTGCAGGGCGAGGGTTCATAGCGCTGGCTTGCGTAGTTTTTGCAGGGCTTGAACCTCTACTGGCTTTAGCAGCAGCTTTTATATTTGGCTTCGCCGAAGGTTTTGCTTACGCTGTAGCTATTACCCCGGGCGTCAAAGAGATTATCCCCTTCTATTTCGTGCACATGATACCATATATAACCACACTGCTGGTAGTAACCATAGCTATAGGCCAGAGAAGGTTCCCAGCAGCTTCAGGCCTGCCTTACAGGAGGGAGTAATCTTATGAGCACAATACTTGGGTTAGTGGGCTCTGCAAGGCCCTGGGGGAACTGTGAGGTCCTGGTAAGGGAAGCATTAGCAGCAGCTCAGGAGTTAGGTTCTTCTGTGGAAATCCTCAGGGTGAGCGACCTCCACATCCAGCCCTGCACAGGCTGTATGCGGTGTGCTTTCCGGGGTGAAGATTGTCCGATAGAGGACGATATGAAATTTTTCCTGGAAACGGTGCTTCAGGTTGATGGTCTTATCCTGGCTGCCCCTACTTATTTCCTGAACATTCCCGGCCCCCTTAAAAGTGTGTTTGACCGCCTCCTAATGCTTTCCCCCAGGTGGGATGTCCGGAAGGATGAAGACCTGAAGAGCGGCGGAGCCATAGTGGTGGCAGGTCTTTCACCATGGCGAGGTGTGGCAAGGCCCTTTTTAAATGCTTTCCTGTATGCCTTGGGATTTGTGCCGGTTGAGAGCATTGCGGTCTTTTCCCCTGGCCCAGGTGAGAGTCTTTTGGACGATAAAATCGTGAGTGAAGTTCGGGAGCTTGGCCGCAGGGTGGCAAAAGGGGAGAAAAGGACTTTTTTGCCAGAGGGTAACCGGTGCCCCGTTTGCGATTCCGATTTCTTCCGCCTGGATGGGAGCGAAGCTGAGTGCCCGATCTGCGGCACAAAAGCCCGCGTTACGCTGGAAAATGGTAACATAAAGCTTGATTTCTCCAGTGGTATATCAGATCGCTGGACTTCAGAGGGGCTTCGGAAGCATTTGAACGAATGGATAAGGGAGACAGGGGTCAGATTCATGGCTATAAGGCATCAGGTTAAAGAACGCCGTCAATCTATGGCAGGCGGGGAGATTCCATGGATTAAGCCCCCTGAAAGGAGGCAGGGCAATGTCGGGGGCGAAGAGGGGGCTGGGAAAGGGCCTTGAAGCCCTAATCCCTTCCCTTGGCCTGGAAGAGAGCGGAGCTATAAAGGAGGTAGCAGTTGATGAAATCATCCCTAACCCCTATCAGCCCAGGCGCAACCTTAATCAAGAGGAACTGGAAGAGCTTGCTCAGTCCATAAAAGAACATGGCCTTATCCAACCTCTCATTGTTAAAAGGGATGAAGAAAGCGGCAAGTATCAGCTTATAGCGGGAGAGAGGCGCTGGCGCGCAGCCAAGATGGCAGGCCTTAACACTGTCCCTGTTATTGTAAAAGAAGTAAGCCCAAGGCAGATGCTGGAGCTGGCTCTGGTAGAGAACCTCCAAAGGGCTGACCTCAACCCGCTGGAAGAAGCCGAAGCCTACAGGTTCTTGATAGAAGAATTCGGTCTGACTCAGGAAGAAGTAGCTAAGAGGGTAGGTAAAAGCAGGGCTGCTGTAGCCAATACCCTCAGGCTCCTTCGGCTCCCGTCGGAAGCAAAAAAAGCCCTTATTGAGGGGTTTATTTCCGAAGGTCACGCTCGAGCCCTCCTCGCTCTCCCTTCCCCGGAACTTCAGATCAAAGCTTTAGAAAAAATCATAAAGCGAGGCCTTAATGTCCGCCAGACGGAGGAACTTGTAAAGAAGCTTCAGGAAGCCAAACCCCAATTTAGTAAAGAAAGCGCACCCGAAATCAGAGAATTGGAAGAGAAGCTCATGGAAAATTTGGGGACCAGGGTCCGGCTCCTTAAGGGACGGAAGGGTGGCAAGCTCATTATTTTCTTTTACTCTGACGAAGACCTGAGGTTTATTTACGAGCGCATTGTGGGGGTGAGCGGTCATGCACGCGATTGAAGAGCAGATCGTGCTTTTACTCCAGCAGCTTTTCCAGACCATTGGATGGACCGGGGTAATAATAGCAATGGCTATAGAAAGCGCTTGCATTCCTCTTCCCAGTGAGATTGTGATGCCTCTTGCGGGATGGATGTTAGTGCAAGCTCAGGGTTTCTCGCCCTGGCACACTGCCTGGGCTGGCTTTATGGGTGCTCTGGGTTGTACCATAGGCTCCATCTTCACCTACTGGTTTGGAGCTAAAGGTGGAAGGCCTTTATTGCTGCGTTACGGCAAATACATCCTTATATCCAAGCATGATATTTACATGGCTGACAGGTGGTTTGAAAGGTATGGTGAGTCCACAGCCTTTTTCTCCAGGCTTATGCCCATAGTCCGCACTTTCATCTCCCTTCCGGCGGGTGTAGCCCGGATGAATTTTCCCCGCTTTGTGATCCTTACCTTTATCGGTTCTTTCCTCTGGTGCTGGGTCCTGGCTTTCGCTGGTTACCTTTTCGGAGAGCACTGGAGGGAAGTCAGGGAAATAATGCGCCCATTTGATATACCCATAGCTATAGCCCTACTGGCTCTGGTAGCATGGTATATCTACCGCCACATAAAGCGTTATAACGAACTGGAAAAGGAGTAAAATACCAGCAGTGCTCCTCCTGACGCAGGCAGCCCACCTCGTTACCAGTCCCAGAACTGTTCTTATCCGGCCCCGGAAAAAGGTATAGGCCAGCGCTTGTGAAGAATCCACTATTCTAAAGGCAACTGCTTCCTCATTGGGCCCTCTATTAGTTTTATAGCCAAATCTGGCTTTGGAAATTGACACCAAGCCATTTTTGGAGTATAATGTTTGTGAAAAAAAGTACAAACATGGCGAGAGGTTTTCTGACCGTTAAGCAAAGCAAACAAACCTTAATATTAGGAGGACGCCATGAGCAACGAACTGCAAATTGATGCCTACCCCCCGGCTAAGATGGCCAGCCGCATGGAAGAAATAGGAGTCACCAAAGCGAAAATGGACTTCTGGACCATGTTCACTCTTGCCGTCATGGCTGGCGCTTTCATTGCTACAGGAGGGATTTTCCTGACAACGGTGACAACAGGGCTTAGCGCAGCCGGTGTACCATATGGGTTGGTCCGGCTGGTAGGGAGCTTGGTTTTCTGCCTCGGCCTGATTGCTGTAGTGGTTGGAGGGGCAGAACTCTTCACTGGAAATAACCTCATAATTATGGCCTATGCCAGCGGCCGGATAACGACAGCTCAGCTACTCCGCAACTGGGCCATCGTATATGTCGGCAACTTCGTCGGCTCTGTATTGACAGCTCTGGTTATGTTCCTGACCGGTCAATACATGTTCGCCTCTGGAGCCCTTGGACTTAATGCTCTTTCCATCGCTAATGCCAAGTGCAACCTGGGATTTGTCCAGGCCATTGCCCTGGGCATCATGTGCAATGCCCTGGTTTGTCTAGCTGTATGGCTTTGCGCCTCAGCCCGGTCCACCACCGATAAAATCCTTTCCATCCTTTTCCCCATCACAGCTTTCGTCGCAGCTGGGTTTGAACACAGCATCGCTAACATGTATCTCATTTCCATCGGGTTATTCATTAAATCATGGGCTCCACCAGCTTTCTGGGAAGCCATTGGCAGAGTGCCTGCCGACTTCCCTTATCTTACCTGGCCAGCTTTCTTCCTGAGGAACCTCCTGCCGGTGACCATAGGAAATATAATTGGCGGGGCGGGGTTCGTGGGTTTCATCTACTGGTTCGTATACCTTCGCCCGAAGAAGGTTGTAGAAGTTGCTCCGGGGATTATGCCACGAATTCTTGTGGTTGATGACGACCCGGATTTCGTGGATCTGTGCCGGAGAATCCTTTCTAAAGAGGGTTATCAGGTAAGCGCGGCCAGCGATGGCCAGCAAGCTCTGAGCATGATGCAGAACGAGCAACCCGACCTGGTGTTGCTGGATGTGATGATGAGAACCCCTCTGGAAGGGGTGACAGTGGCAGAAAAGATTGCGGCTGATCCCAAACTCAAGACAATTCCCGTGGTTATGGTTTCCAGCATAGATAGTAGCCAGTATGCTAACCTACTGCCCGATACCCTCCATATCCCTGTGGATGCCTGGATAAGTAAGCCAATAGACCCGGATCACCTCGTGCGTACTGTCCGCCGCTACGTGAAAAGCAGACGATAAATAAAGGGTCTGGTGCTTTTCCCCGGCCAATGTTAAAATACATTATGAGATAACCTTTAACCCGGGGAAAAACATGAATACTTCCATACGCGTTTTGGTTGTAGACGACGAAATCGGCATCAGAGAAGGATGCCGACGGGTATTAGCCCCACGTGGTTTTGAAGTAGATGTAGCCGAGAACGGCCCTACAGGTTTACACAAACTTCGGGAATCCCGTTATGATGTTCTTTTGTTGGACATAGTAATGCCCGGAATGAGCGGGATGGAGGTTCTCCGCCAGGCCCGCCAGATAGATCCCGATCTCATCTGCATCGTCATTACAGGTTATGCCACTGTGGAGCTGGCTGTTCAGGCTATCCGTGAAGGGGCCCATGATTTCATCGCCAAACCTTTCTCCGGCGACCTTCTCTTACAGGTCATAAACCGGGAACTGGAACGGAGAACTCTTCGCAAAGAAGCGGAGCGGCTTAAAGCTTTGGAAGAGGAAGCGCGTGAACTGGCCCGCACCAAGGCCGAGCTTCAAAAGCTGGAAGCCGTAGAGAGCCGCTTTATGCTCACTCTGGTGCACATATTGCGAGCCCCTGTAGCTGTCATCCAGAACACAATCCAATTAATCCGCAAAGGATACATTCCGCCCGAGGAACAATCGGAAGCATTGGAACGCCTTGAAATAAGGGCTGCAGAGTTGCTAACAACTTTGGATGACCTTTTACTTTTAGCACACCTTAAGGAGAGGATTGGCTTAAGCAAAGCGGAAAAAGTCTCCTTGGCAGAAGTGCTGAACGAGGTCCTGGCTAACCTGAAACCTTCTGCTGACCGGCAGGGCTTGACCCTGGAAGTTGATATAAGGGATTCTCCACGAGTGCAGGCCAATCCCGATCACATAAAAGCCGTTTGGAAACATCTTATTGATAATGCTATCCGCTATACTCCCTCAGGCGGTCGGATAACTATATCGGTCTGGCCCGATCATGAGCGCAGGATGGCTGTTGGTGCTGTTTCTGATACTGGTATCGGGATCCCGGTTGATGAAATTCCTCGCATCTTTGAGGAGTTCTACCGAACTCAGGAAGCAAAGCGCATGCACGAGATAGGCACTGGCTTGGGCCTGCCCATTGTCAGGCAGGTGGTGGAAATGTATGGAGGGACAATTGAAGTGGAGTCTGAAGTTGGCAAGGGAAGCACTTTCCGCTTCATGTTGCCTTTGGCAGAAGATCAGGACGATTTAGTTAAGCTCTGTTGATGTTCTGTAGGAAGGGGGAAGACGTGAAAAAATTTCTCTTGCAGCTTCTGGGTGGGCGATTAAGAACTACCCTCATTATATCCTTTGCCCTGGTGGCTGTCCTGACGGTAGGGCTGAATGCCATTGCGGTCTCCCGCGTCATAAATGATTATCTGTCCTCGGCCGAGGCAGAAAGGGTGGCGCGGGACATGAAACTGGCCGAGACCTTATATCAGCTTAAACTTGATGAGGTTGCCGCTATAAGCCACCGGCTGGCACTTGACCAGTGGGTTCTGGAGAACTTTCCCAAAGCTGCCCAAAAAGACCCGCATGCGATCCAGATCATTGACCGGCAAATTACCAACAAAATAATCGTCCTGGCCCTGGGCGGCACACACCTCATAGCCCTTTTAGATACTGAGGGCAACCTGGTAACCGGAAAGGTGCTCTGGCCCGATGGAGAACTCTCTCCTCCGTTGACCGAAGGACAGTTCGGTGATCTGCCCATTTTCCGCACCACTATAGAAACCGGCAAACCCCAGGCGGCTACTGAGATAATCCCGAAAGAGATCCTGGCTCAAGTTGGGCTGGATAAACAGGCCTATATTCCATTGCTTGAAACACCATTGGCCGCTCCAGAACCCTTTGACCCTCGGGAGGGGACAGCAGGTCTGGCCTTGGTGGGAGTTTTCCCGCTCAAGGACAACGAAGGAAATCTCTTTGGAGCTGTCCTTTCGGCCTACATGTTCAATAATGATTATACCCTGGTGGATCGGATTAAAGAGGTTGCCGGGATAGACACCGTTACCATATTCTTAGGAGATTTGCGGGTCTCCACCAACGTAACTGATGAGGCAGGACGCCGCGCTATAGGTACCCGAATCTCCCAAACAGTCCGCAAGGTTGTCCTGGAGGAGGGTCAGGAATATATTGGGCGTGCCTTTGTGGTGAAGGAATGGTTTATAACCCGGTATGAACCGCTTAGGGACCACAAGGGCAATGTAGTAGGTAGTTTATATGTCGGGGCACGAGAATCCACTTTCCTGGCTTTAGTCCGGGCCTTCAACCAGCGAGTTGCTTTGATAGCTATAGTTTGTATTCTGTTAGCGGCGGCTATTGCCTTCCCCATTGGTCACCTTATAATGCTGCCTCTTACCGAACTGCTGGAAGCACATCGCCGTCTGGCGGCTGGGGACATGTCTGTCCGGGTTAATATTTACGGCAATGGTGAACTGGCTGTATTGGGCCGCTCCTTCAACAGCATGGTGGAAACCCTGTACCGTGCTCAGCAAGAGCTTATCCACAAAGAGAAACTGGCCTCCATGGGGCAGCTTGCCGCCGGTGTGGCTCATGAGTTGAACAACCCTCTTGGCACCATAATGCTTTTTGCTGATGCCCTTGCCCAGGAGCTTCCACCTGATCATCCTTATCAGAAGGATTTAAAGATGATCTTGGATGAAGCAAACCGTGCTAAGAAAATAGTGGCTGGACTCCTTAACTTCGCCCGCCAGCAAGAGGTATTGGCTCAGGACACCGACCTGCATAGCTTACTGGACCAGGTTCTGGAGAACCTCCGGCATCAGCCAATCTTTGCCGGAATAGAAATCGTCAAACATTATGACCCGAAAGTCCGCATTATTCAGGCGGATCCCGCTCAACTGCAACAGGTTTTCATCAACCTCCTCACGAATGCCGCTGAAGCCATAAACGGGCCCGGAACTATAACCGTAACCACGCGAGCTTTAAATGGACAGGTAGAGATCTCAATAGCCGACACCGGATGTGGCATTCCTCCAGAGCATATGAACAAGCTTTTCACCCCCTTCTTTACCACAAAGCCACCAGGTAAAGGGACAGGACTTGGTCTTTCCATCGTCTATGGGATTGTTAAAATGCATAGAGGACAGATCAATGTCCAGAGCGAGGTAGGCAAAGGGACGACCTTCACAATTACTTTACCGGTGCGATGGATGGGGAAAGCGGAGCGTCCGATTTCTTCCTTTGAGGAAACCATTGGCTGAGGTGGCTTATTATGAGCGAACCCCCGCGCATACTTGTGATTGATGACGAGGAAGGAATCCGAGCAGGCTGCCGAAGGGTCTTGGAGCCAGAGGGCTATATAGTGGAAACTGCAGCCACTGGGCAGGAAGGACTGCGTCTATTTATGGAAGGGAACTTTGACCTGGTACTCTTAGATGTAGTCCTCCCTGATATGCGCGGTATTGACCTTTTAAAGCCAATGCTGGAGAAGGACCCGGATGTTATATGTGTGATCATTACAGGTTACGCTACCATAGAACTGGCAGTCCAGGCTATCCGGGCCGGTGCTTATGATTTCCTTTCCAAACCCTTTACGGCGGATGTTTTGAAACTGGTTGTAGCCCAGGGTCTGGAGCGACGACGACTTTCTTTAGAGGCAAAACGCCTGCAAAAAATTGAAGAAGAAGCGCGAGAGCTTGCGCGCGCCAAGGAGGAATTGGAGCGGCTGGATCGCTTTAAGACTATGTTCATGCTTACAGTAGCTCATGAGCTACGCGCTCCCCTGAATGCCCTCCAGAGCTTCCTCCTGGCAATCCTTAAAGGATACATACCCCCTGAAGAGCAAAGGGAAGTTCTGGAGCGGGCTGCTCAACGGACACAGGATCTGATAAACCTGGTGGATGACCTTCTTAAACTCGCTGCAGCCAAGAGCGAAAAAGGGCTGGAAAAGCGTGAACCCATCTCTTTGGCCGATGTCCTGGAAAAAATATTCCCTCTCTTTAAAGCCGAGGCAGATTCAAAAGGCATTAATTGCACTCTGGAAATTCGTCAGCGGCCAATCGTTCAAGCCGACCCGGACCAGATGGCTCAGGTATGGAGCAACCTCATTTCTAATGCGGTGAAATACACTATGCCCGGTGGGAAAGTGCAGGTTATTCTGGAAGAGCGAGACGGATGGGCCATAGGGATAGTAGAGGATACTGGCATTGGCATTGCCCGGGAAGATTTAGAGCGAATATTTGAAGAATTCTACCGCACTCCTCAAGCTAAAAAATTGGTGCCTCACGGAACCGGGCTCGGGCTTCCTTTGGTCAAACAAATTGTGGAGGCTCATGGAGGAAATATAACGGTGGAATCAGAATTAGGACGCGGAAGCCGCTTCACATTTCGGATACCCGTAATAGAAAAAAACCGGCCGGATTGATTAACAAAACCGGCCGGCCTTTACAGTCTATGTCTATTTCTTCTTTAAAGCCTCTTCTATCCGCGCCAGCAACTGGTCCGGATCTATTGGTTTGTGTATCCACTCATCCACCGGAACATACTCCCCGGATGGAGCTATACCTTGAGCCCGCGCTCCAGTGAGCGAGGTCACCATTATGACCGGGATATCTTTAAGTTCTGGATCCTGCGCCATCTCACGGCTGACATCAATTCCGTCCAAGATGTAGGACATCATGATGTCCAGAAGCACCAGATCGGGCTTTTCTTTGCGCATTACCCGGAGCGCTTCCTGACCGCTGGCGGCGGTAATCACCTCGTAACCTTTAGTTTTGAGAATCCGCTGAGTAAGTTTAACGAAATCAGGATCATCATCCACTACCAGGATTTTAGCCATTTCCCACCTCCTTATCCAAGCTAATGCCCACCCTTGTGTGCGGCCTCCCGCTTCTTAGCTTCCCATATCTCCATCGCCCTCTTGGGGCCATAGAACCACTTGGCGTGGTGCTCAGCAGCGTAATCGGCAGAAGTTACACCAAACCGCATGCTTACCAGGGCTGCCCACATGAGCGGGTGAGCTACTGCAAGGTAAAGGTGAATCAGGAACATGCATGCCGAGGCAATCATAGCCAGGTCGTGGAAGAGCACCGCCCAGCGGAAAATGATCGGCGAAACCACCCCTTTCCCGAACCACATAATGAGCCCAGTAATCCCAAAAACTACCCAAGCAATAATCATTACTAGGCCATTTAGTTTCTCACCAGCATTGAAACGGCCCTGAGGTGGCATTGCCTCATGTCTTCCGAAGAGGTAGTAGGGAATAGCACCCTTTAACCAGCCAATATCCTCTTTTTCGGGAAGGAAATCACGGATATTCATAATGAAGCGGCGAGGTTGTATTATGGCGTAGAGGATGGGCACAAGGCCGAAGAACACCGCAGCAATGCGATGGATCAACCTGAGGAAAATGCCTGCTTCCCCCTGAGCCAAAGGTTGCAAGAAGGGGAAATAGAGGACCATCCCAGTCAGAAGCAGGGGAATGAAGGTAGCGGTATGGGCCCAGTGGACTATTCTTTCCATAAGGGTGTACTTTGGAATCCACTGGATCGTGACAATTTCCGGTTTGCCTTTAATCTGGACGCTCATTTCACCTCCTCCATGCGAATATTACGGCGCGCGATAAAGAAAGCCCCCAGAATGCCCAGGATGGTGGCGCCAAAAGCCACTCCACCCAGAGGCTGGACCACTTTCTGCCACACAGTGGCCAGGGCAGGGAATTCCACCTTAGCGGGCAGACCATATGCCTCCGGCGGAGCTATTAAAACGTAGATCCGGCCAAGGCCCCCTACTTCATTGACCCCATACACATTAGCCTGGGTGTAGCCGCGAGCCTTCAGCTCTTCCACCCTGGCCATAGCTTTAGCCACAATCTCTTCCCGATCACCAAAATCTAAAGCTTTGGCCGGGCAAGTTTTGACACAGGACGGAAGCAGGCCATTGGTCACCCGATCTTGACAAAAAGTGCATTTATAGGATTTCCCTTTTCCGGTAAGTGGATCAAACTCTAGCCTGGGGATATTGAAGGGACAAAACTGAGAGCAGTAGCCACAACCATTGCATAGCTCACGCTCTAGGGTGACCATGCCATAAGGATGTTTCTTCAAAGCCCCGGTGGGGCAAACAGCCACGCATGCCGGATTGCCACAGTGCATGCACCCTTCCTTCAAGAAAAGCCAGCGGAAACCATCCGGCCCCGTGTACTCAGTGAAGCGGATGCGGGTCCAGGTATGAGGTGAAAGATCCGGCGGGTTCTCGTAGGTGCCCCGGTTGCGAGTACGGGAATAGAGCCACCCTTCCCGATCGTTCCACTGCTTACAGGCAACCTGGCAACCACGGCATCCAACGCACTGGGAGGTATCAATTAACATTGCTAATCTTGCCATGTTTCACCTCCTACGCTTTCTCTATATCAACAAGGAAAGCCTTGAATTCCGGCATAAGTGTGGCTGGGTCACAGGCATGGGGGGTAAGGAAGTTAGCAGTGCTCTGGACCAGATCTTTCACGCCTACATCGTAAGGCAAGCCCTTCCAGCCCCAGTGCCAGGGCAGCCCTACCACATGCACGGTCTTGCCGTTAACCTGTAGTGGCTTGATACGCGCAGTAACGATGGCTATGGCCTCAATCTCCCCGCGGGCGGACTTAACCTTCACCTTGTCGCCGTTCTTGATGCCCTTCTCGGCAGCCAGCTCCTGGCTCATCTCCACGAACATCTCCGGCTGAGCCTCCACCAGCCAGTCCAGCCAGCGAGACATGCCACCCGCTTGCCAGTGCTCTACTAAGCGGTATGTAGTAGCAACGATGGGGAATTTATCGGGAGTGCCATAGTTATCACCAATGTCCTTACCCTCATCGGTCCTGTAAACTTTGGCGACTGGGTTGGTCTGCTGGCTGGAAAGGAGGTTCTTCACCGGAGACTCAATGGGCTCATAATGCTCCGGCAAGGGGCCTTCGGGCATCGGGGCAAAGAGTGCACCTTTGCCGTGAATCATCATGATAAATGGATCGCGCCCACCGGGGTCAGTAGGGGCCTTGGTAGCCGGGAAGTCAGGCACATCATAACCTACCCACTTCTTCTGGGCTTCATCCCACCAGATGTACTTGCGGTCCTCTGACCAGGGTTTGCCATTAGGATCAGCAGAACAGCGGTTGTAGACGATACGGCGGTTAGCGGGCCAAGCCCAACCCCAGTATGGATAGTTGCCGTAACCACCAGGGTCATAAACACTATTGCGTCGCTTGGCCGCGGGCATCATGTTACCGAACCCATCGGGCTGGAGGGAGAAGTAGCCGGTGTAAATCCAAGCACCGCAAGCAGTGGAACCATTGTCCTGGAGGTGAGCGAAGGTGCTAAGCACTGTCCCTTTCTTGGCCAGGATGTTCCCTTCCGCATCCTTCACATCTTCCAGAGCATAACCGTTAATTTCCTGAGCTACCTTTTCAATATCCAGCTCTTCACCGTAGTCCCACTTCAGGTGAATAATGGGGTCTGGGAAAGGACCAGGGTCGGCTTTGTAAAGTTCCTTGAGCTTCAGAGCGATGAGGTTAATGATCTGATGGTCAGGTTTCGCTTCACCCGGGGGCTCGGCAACTTTAGGCCGCCACTGGATAGTGCGACCGCTGGTGACTATGCTGCCGGGTTTCTCCATTGCATCAGCTGCAGGCAGGACGAAAACCTCAGTCTTGATCTGGGTTGGGTCCTCACCCGGAGCCCGCCAGAAAGAGGTGGTCTCGGTGTCAAAGATTTCCTGAACTACAAGCCAATCCAGCTTCTTAAGAGCCTCTCGCTCAAAGCGGGAGTTTGGACCACAGACCGCCGGGTTCTGTCCCATAATCCAGAGCCCCTTGATTTTGCCAGCATACATGGCTTCAAACATCGGGACCCAGGAGTGGTTAGCCGGGACATCGGGCTTAGGTAGGTAATCGTAGGCAAAATCGTTGGCCGTGGTAGCATGATCGCCCCACCATGCCTTCAGCAGGCTGATCAGGAACTTAGGGCCATTGACCCAATAACCGCCCGACCAGGGGCCACCAGGCTTGGTCTTGTTCTCAATGTATGTCTTGAGATCTTTATCAGCAGGTGTGGGAA
>Ga0105162_1000742_pt1 | contig 20027 bp, 21 predicted proteins | sample JNZ201metaG_FD_81532 | JGI IMG/M metagenome (GOLD analysis project Ga0105162, IMG submission 81532) | Hot spring microbial communities from Jinze hot spring, China to study Microbial Dark Matter (Phase II) - JNZ 20120812A | ecosystem: Environmental > Aquatic > Thermal springs > Hot (42-90C) >...
ATCAGTAATCTTTATTAGTTCTTGAGGCGTCATGGGGCCTGACTTAAGTGCGGTTATTATCGCTCTATCTCGCTCATCGAGAGCTTCCAGTTTTTCGACTTCTCTCCTCCGCTTTGCGTATAGACGGTATGCTATAAACCCTATACCGCCGGTAGCACCTACTCCGAGCGCTATCCACACCCAATCAAGCCTTGCTATGCTGCTAGCTCTCACCTCTACGAAGATGTAAACCAATCTAACCTCACCTTCTGAGAACACTAGCTCGTAGCGCTCATCAGTTTTTCGAAGATGGGTGATATTAGATACTTCTATAATTAACGTATTCGATGGTAAGTAGAGTGTTAGAACTGTGTAAGGATTATAGAATTCCGCTACGTACTCTCCGTTTACGTTCTTAAACAGCTCGGTGATATACGTTATTGTGATGTTTGCTGGAGCGATAAGGCTTAGAACTTCGAGGTACCCACTTCGGTAGCTTACGTAAGCACCCTGGGAAGTATTTACTATAGCTAATAGGTTTCCAAGAACCGGTACCTCTGTATATTCCGTTGTAACGAACACGTTTACAGTAACCGTTGCCAACACGCCCTGAATGTAGCCGGTAGCATTAAGCGATGAACTAAAACCGGTGACTAGTGTCGTCGAGAGTAATGCGAGTACTAAGCATAATGGTAAGCTCGGCAACTACTTTCCCTAGAGTTCTAAATTACGTGCTTAAAAAGAAGATGTTCGTTAGAGCTTGGCGTAAACGCTTAACAGATCTTAGCTCCGGGCTTTACTGGCTCCGCAACAGTTACTAGAACGGGTTTAGTAAGTTCCTCGCATGTTGCTAGTATCATTCCCTGAGAAATGTAACCCATTATCTTCTTTGGTTTAAGGTTTGCTACTACGACGACGTACTTACCCTCAAGCTCCTCCGGGTTGTACCACTCAGCTATTCCAGCTACCACCTGCCTCTCCTCTTTACCGATGTCTACTACTAACTTGAGTAACTTTCTCGAGCCTGGGATTCTTTCAGCTTTCTTGATTTTTCCGACTCTGAGATCTACTTTTGAAAATTCTTCGAACTCTATTTCTCTGCTCTCACTCACTTGATGACCCTCTTAGATATCGATAATGCCCACTCAGAAGTTATCTTAGACGAGAATAGGGCTGTGAGTTTAGAGGCGTTCACTAGGTCAGCTAGATGAATTACTTCAACTGGTGAGTGTATGTACCTGGAGGGTATAGAGACCGTGGCAGCTGGAACTCCTTCTTTGTTTAAAGCGATGATTGACGCATCTGTAGTTCCCCCAGGTGCTACCTCCACTTGGTGAGGTATGTTGTATTGTCTAGCTATCTCTATCAACTTATCTCTAACAGCAGGATGAGCTATGAGTCCAGTAGCAGCTCTCCCATCTACGACTTTGATTGCTGGTCCCTTTCCAAGCTGCGTTATCCATTCTTGTTCTGGAACACCAGCTACGTCACTAGCTATAGTGACATCAAGCGCTATCGCTACATCCGGAGTAATTGAGTAAGCAGCAACTCTAGCGCCTTTAAGACCTACCTCCTCTTGAACTGTAGCGACAGCGTAAACATCGACTTCGTTGCCATCTATAGCCTTGAATCCCTCTATGGTTGCTACTACACCTACTCTATCGTCTAAAGCCTTTCCAGTTACAACATCGGATGAGCCGCCGACGATTGCGAGGTCTCTATCAAACACAGCTATGGTCCCTACTGTCACACCCATCTTCTCTGCCTCATCCTTACTTGAGGCCCCTATATCGATGTACATATCCTTAATTTCTGGAACCTGCTTGAGTTCTTCCGGTTTCATAATATGCGGAGGTTTACTACCGATAACACCACGTATGACTCTCCCATCTCTCGTCTTAATCAATACTCTCTGACCTAGGAGAGTCCTCTCGGATACTCCCCCTATAAGTTGAAACCTTATAAACCCTCTCTGGTCTATATGACTCACGATTAGGCCTATCTCGTCCATATGACCAGCTAGCATTAGCCTACCGCTTCCCCTAGAGCCTTTCTTAACAGCTATTACGTTACCGAGTGAGTCAACCCAGAGGGAATCTGCGTGCGGCTTAAGTTCCTCAATAACTACATCTCTAACTGAGTCCTCGAAGCCTGATGGACCAACAGTTTCGGAAAGCTTTTTAAGTAGCGAGTAGACCTGGTCTTTAGTTATCTCATACATAGATAGACCCACTGTATATATGCGAAAAAGTAAAAAAGAAAGCTGTTATTAACTCAACTGAAGAACTTCTTATTGTGAGAACATCGAAGTAATCCCGATAGCGTTCGACAGTCTTGGAGTCAGGTCTATGGCTACTGTTGTGAAGACTAAGAACGCTAAGATAATCATTGACCCCTCAGCCGCGTTAGCTCCTGTTAGGTTCGGTCTCCCCCCACATCAGCTAGAGCTAGAGTCACTAAAGGAATATACCTCAAAGATAGGGGCTGAGCTAGCTGATTCAGATGTAGTGGTTGTTACTCATTACCACTACGATCACCACGACCCGGGCTTCAGGATCCCTACCGATCTATACGCATCTAAGCTCGTCTTGGTTAAAGATCCCGCAAAAAACATTAACTTTTCTCAAAGGATTAGGGCCTCGAAGTTTCTAAAGAAGCTTAAAGCTGTTGAAGCTAAAGTGCAGGTGGTCGACGGACAAGTCGTTCAGCTAGGTGATGTAAAATTGATCTTCTCCGCACCCGTTCCCCACGGTAATAGCACTAGGCTAGGGTATGTCCTCATGGTTAGAATAGAAGAAGGAGAGGAAGTAGTTAGTTACTCATCAGATGTCGAAGGACCTTTAGAGGAGTACGTTATCGACTTCATGTGTGGTTCTAGAGTAGCTATAGTAGACGGTCCACCAACGTACTTAGTCGGTAGAGCGTATATGAAGGAAGATATAGATAGAGCTAAAAGAAACATAGCTGCTCTATCCAAGTGTGTTGAAGTACTCATAGTAGATCACCATCTTATGAGAGACCTAAGCTGCTCGGAGTTTCTTAAAGAGATATCGACACTATCCAATAGAGTACCTATCTCGGCCGCAGAGTTCTTAGGACTGAAACCTAACCTCCTTGAGGCTAGAAGAAGGGAACTCTATGGTGTTGCCGAAGAAGAGTAGAGATCCTGTATCCATAGCTTTGTTGATTAAGGAGAAGGTTGCTTCTAGGTCTCTACATGGTAAACCTCTTAGAAGATACTACGGTTTCTCGCACGGAAGTTGGTATGGTGGTTCATTCGCTGGTTACACCATCGGGTGCAATCTCAACTGCGCTTTCTGTTGGGCGTGGTTTAAGAACAGATTTGACCTCGGGATTTATCTAACCCCAGAGGAAGTAGCTAGAAGACTAGTCTACGGTGCTATAAAAACCAATGCGAAAGTAGTAAGGATCTCCGGTGGTGAACCTACTATATGTATCGACCATTTGCTGGACGTCTTGAAAGAGTTCTCTAGGAGATCGACCAAGATCCGGCTAGTTATTGAGACAAACGGGGTCCTGCTAGGACATAGTGGTAGCCTAGCTAGTGAACTAGGAGAGTTTAGTGAAAAGAATATCTCCGTAAGGGTGTCGCTAAAGGGTGCTGACTCGGACACTTTTAGTAAGCTTACCGGAGCCCCAAGGGAGTACTTTACCTACCAACTTAACTCTATTGAGAACTTAATTAAGGCTGGGTTCACTCCCGGCAGAACCCTCTTAGTAGCAGTTATGTCCTCATTCAATAAGCCGCGCGAAATAGCTGAGCTTATCTACGAACTGTCCAAGATAGACTATGAAATACCTAAGACAGTTGAGCTAGAGATCGTAAAACTGTATAAAAACGTAAGAAAGAAGCTTGATTCGGTAAACCTGCGACCCTTTACATACATTGAGCCCGATTCTTCTCGTTCATAGCTTATCAGCTAATTATCGTTTTTAACTATTAGCTCTTGTGTTAGTGATATTTCAAACGTTACTAGAGGGCGAACTACCTTACTACTCTATTCTTTAGTAACTCCTTGTAACGATAAAAGAATAATGCGAACTAAGTAATACATCTCGCAATTATGTATATAACAGTAGCTCCCAAGCTTTTTTTGTTTGTTAGAAACGTGAATGTGGGAGTGGTATGAGTGAAGTTAGGAGAGTGCTTAAAACTCAAGACAATAAATACGACGCCTTCCTATCCATAGTTTTAGGAGAGAAGAGATTCTACATGGTAGTAACCGGCTTAACTAGGGCTCCGAAAGTAGTGAAGGTATCAGAGACCGGAGCTACAGTTAGGCTAGAGCTGCTAGACCAGTTCGACCACGGATTCCTCACGTGCGTACTAGAACGTGGACACTTTGAGGAAGAGTTTACTAGTGTTAAGTGTACCCCCGGTAACGTTTGGATAATAAGCGAAGACACTATTTTAAGACATAGACAATGCCCTGAGCCCTCGTCCAATTAGGTAGCTTAGATGAGGTTTGCGAGCTGGAGGTTAGTTAGAGAGCTCTTAGAACTATCCGATGTTGCTCTCGAGCTCACGGACTCTCGAGATCCGCTTAATACTAGGAGTGTGAAGCTTGAAAAGACGGTATCTTGGCTAGGTAAACCTCTCATTATAGTCATCAACAAGGCCGACCTCGTACCTCGTAATATATGTGAAGAATGGAAGAACTTCTTTAAGGTAAAACTAGGATACGAAGCTGTCTATATATCAGCACGGGATAGATTAGGGACTATGGTCTTAAGGCGGACGATAAAGAGGGTTGTCAAGGAGTCAGCTGGAGAGAAAGAGAGGATAGTGGTATCCGTTTTCGGTCTACCTAAAGTCGGTAAGTCGACTCTAGTAAACGCCCTTAAAGGAAGGCATTCAACACCTACTTCTCCGTACCCCGGCTACCCTGGCTACACCTTTAAGTCTAGGCTGTTCTACGTAGGTGGAGGTATCTACCTCATTGACACTCCAGGTGTCATCCCACCTGAGGTAGGTGATGTAGAAGCAGTTATAAGATCGAAACCCGTAGACGAGCTCCCGAATCCGGAAAAAGTAGCCGTGAGCTTGATCCGAAAAATCCTAAGGTATAACAAAAAAGCCTTCTTAGATGCGTATGGAATAGAGTCTGAAGACCCAAATGAAATAGTAGTTGAAGTAGCTAAGTTGAGAGGGTGGATGAAGAAGGGAGAGTTCGATATATACGAGGCCTCTAAGGCGATCATTAGGGACTATTTAGACGGTAGAATAGTGTACTACTACAGTCCGACAGCTCAGTAGTGAGAACGGGCTGGAATTTAAGACCTCGATACTGAGGTGGAGAAGCGCGTGGTACAAGCATCTAACTAGAGTTTCTATCGAGTGGTTCGTTTTCCCTACATGAACATCACTCTTTCGTAATCGCATGTTAAAATATTTCCTGCTTCACCTTATGCATAAGGAATAGCATGGGACATCTCGATTACGATGCTTTGCTACTTGAGTCTCTGCGTAGAGTGTATGGAGAACGCGTAAGTGTGTTTTTAGAGAGCATAAAAGCTCCTGGTCAAAGACTCTATGTTCGAGTGAATACACTAAGGGTAGAGCCGGGGGAGCTTCTAGATAGATTAAAGGATAGGGGTGTAGAGGCGTACCCAGATGAAGAACTACCTGAGGCGATATACTTTAGAATTTACGGACCCTTCAAGGTTAACGTTGTAGAAAAAGTAGTCGTAGTATCTAAGGAAGCTGCCGAAGCTGTAGCTCTAGGTGCCGATCTCTACGCCCCCGGCGTCTTGAAGTGTTATCACAACGTGAGAAGAGGTAATGAAGTAACTATTGTCACGAGATCCGGAATCCCAGTTGGAGAAGGAGTAGTTGTTAGCGACTGCCACGAGGCTATTAAGAGAAGAAAAGGCTTGGTAGTGAGGACTACAAACTCTCTTTATAAAGCTATTAGAGTTAGAGAGCTACCAGAGTTTAATGAGGGACTAATCTACCCTCAAAGCCTACCGGCAATGTACGTGGCTCGACAGCTAGACCTAAAGCCCGGAGAGCTCATCGTCGACCTATGTGCTTCACCAGGAGGGAAAACTGGTCACGTAATAGAGCTCTCCGGTGGCAGTGTTACAGTGATAGCTTTCGATAGGTCTAAAGGCAAGGTAGAAAGAATGAAGGAAGAGCTCTCCAGGCTAGGTCACCTTCCCTTCGTAGAAGCGTGGGTTTCCGACTCTAGGTACGCACCCGAGGATTTCCCGTGGCTAAGACCGGATAAAGTAATAGTTGACCCACCTTGTTCTGCCTTAGGGGTTAGACCTAAGATAGAAGATAGTAAGACCTACAGAGATGTTTTAGCCTTAAAGGAATACCAGTTACAGTTCTTGAGAGCCGCTTACAAATTAGTAAAACCAGGTGGAATCGTAGTGTACTCTACTTGTACTGTGACAATAGAGGAAAACGAGGAGGTAATAACGCAAATATTGGAGGAGAGTAAGTGCCTAGACGTTGGCGAAGTTAGAATAGATAGAGCTACTACGGGAGTCTATGGACCTTATAAGAGTAGCTTTGCTCGCTTTCATCCACACGTCCACGGTACTCCTGGGTACTTTATAGCTAAGCTGTATAAAAAACGCGATTGCTACTAACTACTCGCAGAATCTAGCGTAAAAGCTATAACGCTTTACTGCCCTCAATCTTACCTTGTTAGGTTCATCAACACTCAAACTCGACTCTGTAGTAGCTTACACTTCTTTTAACTATAGGACACTCGCAAGCCTACGTGTTCAACATCCTATAATAAATAGTACATGAAGCGTTTAACTATCGACATTCATATCGAGTGTGAGAAAGATTCAGAACGGCACTCACACCTTACACCACAAAACAGTAGGTCGACCTAAAGGATTTGGTGGAGTTAGCTCTTTGTTTTTCATAAACCAGTAGCTAATCATCGCCTCAACCCTTGCGATTAATGAAGCTGATTCAACTTCTCGCCATAGGCCTCAGAGGATATATGCCCCGCTATAAACTATTTTAGGTGGCGAAGCTGAGGCTAAGAACTCCATGCCACTTTCACGCTTATAAAATATTTAGCACTGTCTTAAGTGTTATCTCTGAGAGCAAGTGTGATTGCGTTTCTTTAAGTGGTGGTATCGATACTTCAGTAGTAGCCGTCGCAGCTAGGACTGCGGGTCTTAGGCCTAGAGCTTACGTCGTGGTATACGAGGGTGGGTTGCCCAAAGACCTACCCTACGCCGAGCACCTTTCAAGAGAGCTTGGATTAACTCTTAAGTACGTTTTCGTTGATAGAGATGAAGCCATGCGATTGGCTAGCAGGGTTGTGGAGTGTATTGGAAAAGAGTACTTGAATTCTCACGGCGACGGAGGGTGCATCGAGGTCAGGAACGACGTAGTGTTTTACGCTGTACTTGAGGAAGCTCTTAGAGACAAGTGCTCATGCATCCTGCTCGGTACTGGAGGTGACGAACTATTTGCTGGGTACAGCTTCATGCTCAAGCTTACTAGCACGGAGCTTGAGGAGGCCGTACACAGGATGATGAAAGGAAGGTTTCCGGAGCTTCAGGTAGCGAAGTGTGTTGGCGTAAAAGCCGTTGCTCCACTACTAGACGAGAGAGTCGTGGAGGCCGCTATTTCAGTGCCAATAGAGTGCCTAAGAAGTACAGTCAATCGTGGAAAGGAAGTCCTTAGGTATCTCCTAGAAGAGAAGGGTCTATGGAGGATAGCGGAGAGGCATAAGGTTCCAGCAGAGGAGGGTTCCGGAACGAAATCCATATGCGTCTCTACATTTGACGTGTAGTTTACAACCGTAGTCGAGTCACGACCTATGGGTCCAGCCATGAGGGTGGCATTCGTCTCTGGTGGTAAAGACTCTTACTATGCCATGTATAGGTACGGCGGAGTAGACCTCGGAGTGATGTTAGTGTATAACTTCCCGAGGCCAAGTCCACACACTATGAATATCGGCAAGAGCCTAGAGTCTCTACTAGCGTGTGGTGTACCGGTGATTGTCGCAAAGTTGAGCAGAGGTCGAGAGTTTGATGAAACTGTAGACCTCCTGAGGAAGATCTCTCCGAGTGTGATAGTGGCTGGTGACGTGTATATTGAGGACCACTTAAAGTACATGGAGAGACTAGCGAAGGAGGTTGGTTCTAACCTTGTCGAACCCCTCTGGGGTTATGACCCGGTGGAACTACTCTACAGAGAGATAAATGATGGTGTTAGACCTGTGGTCATAGGAGCAATAGAGAGCCTGAGAGGGTACTTAGGAAAAGCTCTGACGATGGAGAATGTGGAGGAATTTGTCTACAACTCGAAAAATGTGGGTGCCGACCCCCTAGGGGAGCATGGTGAGTACCACACGTTAGTAGTTGATGGTCCACTTCACAAACATGAAGTTTCGTTTAGAGTTGTGGACGTAGAGAATTTTGGAGCATACGTTGTCTTAAGGCTCATCTAGATCAGCACAGTAAGCGTAAAAAGCTCGAACAATCAGAACAGTTAAGACCATGGTGTCAGTACGCCCGTGTAAAATATAGAGTTTACCGCACTTTGCCTTAGAAGCTAACTCTAGCTAGGGTCTGCGGTAACTTCGTATTTCAACACTTATATTTGGATACCCTATACATACGTTGGTCCTAAACATGACAGAGCGCAGCATCGTTAAGGTTCTAGTGGGCAGAGAAACGTGGGAGAGGTTCATTTCACAAGGACTCGACAAGGTTATCTCAGTCTACTTCATTGCATCAACCAAGGTGTCCACTATCCCCGGTATAAGCCTTGCTGGAGCGAACCCTGAGCTAACTCTCTATACTCCAGCCCTCGACGTCGAGTACTTAACCTTAGGTGTACCAAAGTCGTTACCCGTAGTCCCGACGACACCAGATGGAATACCTACTCCGGCTTTACTAACGAAGGTGGCCCTAGAGCTCTCAGGAGTCCCGCACTTAGTCGTAGACTGTGGAAGCTATATAGACCCTCAGATACCTCACGTAGATATTCCAGGCAAAGTGGTTGGAGGGAGGATCGACCTCGAAGACTCTCTTACTCCAGAGGTTGCGTCTAAACTCTTCGAGGGTTCGAGGACTTTAGGAAAGATGCTGGGGGCTAGAAGTTCCCTCCTGGTAGTCGGTGAGTCTATGCCTGGTGGGACAACTACCGCCATGGCCACCATGGAGGCGCTAGGCTATAGAGCAGTGGGAAGAGTGAGTAGTGCGAGTCCTTTAAATCCGCATGACCTTAAGAGAAGAGTCTTCGAGAGTGCTGTGAAAAGAGTAGGTAAGAAGCTCCCGCTAGCTGAAGCACTAGAGGCAGTGTGCCACTTCGGGGACCCCCTCCATATATCTATTACTGGTTTCCTCGCTGGAGCACTCGAGAGAGACGCTAGAGTTCTACTAGCGGGTGGTACTCAGATGTGTGCTGTACTCGCTTTAGCGAGAACTCTCGGTATACGCTTCGACGGTAGGGTGGCCATAGGCACCACTCGCTGGATAGTTGAAGATAGAAGCTCAGACCTTTCTGGACTCGTCAAAGACATTTATCCGGAGGTTCCTGTAGTTTACGCAGATGTAGACTTCTCGAGCGTAGAGCATTGGGGGCTTAGAGCATACGAGGAAGGATACGTCAAGGAGGGAGTTGGAGCTGGTGGCACTCTAGTAATTAGCGCTCTTCTTAAAGACATTAGCTCGGGAGAGCTGTTGAAGGCCGTGCAGGAAGAGTACGAGAGGATCACCAGCCTTGTCGGAAAGAGTTAGACGGCTAGACTCAGATACGATACTGATAGAATTCGGCAGCCCCATGGTGGTAGTCTCAACACTTCCAGTGGTTACTCCCGACGGGCCTTCTAAAGGTGAAGTGGAGGCCATAGTGTTCAAGAGAGTCACCAGCTATGACGTAGAGAACCCCATTAGGTACTACACGCGAGTCGCTAGAGAACTGGGCCTCAAGAAGACCCTAGTGGTCACAACCTCAGTGTCTCTAGATGAAAAGTTTAGGTCTGTAAGAGTCGAGGAGGCCAATGCCAGTCTATACATGACCGTGAGCCTTAAGCCCCCGGTCTGCCTGGATTCGACAACCTACCCCCCTCTTCTTCTCGGTACGATCAACGTAGTAGCAGTAGTCTACCTACCGCTAAGCTACAACGCTCTAGTAGACCTCGTTAGGACTCTCACTGAAGCGAAGGCTTTAGCTTCATCCGACTCCCTACTACGGTGTAGGACTAGGTCGCCAGGTACTGTATCGGACTCTGTATCGGTCCTCAAGCCGTTGGGAGTAGGTGAGAGAATAGCTTTCGCCGGCATGGCTACAGATGTCGGGATGGCCCTAGCTAGAGCTGTTTATCGCGAGGTGTTAGGTGAGGCTCTCGGCAGGAGAACAGACGAGATCCTAGAGGAACTTACTGGAGTGAGCATCGGTAGACTGCTAGACTTATTCTTAGAGGTTTACTCCAGGTATCCTATACCAGGAGTAAGTATCTCTGAAGCGAGGTCCCTTGCACTTAGGTCTCTCGAGAAGGCCCTGCGCGACCCTAATGTCTGGGCCCTAATAATAGCGGCCAGAGAGCTAGACCTACACGGACTCGCGGGAAGTGTGCCTGGAGTAACTAAGGAGGAGTTCGCTAAAGACAGCAAGAGGATAGTTGCCGACGAGGTCATAGGCATGGCCTTAGCCACATATCTAGCCGGGCTCAACGGCTTGTTCACGATGTACTGGGTCGAGAGGCTGAAGGAGCGTGAGCTCGTTAACTACGGAGAGCTTGGCGTGTTCTTAGATGACGTTGTCTCGGCTTTGTTGGCGTACTTAGTAGTAGACTTACTCGCGAGGGTCGGTGGTAGTGGAGAGTAAAATCGCATGCACCGTGATGGCCGGAGGTGAAGGAAGGAGGTTCGGTGACCCTGCGAAGTTCATGGCTGAGGTATGCGGGGAACCAATCCTCTCCAGGCTCGTTAGGCAACTGAAGAGGTTCTGCTCACATGTGGTGTTAGTGCTTACTCACAGGACGTGCGAGGTTTGCTCTACCTTCAGGGATGAGCCGTTTGTCAGCTGTGTCGAGCTTCCGGGGCGAGACTACGTTGAAGACTTGAGCATCGTCCTAAGAGCCCTCCCGAAGCCACTGCTAGTAGTAGCAGCTGACCTAGTCGTGAGCGATAAGTCCCTGCTGGACTTCGTTGAAGTAGCTTTGAGGCTTCAGGCTAGCGTAGTAACTGCTGAGGCCGTTTATGGGAGTGAGTCTCAGCTTATAGGGCTCTCCATGTTCCACAAAGAAGGTGGAGCGTGGGTAAACGTCCCGATCAGCGGAAGCGCTGTAGATGTAGACGAGCGTGGTGATCTTGAGAGAGCTGAGAGGGTATGTAGGTAAGTGTAGGAAGCACGGAGGCAGGGTACCGGAGGGTCGCTTAGACTTCTCTGCACCGCTTAATCCCCTAGGGCCTCCGGAGGTAATTAAGAGACTCATTCTTGAAGAAGTATCGAAAGGTGCTTACGGTAGGTACCCCGACTACGAGTACAATCAGCTTCGAGAGGCGATTTCCGAATTCTACGACATCGAGGCAGACCAGGTAGTGCCGCTCAATGGGGCTAGCGAGGCCTTGTACCTACTCGTTCTAGCGCTTAGTCCGGACGCTTTAGTCGTTTTTGAGCCGACTTTCGGAGACCATAGATGCTTGTCTGAAGCCTTGGGACTGAGGACAGCGTCCGTGCTGTATTTCGAGTCTGGACTCAGCTACGAGCTACCGACGAGCGTTCTTAGGGGCGTGAGTGCTTCAAGCGGAGAGGGAGCTCTCGTACTGTTGTCTAACCCTAATAACCCGACTGGGGCTATACTCTCCGTAAAGAAGCTCGAAGAGGTTCTCGAGCTATTTGAAAACTCTGTGGTAGTAGTCGACGAGGCTTATCTAGAGCTTTGTTACTCATGCGATACCGCAGGTGCTCTCAGGCTAGCGAAAAACTACGAGAACCTGGTCGTTCTTAGAAGCCTCACGAAGACGTACGCTGTTCCCGGTCTGAGGATAGGGTTTCTTTACACTTCGAACACCAAGCTGGCAAGCGTTATAGAAAACCTGAGGCCCCCGTGGAACGTTAACTCCATAGCTGAGAGAGTGTTTTCGACTGCGCTCAGAGAATACGCTGGAGAGCTAAGGTCTTTTATATCGCTATCTAGAGACGTGATTAAGTTTGAGGGAGAGTATCTTTCAGACAGGTTACGGTCCCTCGGACTGACGGTGTACACTTCTTCAGTCCCTTACGTCCTCGTAAGGCACGAGAATATCACGACTAGCGAGGTGATGAAGGTATTAACCCAGGTAGGTATCTACATTAGAGATGCTTCCACGTATCCAGGACTGACGCCTTATCACGCCAGGATCTCGGTAAGACTGAGAGACGAGAATGACGTCCTTATATCAGCATATAGAGAGGTGCTCCAAAGTGCGCATCTGCGGGAGGATTAGGGCGCTTATATCTCTACTGACGAGAATACCCCTCGGAGGGCAGTCGATAGAAGAAGCTGCTGAGGTGTTCTTTCTCGTACCCTTAGTTGGAGCTCTAGAGGGACTCGTTGTGAGCTCAACGCTCACCCTCTTGGTATGGCTAGGCGTGAACCCGGTAATCGTGTCCGTCTTCTACGTCTTTATTCACATAGTGGTTACCGGCGGGATCCATCTAGACGGCTTTGCCGATTACTCAGACGTCCTCGGCTCCCTTAAGCGGGGGGAGCAGGCCTTGCGGGTCTTGAAGGACCCGAGAAAGGGGACTTACGCCATAGTGGCAGTCTCGACGAGGTTGATTGTGGGAGTAGTGAGCCTGTATGTACTGATAGACGTCCTCGAGTTGAAGTTCGTTATCCCACTAATAGCATCTTATATAGCGTCAGCTGAGGCGATGTTCGTGAGTAGCTTCCTCGGTTTCGAAGAGCCCTATGAGGGTATGGCTAGGAGCTTTACCAGGCATTCGAAAAGCTTAGCACACCTTTTCGGGAACACTCTGTGCTACTTGTTGCTATCCTCAGCCCTAGTAATCTTGGGGAGTCTTGTCGGTATTAGAGTGAGCTCTGCCGCAACCCTCGCACTCCCATTACTAGTTGGTTCCGTAGCTTCTTACGACGCAAACAAGAGGCTGGGATTCGTAAACGGAGATGTCCTGGGGTTCTCCTACGAGCTCACTAAGTCTGCGTCCCTGACGTTAGTTGCGGTGCTGGTCTCGGCTAAAAACCCGGTGTGGTGAGATCATTCAGTGCTACTTCCTTGACTACCTACTTGTGCTTCTCCTCGCTACACTCATGGACTTCGCATACCCCTACCACACGGGACTCCTTCTACGTATACACCCAGTCCATACGTCCTACGTAATGGCCATCAAGCTCTGGAGGCCCTTCTCCTCGAGAGTTAGGGGAGTAGCTATATGGATTGCTGTAGTCTTGCTACACCTACTTGCCTACTCTCTCTTAGTTTACTCCTCTCTCGTCAACAGACTCCTCTTCATAGTTATCTCGGCCTACGTCTTAAAGACGTCGTTCTCTCTCAGGTTATTGTTAGACATAGTCGAGAGAGTTGCTGTATGCCTAAAGAGCGGGGACTTAGAGGGTGCTAGGTTCTGGGTGCGCCATATAGTGAGGAGAGACGTAAAGAACCTGGGGGAGCCACACCTAGCTTCTGCGGCCATAGAGTCGCTAGCGGAGAGTCTTGTCGACGGCTATGTCTCTCCACTATTCTACTACATCATCTTCGGTCCCCTCGGAGCCTTGTTCCAGAGAATTGTGAACACCCTCGATAGTGCTCTGGGATACAAAGAGCCTAGTTTTAGAGATGCCGGCTGGTTTTCGGCGAAGGTAGACACGGTGGTAAATTATATCCCAGCTAGAGTCACAGGGCTACTCATAGCCATAGCCTCCTTGGCCTCTGGAGGCAGAATTAGGGAGGTAGTTAAGACGATGATAAAAGAGCATGGCAGAACAGAGAGCGTCAACGCAGGTTATCCTATGTCCGCCATGGCTGGAGCTCTCAATGTTAGGTTGGAGAAAATCGGGTACTACACCATAAACGGCAGTGCCAGGTGGCCTGGGTGGTCCGACGTATTGAGAGCTCTTAGAGTGGCCAAACTTGCCGTAGTTCTATGGTTAGCTACATCTGTAGGAATTATACTTATAGCAAGCGGCTTATGAGATCCCTACAACATACCAGCCTCTTTAAGTCTCTCCAAGACTTAGTACCGATATCGATGCTCCTCAGCTTTCGAGTGATCCCTTATGGACCACTAGCCCTCGACCACTCGAGTCGACGGGAGTGTAATTCCTAAGTCGTTACCTCTAGCTCCACAGTGGACTCTGGGAATCATAGTAATGGCTGATTCAAACCTGCGGAGTATCACATCGAGAACGAGTGATGGAAGGTTTTCAACGGCTATTCGCACTAAACTAAAGCTGAGTCTTCGTTGCGACCCATAGTTTACTCTAATAGCATCAAGAGTCTCTGAGAGCGCAGCATAGCTCTCACCAATAGACCTCATGGCTATAAGCATGGACAAAAGAGTCCAGCTGGAGCAAGCCCTGCGTATGAGAATAGGGTAGATAGAGCTTGACAGAGATATCGAGCTTAGCGCTAACGAGAACAGTCTGAAGGATTGTAGAACGGTCTGATGAATCTCTACGTATCCTAGTACTGCTATCTGAATGACCAGAGATGTGGTGAAATATATGAGGTTGAAGACAACCAACGCCTTGATCAGCCCAGCAGTTATCCTCCCGAGGGTAGTTATAGCTAGGTATCCTAAGACTATGGAGAGCGGTAATGCGATCATGATGTCCCCGGCTAGAGCGAGAGCAATCGAAGATAAAGCAAGAAGGAGAGGTCTAACGGTGAAAGCTGACCTCATGAAAGCTTCACCACTATGTCTGGACCTAGGAACCTAGCCACTCTTGCGTCGTGTGTAGAGAACACAACCGACTTACCAGCCCTCCTGGCTTCATTGAAGGCACCACTAACGCACTCTATGGATGTGTCATCAAGACCTAACGATACTTCATCTACAACGACTAGGTCGCTAGTACCGTAAATGCCTGCGTATACGGATAACCTCCTTATCTCCCCTAGGCTTAAGGCAGTACTGCTTGTGTTACTAACACCGACAAGACCTATGACGCTTGGATCGCAACCTAAGGCTTTCAGTACTGAGACTACGTCACCGTTCATCCAGTAGCTCGACAGCTGAGGTACATAGAAAGCGCGCCTGTAATGCCTTCTAACAATACCCGAGCTAGGCTTTAATAACCCCAGGAGGACTCTCAATAGGGTCGTCTTCCCAGAGCCGTTCGAACCGACGACTGCCACTACCATCCCGCTATCTACTCTCAAGTCTAATCCGTCGAACACCTTAGTATTGGAGTACCTGAACCCGAGGTTGCGAGCCTCCAGGAGGACTCCTCTGGAAGCTTCAGTAGTGAGCCTAGAGTTCGAGCACCTCGTTTTAGAGCCTAGGTCGATCATTCCGTCTACCTTACTAGCGTAGTAGCCGAGCTTGTGGTCCAACACCACGACAACAGAACCGGACTTGACCGCGTAGTCCCGAAGCACTTCGAGAACCTCTCCGAGGGTTTCTGGGTCTAGGTAGCCGGAAGGCTCGTCGACGACGACTAGCTTCTTATTTAACAGTAGTGAGAGCCCTGTCAGCACCCTAAACCTCTCTCCTGCTGATAGCTTCCTTATCTCCCTAAACATTAGGTCGCCTACGAGCCTCCTGAGTTCTGGCACTCTGTGGTGAAGTCCGTAGATGAAGAGCTCTTCGGCGGCGCTCGTGGTTAAGGTAGCCAGAGAGATGTCCTGAGGCACATAAGCGACGAGCCCGCGACGTAGAGCGTCTGCGGGTCTGTAGCCGAACACCTCAACCACCCCACTAACTCTATAGCCTCTGTAGAGCTCGGGAACTAGGCCTACTACCACTCGGGCAAGCGTAGTCTTTCCCGTCCCACAGTCGCCACTCACTAGCCACAGTGTTCCGGGCTCCATCTCGAGGTCGAGCTCCTTAGCGACCTCTCTACTCCCGATCCACACCGACAGATTCTTAGCGCGTACACCCCTCAATGGTGTTAACACCTCTACTCAAGAGAAGGGCGTATACCCTCTTAGATGCGAGGACAGCTAGGAGATGGTCCATCAGTATGTCCTGTGGTAGGAATGCGAGTACGGCAGCAAACAACACGACCACCTCCGAGCTCCCATGCAAGCCGAAGAGCACTGAGACTGCTCTAGCCCAGTCTAGTAAGCCCGTTGAGGATAGAGCATAGTACCGAAAGACGAGGTACCCGAGTACATACGTCGGGACCATCCCAACGCTTGAGATAGCAGTAAGGATGACAATATCTCTAGTACGTAGGGCTTCTAGACTCCTCCCAACTAACCTTAAGTAGGACCTAGAGAGGGCTGAAACCACGGGTGCTGAAAGCAGAAATCCCCATATGTAGCCGCCGGTGTAGCCAAACAGCAGGTGCGGTCCTCCCCTGAACCCTGCTCCTACCGGAAGACCAAAAGCGATCATAATGATGTAGAGTAAGATGGAAAGAGCGGCTTCAGCGGGAGAGAGTACCAAGGAAGTGAGGACGACTCCAAAGTTCTGAAAGGTGTAGGGTACTGGACCCACATTGAACTTCAACCACGCACCCACCGCTATAGTTGACGCTCCAAACGCTATCAACACGTACCGCTGAAGCGATCGCATATGAGACCGTTCACTTCAGTTTTAGAAAAGCATAAAAAGCTATAGGTTAACAGTTAACTGTATGTTTGCGAGGACCGCGGAGCTAGTCTTAACGAGACTGAGAGGAGGTAGGTTAGTGAGTGGTGAGTCACTGGCATCAGAGCTTGGAGTATCTAGGACGTACGTACACAAGGTGGTCAATTGGCTCAGGAGGTGGGGTATCCCCATAGTAGCTGAGCCAGGTCTCGGGTACTACATACCTCTCGAGAACGACATAGCGAAGACCGTGGGGCTCCTGAGAGTAGTGGGGGTCGAGGCTTTAGTCACGCATATAGAGAAGTGCGTTAAGTCGTCTCAGGATATCGCTAGAGAGTTAGCCGCAGCGGGAGCCGGTAGCTGGGTGGTCGTCGTATGTGATGAAATGGTGACTGGCAGGGGTAGGCTCGGGCGTACGTGGTACGCACCACGCGGAGGTCTGTGGTTTACGGTTATATTAAGACCCGAGTTCACTGGACCCCTACATCTCTTGAGCTTAGCGGCGGGAGTCTCTGTTGCCGAGTCTCTAATAGCTTTACTCGGTGTGCAAGCTCGCGTTAAGTGGCCTAACGACGTCTTAGTCGACGATAAGAAAGTCTGCGGGATACTAATAGAGGGAGAGGCCGAGGCGGATAGGATAAAGTTGCTGTATCTAGGAATCGGGATCAACGCAAATAACGAGCTTCCACCAGAGGTTCGTGAAACAGCTACATCCATCCGCAACTTGGTTGGTGCTGAAGTTCCTCGAGCAACTCTTTTAGCAGTGATACTATCTAGGCTTAAGTCGTACTATAGCTACCTCTCAATTGGAAGAGCAGATAAAGTCATCAATTCTTGGGAAAAGCTCTCAGCAACTGTAGGTAAAACAGTGCGGATCGTAACATTAGGTGGTGGGGAGATCGTTGGGCGCGCAGTAGCCGTCGACCGACTTGGAAGACTAGTCGTGGAGATGTCAGGGGTTAGGTACCACATAGAGTCTGGAGACGTTTACCACCTAAAGCAATAGTGTCAACACTGGAAAGCCGAAAGCTCTAAATACACTAAGAAGTTTTATCGAGAGCAGAGATGGTAGTTCTGAGGTGTACGAAAGGATCATGCTATGTTGGGCGGACGCAATCGCTATAGAGGAGGTAACCCATCGTATGCAGCTACGAATACTAACCTGTTTTCCCACCCTAAGAGGTAAATAGCGCGATCTCTACGGGGAGAGGATTTAAGGCGCTTGGAGCAAGTGGAGATGGAGATCATGGGCTAAAGGCAGATACAGAGCTCAAAATGCGGTATTGAGCATCGCTACCCTCAAGCTATAGTCAAGAGGTGGGGAGTTGATCTGCCTTTGACTGCTTCGGCGAGCTCATGTTTCCTACCCTCGCATCCGAGTTGATTAGTCCACAAACTCCGTGGCCTAGAGTTAGGAGTGGAGCTGGCTGGGCGAAGTAGCTTTAGCGCCTTGCTCTACCTAGATGAAGCTGCCCTAGATACCTTCCACTTCTCAACGACTGTGCCATCAGGTAGGAACTGCGGGTGTCCAGAGAGTTCAGCCTTAAGACCTCGTTTTTTGAGTACCGCGAACATGAGGGAGGTCGATAAGTGTGGAGGCACCGCACCTTCTCTAACTAACTCCTCGGCTCCTCTCGCTATTGCCGGTCTACTCATTATGTACTCTATTTCTCCGTCGGGACCCTCTTTCACGCATGCCCTATCTACGTATCCTTCTCTCTGCAACCACTCAGCTACCTTAGTGAGAGCTTCCACTGGGTCTTCAGCGAGCTCAAGCTTAAGTAGCTTCTCCAGCCTCTCGTAGAGAATTTCTCCCGACCTCCAAACTAGGTCCCAAGTCCTTTCCCCAAGTAGTTCATTGGCTGCTCTATACACTGCGTACATAACTAAGTCTACAAACTCGCGATCGATACACTTGCATGACTCTTGAGGCATCTAACACACCAGAAACCATGCGGCTCGAGTGGCTTACTCGGTGCTCATCAGTGATTTAATGACGCACTTATAGACAGCAATAGATTTAGCTAGTTCTTCTACTGTAGTATACTCGTCTGGTGTGTGAGAAGCGTTCACTACTCCGGGTCCGTAGCTTACCGCATGCGAGCCTAAGATGCTCGTGTAATAGACGGCGTCATTCCTACCAAGTTCGAGGTAGAGCTTTGGTACTTCTGAGATCTCCGTAGAGACGCATTTCTCAAAGGCTTTGACTAGTGGTGAGTTAGTTGGTGTGAGAGATGGTTCAACTTTACTTAAGATATCGAACTTAAGTCTAACGTTAAGCTCCTCTGAAACTTTAACAAAAAACTTCTCGAGTTCTTCAGCTACGTAGTCAACGTTCTCCTCCGGTATGACTCTCCTATCTATGCTAAACCTAAACTCTCCTGGGACTATGTTATCCTTTCTTGAAGTAGACTCCGCGTAACCCCCGATATTTATAGTCGGATGGGCACCCTCATCATAGATTACCGGAGCAGACGTTCTTCTCGTCTTCAGTAAAGGCTCGTAAATTTCTAAAAACCTAGTTACCACTCTAGCTGCCTTCACGAAGGCGTTATCCCCGAGCCAGGGAATACTTCCATGAACTTGCTTACCATAGACCGTGACCATGGCCCTTATCATGCCCTTGTGCCCAATACCTATAATCCCATTCGTAGTCGGCTCTCCTAAAATCACGTAGTCAGGCTCGGAAAACCTTTTTACAGCAAAGTACCTGCTTCCAGCACCACCTGCTTCTTCATCTGGGACTAGTGCTATCTCTATCGTGCCTTTAATGCTCTCCTTGCTATCTATTACGGACTTAGTAGCAGCGATGAAGGCAGCAATACCTCCCTTCATGTCCGTAGTCCCGCGCCCGTATATCCTTCCATTCTCCTCCACCGGCGTAAAGGGGTCGCGAGTCCAGCCGCTCCCCGGTGGAACTACGTCGTAGTGACCATTAAAGTGTAGCACCGGCTTACCCGAACCGTATTTTGCGTAAACTATAATCCTAGGGCGACCTCGATGCGCCGGGGCATAGGGATAGTATCTGTCGAGAAAGTCTTCCGGAACCTCTATTAGAGATACGTTAAAACCTATGTTTTCAAGTACTTTCTTAGCTAAATCAGCAAATTCGAGATAGTGCTCTCCCGGCGGATTAACTGTCGGAATAGAGACCATATCCTTCAGGAGGGCTACCGCCTCCCTCACGTACTTATCCCCGTAGAACAATCTTCTCACCGCTATTGACATAGAGATCTGCTACTGATTATAATATAAGTTAGTTATATGCGGATAAGATAAACGAAGCTACTAACGCACTATTTTAATGTAACACGTATCGTGGTCAAACGATGAG
>Ga0105162_1000743_pt1 | contig 20010 bp, 28 predicted proteins | sample JNZ201metaG_FD_81532 | JGI IMG/M metagenome (GOLD analysis project Ga0105162, IMG submission 81532) | Hot spring microbial communities from Jinze hot spring, China to study Microbial Dark Matter (Phase II) - JNZ 20120812A | ecosystem: Environmental > Aquatic > Thermal springs > Hot (42-90C) >...
TCTATAATCTATGTTTATGTAATCTGAATAAAGTGTAGCTGTAGCACCGTAGTTTAGAGGGGTCTCCAGTATGTATACAGATTGCCTTGAGTTATTGATAAATGTTCCACATGAAGTAAGCGTGAAGTATGCTACAATACTCCTAATTGTAGCGAAATCCTGATTAAGTATAGTTACATAGAATCTGGTTCTTGTTGATCCTTGGAATACCTTAGTATCAGCAAAACCATAATCAACAACAGTTATATAAGTATATGGGGAAGGGGATAAAGTAACTTGAAATTCAATCATTATAGTACTTCCATAGAACACACCATCAGGAGTTCTCATTGTAGCATTTAGATTAAGTCTAGCTTTGTAAGGGCCCTGATCTGCGTAAGAGTAGATGGAGAGAGGACCTACAGATATAGATGCAGACATATCTCTGTTTAAGTTGTTTAATGTTATTGTTCTTCTAGAGGGTCTAAACACTTGAGCGGGCAGTTCTATACTACCATATCCTTCTACTATATCCACGTTACCGCTATTCCTCAAAACTATATACAGGTATATGTTTTCTGAGCCAGGATAAGCATCAGGACTCCAATACCAGTTAATAACCTCTATACTAGGCGAAGGATAACTAGAGATTGCTATAGTTATTCTATCTATTGTTTGTTCATAAACATTTACATCATCATTATATCTAATGTTTATAGATAATGAATAATTACCAGGCACAACATCTTTAGATACATCTATGTAGTATCGAAAGGATACAACACCTCCTGGATCAACTATATAGATGGTTGAACCATTTGGATTACGAGCTGCTGAACACGATGTATATCCTCGTGAAATAGTAAATCCTTGTGGTAAGGTTATGCACGCTCCATACACATATAGCCTTTTGTTGTTAGTATTTATAACATCTATTGATAATTCAACATACTTACTGCCTGGGTATATGTATGGTTCATTTGCAGAGGACTTGTAGCTATAGCTGTAGAGAATGAAATCGTTTCCCTGGATGTTCTGTGCAAACATCCTTCCTATAATTGGTAGAATCAGTAGTAGTAATGTAGCTAAAAAGACGATTATTCTATTAATAGATATCGAATACATCACAGACACCATAATATGTCTGGAGACACAGTATTTGCGAGAGCTTATAAGTGTTTATGTGAAGAATCCTGAACTATGTGGTATACAATAAACATTTATCTCTTTGAGGTTCTCTAACATCAACAATAGTACCATCCCTAATAATGTAGATTATATTAGTACAGTTTGCTACTTCAGGATCGTGAGTAACAATAGCTATTGTTTTACCTTCATTGTTCAATTCTGTAAATGTTTTAATTACAACTTTAGCACTAGCTCTATCTAGATTACCTGTAGGTTCATCAGCTAACAGTATCTCTGGATTACCAACAATAGCTCTAGCTATAGCAACTCTTTGTTGTTGTCCTCCAGAAAGTTGTTGAGGTTTTTTATATAACCAGCTGAGTTCTCCTCCAACTTTTAGTAAAGCATCTTTAGCTAATTCAACTCTCTTCGATCTAGGGATACCTCTAGCAATTAAGGGTAACTCTATGTTTTCTAGTACAGTTAATCTATTTACAAGGTTAAAGAATTGAAAAACAAATCCTATTTTTGTATTCCTTATCTTAGCTATTTCATGAGAATTAAGCTTAACTACATCTATTCCGTCAAGAAGTAGCTTACCTGAAGATGGTTTATCAAGAAGTCCTAGCATATTCAATAGAGTTGTTTTACCTGATCCCGATGGACCCATTATTGCTATAAATTCTCCTCTTCGTATCACCATATTTATGCCGCGAAGTCCATAAACATAATTGCTACCAACCTTGTAGACCTTAACGAGATCTTTTGCTATCACTACTTCATTCATAATAATCTAGACCTATAGCATATAAAAGTACTCAAAAATTAATTAAGTTATCGCTACAGATAATTCTTACGGTTGTAGAATAATGCTTGATAGCATAACTCTAGTCAAGATCAAAGGCGCTCTTAAGTATGTTATTTTGTATTCTATCTTTGAATTAGGTAGAGCTCATGGCTATGAATTGAGACAGTATATAGCTAAATTATTCAACTTAAAATATGTTCCAAGCAATGGGATACTTTATCCGACTCTTCATGAACTTGAAAAAGAGGGTTTCTTGATCTCACACAACGAAGGTAGGAAGAGGGTGTATGAACTTACAAGCAAAGGTGTAGACTATGTTTACACCAAAAAGCAGGAAATATACGATACTATCGGAAAAATTAGAACAATGTTTAATATAATAAATAGACTCAATATAGATAAACTCATAAGTGTTGTACAAATACTTTGGGAGAAAAACGTTGTGATACCCAATCATGTAGTGGAGGTACTAAGCAAAAAAGTTTTAGAAATAATAGAAATACTCAATACACAGTTGGAATCCAATTCTAAGAATTGTGACATAAATCAGTAAGATTATATCAATAATTATGCTATGATCAGTAGGTTGTACATATTCTAGGGTCATTTTGGCTTAAAATCCTGAAAAAGAGTTTATAGGTATTGAGGATATTGTTGATACAGTAGTAGAGGATGTTGTAACTTGAAAATAACGGTACTAGGTGCTGGAAGAGAGGTTGGAAGAACAGCTATATTGCTTTCTGAAGCAGAGGACTCTAGTTCTCTGCTTCTAGACTATGGTATATCATTTGATGAATATGATAAACCAGTATTTCCATTATCAGTAGCACCTTCACAACTAAAGGCAGTACTAGTAAGTCATGCTCATCTGGATCATATAGGTGCAACTCCACTTCTATATGTTTCAGCAAAACCTTTACTTATAGCTACAAATCTTACTCTTGTTACAGGAAAATTAATGATAGAAGATATGCTAAGGCTCTCAGGATACTACTTACCTTTTGAATATCCAGAACTTGCAACAATGTTGGAAAACTCGAAAACTGTAGGAATTAGTGAAACAGTTGAACTTAATGGAATAAGTATCGAGTTACTTAATGCTGGACATATACCTGGAAGCGCTATGTTTAGAATTCATACAAAAAGTAAGACAATCATCTATACAGGTGATATAAATACAATAGATACGAAATTGGTGAAAGGTGTAGATCTAACGAATATGAATGCTGATATAGTTATTATGGAATCTACATATGGTATGTTCAATCATCCTCCACGCCACAGAGTTGAAGAAAAATTTGTTGAAACAATAAAGAGTGTTCTAGACGATGGAGGTAGTGTACTAATACCATCATTTTCGTTAGGTAGAGCTCAAGAGATTCTAGCTGTTTTAGCTGATAGAATGCCTTATGCAAATGTATATTATGATGGTATGGCGCGTGAAATAATGATGCTATATCTTGAACAAAAAGAATATATAAATCGTATTGACCTACTTAGAAAAGCTTATACACTATTTGAATCAGTTAGATCATCTCAGATGAGGAAGAAAATATGTAGTGAACCAGGCAACATAATTGTTGCACCAGCTGGTATGCTGAAGGGAGGACCAGCTGTATACTACATTAAGAGACTTGGCTTCAATAGTAGAAATGCCGTAATATTGGTTAGTTTTCAAGCTACTACTACACCTGGAAGAAAACTTCTTGTGGATGGTAGTCTTGAAGAAAATGGACAACCCGTAAATGCAAAGGTGTTCTGGTTCGATTTTTCAAGTCATGCTGGATCCGAAGAACTGGTGAATATAATTAAGTCTGTAAAAAATATCGAAAAAGTTATTCTAGTACATGGATCTGAAGATGCTATATATACGATTGGTTATAGGATACGTGAAGAGCTTGGAATAGAATTTTATGCTCCTAAAAACGGTGAAACTATAGAGATTTAGAAGCATTGGTCAAGAAACTTGTTACTAGAACTTTAATAGAGTGAGTATTCATGAAATATCTCTCATATATCGTGAAACTCTACAATTTTAAATACTGTTTAAATACTGTAACAACTGACCCTATTATATGACTTAGACTTTGTATTTCAAATCATAATAGTATAGCACATATTTATTAACTCTTATCCAAAGAAGATTGTATTCTAGTACCTAACTATCTCAAGATTACGCCTATCTGCTTCTTCCTCTATAATTTCTCTCATTTCTTTTCTCATCTTCTCAATTACAATTCTCTTACTTCCTGGTGTAAGTTCTATAGCTTTTCTAGCTATAAACTTTAGCTCCTCTAACTTTAACTCTTTTATCACATAGTTTGGTATCATATGACCATAGCATTCATTTTCTTCAAAAGCTCTCTTAGTAAAGATTGGAGCATAATGTGATCCACCAAATCCTACAGATATCATGCATTCATTTTCAGTTCTTCTGGTTCTGAATTCTTTAATAGCCTCTAGAATGGCCATAGCTATAGCCTCTTGAGCATTGGTATTGGTCCATTCTTTTTCACTACTTCCAAGCTCTACAAATGTTACCGGTTTATTTATAGATGTAGGTCCATGGTGAGTAACTTCATAACATACTTCATACTTATTTTCTAACCCGAATTCTATACTATACTTATTCAGTCCTTTAATGATGTACCACATCAAAATAGGATTTGATGGAGGTATTTCCCAAGGTCTTCCACCAAAATCACTTCTTCCCCAGGGGTTTCCAGGTGTATGAGTAGTTAAACTAGGTTTCCCGGATTTTGCGCTATGTCGTGAGACTATCAAGTAATATTCTGCACTAGAGAAATTGTTGAGTACTTCAAGATATATAACATCGATACTGAATCCAAGTAGAGAAATGTTGTCATTTCTACAAATATATCGTTCCTTAAGCTCTTTAGTGTTGCTGTTTAAGGTACTATCTTCTAAGCATTTAGCAAAGTCAATTATGTACTTAATTATCCCTCTGCCTGCAGGATCGTCAACGTAATAGGCTATTATCGTATCCACTTTATGTTACCCATCTATGATTTAAGGATATATTTTACTAAAGCTATATACCTAGCTAGCTATAAGCTTTAAGGACAGTTATGTGGATCACGATGATAGAGACGCTGGATCTATACTCATTGTTGTTGATGATGTCTAATCGATTGGGTATAGAGAGTACAGATGGAGTTATCTATAAAGCTATGAAGTTGATAGATAAGGGGGTATCAGTAACACATATTCTTGCAGAAGTACTTATATATTCATACGTTAAGAATGAAGGATACAATTACATATCTATAGAAGAGACTATAGGGTCAACAAAATGTGATGTTTATGCTGAAAGCAAATCAAGAAGGATATGTATAGAGATAGAAACTCACTCAATACCTGTCGAGTACATTCTAGATGGATACCACTACATTATAGCTAGACATATAAAGAAAATTCTACAGATAGCAAAGGAGGAATCAATTTCACTAACTTTTGCATATCCCTATGGTGTAGTGCCACTAATTCCTCTAGAACTTTTGAAAAAACCAGAAGAAAGATCAGAAGAGGAGCTTGAGAGAGTCGTAACTATAGCTAGAAAATTCTATGCTATAGATTATAACTCGATCATGTATCTAAAGAACTGGACGATTAAATATGTATACATCTATGACATGGCTTTATTGAGAGTAATACGGTTGCCAATAGAAAGTCTCACTAAAATTGTGCATATGTATATCGAGCTTATTCACTAAGCCTTACATTATCTCGTTATCTATAGAGGAAATGATTCTGTACCTCATGTTACATATCTTATCACTCAAAGTTCTCTTAATATATACTCTAAAGGCTACTACTTTATGACTGAATAATATAGGTAGAAAATCATGGATCTTCGTTTTGATTATAGAGCCATCTCTATATCTGATCAAGATCTCATATTCTTTGAATAATAGTTTCATTAAATGATTCGAAACATCGATAAAAAGATCAGTATCTACATCTACTTCAACTCCACAATCTCTAATATGTTCTACCACGATTTGTTTAACTTTATTTATATCTATCTCTGTCTTGAAGTACTTCTCTCGAGGTACATAATACTCGATAAAAACGACATAAGGGTTTCTTCCATAGATAAAACTCCTAATATCTTTCACATATCTCACATTTTCTATAGAGAAAATTGTATAATCATCTAAAGTTAAGTAGTAATAACTTCATTCTTGTTGCTAATATTTGCTCTAACACATCTGTAGCTCTACTATCGAATACAACTTTATCTTCATATACAATCATATAATGTAGTAGTTTGTGCCAGTCTATTACTGAATGTGTTATTCCTGTATAATACGAGTCTCTTAAGACACGATCTATGACATTAGCACTAAAAGCTCCTTTGACAAAATGAAACAATACTCTTTCGTTAATTTCGCTATTTATCTGAGATCTAAAAGGCCAATTATCTATGTTTCTACTGTTTATAGCTTGAATGATATGCTTATATGTATATCCATAATTCCTTAAAACCTTCTCTATACCAACTGAAATCTCATTGAATTCATCAACAATTCTGGCTCCCATATCCTCATGTGTCAATTGACGAGGCTCTAGAATAGCTTCTTCAAATATGTATGTGTAAGGTCCGTAACCAATATCGTGTAAAAGTAATATTAATCTGAGGAGAACAATGTATCTTTCAATATCATTGTAACTTACATCAGCTTTAACTAGAATCTCTTTAACCATGTTCTCGACTACATGAGCTACACCAATACTGTGAAGAAAAGTGGTGTATGTAGCTCCAGGATACACATAATCTGTAACACCAAGGTGTTTGATTCTTCTGAGTCTTTGAAAAGCTTCACTCTCTAGTATAGATGCTTCATGGTTATAGATCTTTATATACCCATATACAGGATCATTTATAACTCTATATATGCTTAATAGGTTCTTCATAAGTTATGAAAATCTATTGAAAGCTAATATACCTCCATGAATATTGAGGAAACACATATGTAATACAAATCATTTATTTTACTCTCTAACAATTCTATAAAGATTTAGTTGAATAATGGTTGCCATAACTACCAAGTGATACGAGTATATTCACTTAGCTTCATATCCAGTATAACAATATCTATGTATGCATCTCCTTTAAGAATTCTAATAAATTCGTTTTCTATAGCTTGTAGACGGTCTTCAGAAGGATAAGGTACGAATCTTATGCTAAACTCGTCTTCAACAACTATATACTTGTCCACTAATTTGTAGACAATTTCTGTAAAAAACTCCATAGAATTTAGGATTCTGTTCCAATCTTTTGTAGGCTCTATACATATCATCTTTGCATTGTACTTACCTATTTTACTTAAAACACATTCAGTATTATAGCCAACTTGTTGTGTAGATATGATATCTTCTAGTGTAGGTAGAGGTAAAGGTATAGGATGTGTATGAAGTGAAACCATATCTAGACATAATTTTCTGTACTTCAATATTTCATCTGATGGTACATATCCTCTATTGAATCTACCTATATGTATTAACATATTGCTACAGAGAATGTATGCATCTTCACTCAACCTGTTTGCTGACATCAGCTTTATTCCGTTTAATACCACATATTCTCTAGCCTCATTTTCATACATTTCTGTGAGCTTCATCACCTCTGCACTACTTAAGATATATCTATTGTCAACATCATCTATATATGGAGCTGAATAAGCTGTAGACATCATTAGTGCTACAGCATCTTCTGATAACATTTCTTTTAACCGAAACAAATATACTTGTTCCAAAACTTTTTAACTTTTTATGAATAATACTTACATGTTATATTAAGAAAATACAGATATCATTCAAGCTATACATGTATGGTCAAACATATATTAAAGAAGAACAAGTAGTATTATAGTTTAACCAAAAAGATTAAGGATACACTAAATGTATGGAGTATGGTACAGCAAACGGGGTATGAGTATAGTGGTTAAAGGTAATATAACCTTAGATTATTCAAGATGTAACTTATGTAAACTTTGTGTAGATCTATGTCCCACCAACGTGTTTAAAGTAGATGAGAATATTAATAGAATTGTGGTTAACGATAATTCATGTATATCTTGTTATGGATGCGCTATACTGTGTCCAGTTAATGCAATTTCTATAGAGGTTTCTAGCTATACTGTAATCAGTATCGCGAAACATGTAGAAGAGTAATAGAATGAGAAAATCTCCAAAAATCAGAAGCGCCGACCTTCATCATTTCTCAGATGGGGTTAAAACCATACATCATTAAATCTCTTTGAGCGACTTGCATACACTCTTGAGTTTTTCTATAGCTGATGTAGCATTATCGCTTGATACAATATATGTATACAAGTATCTCTTTGTTCTTGCCTTTAGTTTCACTATACCTCTTCTTTTGTCATTCTTTATCCTACATTCAATAGCATTTTTAGCTAGCTCATAAAATCTGTTTTCATCTGAAATAAATATAGGCATATACTCACCGAGATCAATCAACATCTGTTACGCTTAAAAGTTTTTGAAAGTATTACAGAGATACAACCTATTTACAGCATACAGCTTAATATATTATACCTAGGATAGTTGATAATGAGTATATGCTTTGGGATGGGATGCAATATGCTTGATCATTATATAAATTGGTACAAGTATAGTCTAGAAGCACTAGATTATGTAGTGGAGAATATTATTGATCTTGGTTATGCAGAAAGGATAGTGGTTACAGGATTAGGTGGTAGTGGAATTGTTGGAGATCTGTTAGCCTCTATAGCTTCAGACTATAGTAATGTAGTTGTCCATGTCTATAAGGATTTCTATATCCCTAAAGCTGTTTTGCGTAAAGATTCAGTAGTACTAGCTATAAGCTACTCAGGAAATACCTTAGAAACTGTCTCATCAACTTTGAAGGCTTTAGACAAAGGTTCAAAGGTGTGTGTAGTTACATCAGGTGGTAGACTTCTAGATATCGCAAAACGTAGATCTTTACCATATGTTGTTGTAAGAGGTGATCTTGTTCCAAGACTAGCTATGCCTATAATGTTCATAGCCTCTCTAAAACTTCTATCGAGATGTGGTATAGAGATTGTGCCTATGGATGTAGCTTTATCTTCTATTAATGTTCTGAAAGATACTGAGAATGCTAAAGAGATAGCTAGAGAAATTATAGATTATGTTTCAAGTTCTCAAATCATAACCGTAGTAGCTACATCAAGATTTCAGGCACTAGCATATAGAATAAAAGATGAATTTAATGAGAACTCTAAGATACCAGTAAAGGTTGAAATAGCTCCTGAGTTATTCCATAACGATATTGTTGGATGGGAGAATGCTAAGGTTAGGGATGTAGCTATACTGATTGATTCAGATATTCTCTATGAAGATAAGCTGATTAGCTTCTATAACGAATACCTGAAATCTATAGGACTAAGAACCTACATATTGAAGTTAAGGGGCAACATTATTGAAAGACATCTCTACGGTTCTCTAATAGCTGGTATAGCTAGTGTTTATCTAGCTCAAATCAGAGGGTTAAATCCCGTAGAAACAAAGAGTATAGCTGTGTATAAGAGTATGGTTAAAGAGCTTGAGAAAGAATTCATAGTTTCTAACACATCAAGTAGCGTATAGCTGTATCACTTGATAGCGAGATTTGCTAGATCTCTTTTATAGGTATATCTATGACTATGAGCATGGTTAGAGATATTATTGTTGATGCTTTTACCTATGCGTTAAGAATGCATGGTATAGCTTTTCTCGCTCTAAGTACGAAAACCATAAAATATATTCTTACAGGTTACAAAAGTAGTTCTAGAGAAGTTCTCCATAGAATAGCTATAGCACTTCTATTGAATAAACTAAAGATATGTGCTAAAAAGAGTAAAGGTGTTCTAGCAGGATTCTATAAAGGAATATATATTCTGTATCCAGCTAAGGATACATATTGGTCAGATGCAACAGTTGTGCGTAGTGATGAGTATTGTTCTCAAGATCTATCAAATAGGTTGCTAGCATTATTCATGGATATTGTTCCCAAAATTCCTATATTCATGATTGATTTAAGTTTGTGGGAGCTACATCATGAAAAAGAGAAACTGAAGCTTTTGAAGCAGGTTGAGGTCTCTATTAACGTAATTAGGAGATGGTTAACAGACTATCACCTAGTCTTTGTTTCAGCTCCTTCAGAAGCTTTAGCCAGATTAAGAAAGCGTGTTCTCTTTCTGTGTCCTTGGTATATAGATTCCAGTCCATATTCATCAATAGATAGATCTCAAACACTAATGCTTGATCCTTATGCTGAAGAGACATTATCTACAGAAGATGTTTTTCGCTTTAATTATTTCGTAATCGGAGGTATAGTTGATAGACTTTATTCTAGACCTTATGCAACATACATGATCTATAGACTTCATTTGCTAGACGTCGAGAGAAAAGCTATAAAGCTTAAAGGTTCATCGATAGGTGTTCCTAGTGAGATAAACAAAATAATTGACTTGATACTGAGTATCAAGTTGGGAGATAAACAAATGGATGAAGCTATAATAGATTGTATGGGTATAGATGACAAAATCTCGAGAATAGTATATGAACTTACAAAAGTTTATAGAGACCGTAGAGATATAGGGTATAGCGATATAGTTGAATACATGAAGCTTTATAGGCTATCTGAGCACTATCTAAAGAAGGTTCTTGCTAAGATACGGAAAGGTAATTATGTAGGAGGCAATACATAGAATTTTATCTTACCTTTTAGGTAATCTCTTACAATGGCTCTAGCAGCTTCCACAAGATTGGGCTCTCTTTCCGAACCTTTGCCTATAAACCATCCACGCTTTATGGCTAGACTATTTAGAATTTCTAGAGGGTCTAGTGAATCTACACCATAGGCTTCTCTAAATGCGAACTTGTTATTGCTTATGATTGTCTCTATTAATTTTAATACTACATGAAGCGTATTGTCTATCTTCTCTATAGGTCTAGATCTTATCAGTAGCTCAATATCGTTGGTATTATGTATAGGTATTATACCAGGTGTATCGATCAGATATACTCCTGGAGCTATCTTGTACTTCTGGCTAGCCTTCGTATAACCTGGGGATCCAGGATATGGACTTGTAGGTGCAGAGTTCTTACCCTTTAGAGCATTAATTAGCGAAGATTTACCTACCTTAGGGTATCCAACAACAGCTATCGTTATAGGCTTTATCTCTACAATATTCTCTATAAGTCTCTTGAGGTACTGTATATGTTTTTTGAATTTATGAGAGAAACATACTGCTGTAAATCCTTCATCAGCAAGCAATTTTGTCCACAATCGACAAACATCTTTAGGAACAAGATCACATTTATTAAGCACAACAACAAGTTTTTTGTTCTTGCGTATAACATTTTCTTCAACAAATCTACATCTAGTAGAAATTGGGTTACGGGCTTCAACAACCTCTAATACGATATCTGATTGTGAAATCAGCATATCTAGTTCTCTCCACTTCATCAATTTCATATGCTACTTACCTAATTATGCTCTACATAACCTTATATATTGTATAACGTTATCAAAATTAAAATACTCAACGAAGTATAAAGTACTATAAGATGATGAGCTCGGAGAATATGAATAGAGATGATTATGGTCTTGAGTACTGACCTAATAATTTTGTTGTAGTGAACCTAGAAACTAAACCTAGTAGATCTATGTATAGATCTACTAGTCATATTCTTAAGAGAATCATTCTAGAAAACAAAATAGAGAACAGAGCTATAGAAAAGGAGAATACTACATCGCAATACTTTCTATGTTTCTAAACTTCTGTAGTATCGGATCCATATTCCTAGAGACTATATCATTTACCAATCTTTGATACATGCTTCTGGTACTATATGATAGCTCTTACTACATAGAACAGATTATATGAGGATAAATTGAAATGGGCTACTATTTGGTGCCGCGGCCGGGATTTGAACCCGGGTCTCCCGCACTTTGATTTAGTGTCACGGGCTCGAGAGGCCCGCATACTTGACCGGGCTATACTACCGCGGCACTAAGATGTGTTGTGCGTAGTAGTTACTTAAAAGCTTTACATATGGATTCATACCTAGGCTAGAAGTATATTGAGGATTTGTTATGCATAAAGATAAACTAAAGGATATAGCTATTCAGCGTATGTATATACTCTACAGTATGGGTGTAGAAGCTTCGAGAATGAAGGATTATCGATTTGCTCGTAGATATGGTGAACTTATATACAGGATCTCTATGAGGAATAGGGTTAAGATACCGAGATCGATTAAGAGATGGATATGCAAAAACTGTAAGGTGATAATGGTTCCAGGAGTAAATGTAGTTATTAGGACGCGTAGAAAGGGGAAAACTTTAAGAGTTATAACTAGATGTCTTGTATGTGGTTGGATCCACAGATACGAGTTCTTGAGGTGTAGAAAAAATGGTGAAGCTTAGAGGGTTGGCCAGAAGGTTATATAAGGAGAGGATTAGAAGACATAGGGCAGATGTTAACATAGGCAAAAATGGTATACATATGAACTTAATCAATGAGGTTAAGAGAGTTTTAGAAGAACATGGTATTGTGAAGGTGAGGATACTTAGAAATGCTAGAAACAGTATTTCTGATGACGATATAGCTATGCTAGCTAAATCTGTTGATGGTGTTATAGTTGATTCACGTGGCTACACATATATACTTATATCTAGAAAAATCCTTAAAAGCTCTTCCCGTATAGACTTAGAGAGATCAAAAGGCTAGGGTAGTATGCATGGTTACAGTTAGAGATGTACCAGCTCCTCTACTTATAGATAGACTAGCACAATACCTTAAAAATAACGTAGATTACGTAAAACCACCACCATGGGCTCTATTTGTGAAAACAGGGCCTCATCGTGAAAGAGTACCAGACAACCAAGAATGGTGGTACTATAGAGCAGCAGCAATTCTCAGAAAACTTTACTTGGCTGAAGAGCCCATAGGTTTAGGAACCTTTAGAACAATTTTTGGTGGGCTTAAGAGAAGAGGTTCAGCACCACCGCATTTTAGAAAGTGTGGAGGATCTCATATAAGGACAATACTTCAGCAACTTGAAAAAGCAGGACTTGTCGCAAAAACGCCTAGAGGACGTATAATAACACCTAAAGGTAGGAAGCTTCTCGATAGTATAGCATACGAGATATTTAAGACCTTGGTAAAATCTATTCCCGAGTTAAGTAAATATGGTCCTCCTTCAGCTAGATAAAATAGATGATAAGCATATTAAGCGTGTCCAGTAATTTGGTTTAATAGATACACAAATTAGTGGTGACGATTCATGCCCTATGAGGTAAGCGATGAAGAGATTGAAGCTTTACTCGATAGAAGATATCAAGAACTGTTAGCTAGAAGGCAAGAAATTGAGAGAAGAAGGCTACAAAAGGAACTCGAGGAAGCTAGAAGACAGGAGATACTTAGGAGTATTCTTACATCAGAAGCACGTGAAAGACTATACAATATAAGGCTTGTGAAACCGGAGATAGCTAGAGCTGTTGAAGATAGACTTATAGTTTTAGCTTTACAAGGCAAGATCACAAGACCTTTAACAGATGAAGAGCTTAAAGCCATTCTCGAAGAAATCTATGAAAGAACTAGACGAGATTTCAGAATAAGTATACGTGAGAAATAGTTTTAGGGATCTATATGGCTAGATATAAACCTTTAGCTAAGAAACTCAGACTTATAAATAGAGAAAAAAGTAATCAACCTGTTCCTGTATGGGTATCGCTTAAAACAAGATTAAAAATCAGAAGAGGATATAGGTTAAGGCATTGGAGGAGATCCAAACTAGGCGATGTTTAGGGGATTGGGTATAATGCCTCAAGAGAAAAATGAGGGTTTATATGTAATTCATTTAAGAAATGTTTATAGAGCAGGATCCAGAAGGAATAGGGGTCAAAGGGCTATCAAGTATATACGGAGGTTTCTAGAGAGACATTTAGGTGGAAAAGTGTTGTTGGATCCACTAATAAGTATGTATATATATAGTAGAAAAATAGAGAAACCTCCTAGGATTATAGCTGTTAAATTTATGCGTATTGATAGCGGCGTGTATAAAGTGTCTATCGCTTTACCTGTTGAGAGGTAGAATAATCAGATGATTATAGAGAAGGCCAACTATTATGGTAATCCAAATATAGGTATATATGTGTATGCTAATGATAAGATAGCTTTAGTTCCAAAGGATGCTGAAGAAAAGCTTGTAAATCTTGTTAAATCAACTCTAAATGTACCTGTTTTGCGTATCTCTATAGCTGATACAAATGTGATTAATATATTGATTGTGGGCAATAATAAAGGTATTCTTCTTCCCCATATAGCTAGAGAACATGAATATCGTAAGATTAAGCAAGAATTTGAAGGTAATGTAGCTGTTGTTGAAACTAGGTTTACGGCTCTTGGAAATGTATGTCTTGTTAACGATAAAGCAGCATTAATACATCCTCAGGCATATGAAGAGTTAGCTAAATTTGTTAAAGATTTTCTAGAGGTTGAGGTAGTTGAAAAGGGTCTTATAAACGACATTCCTACAGTTGGTTCAGCAGCTTATGTAAACAATGTTGGAGGTTTAGTGCATCCAGATGCTACAGAAAAGGATCTTGAAATTCTTTCAGATCTATTTAGAGTGAAAATAGATATAGGTACTGTCAACTTCGGAATAGGATTTATAAAGTCTGGACTTGTTGGTAATTCTACTGGACTACTCGTAGGTGAAAGAACCACAGGTCCAGAGATAATGAGGATAAGTAGGGTGTTTGGAAATGGATAGAGAAGTCAAGATATATAGAATAACCGGATTTATGCTCATATCTCATGACAAATTACCACAGTGGAGAAAGTTTGTCAAAGAGGTGAGAGCTGTTAAAGTTGAACATGCTTTAGAGAAAATTTATTCAGAGCTTGGCAGTAGACATAAACTCAAGAGATCGAATATAAAGATTATCAACATTGAGGAAATACCTCCTGAAGAAGCTAAAAACAAATATGTTGTAGATCTTGAATCAATTCAATATATGGTGGTATAGTGAGCAATCCAGATAGAATAGATGTTGAAAGAGCGGTACAACAATTGTTGGTTCAATTAGAAGAACTTAGAGCAGCTATACGTATATTACAGAATAGATCTTTAGCATTAACGAGCGAAATACAGGAGATTAGAATAGCTTATGAAACTCTAACGAATATTCAACAACATAGCCAAAGAGATGTGATGGCTTCCCTAGATAGACAAGGTTATGTTTATGTTAAAGTAAAGCTTGAGGATATAGAGAAAGCTGTTGTTAGAATAGGTAGGGATTTCTATGTATTTCTTCCAATAGATAATGCAAAAAATGTTTTGCTCAACTTTGAAAAAGATGTTATGGAGGAACTCAGAAGAACTGAAGCAGAATTAAAACAGTTGACATCTATATACGAACAATTACAGACTAAGCTTCAAGAATATCTAGCACTCCTTTCAAAAGAAGAAAAAACGTAATATCACATTTCTTCTAAGTCTAGAAGGGGGTACCATTAAGTGTTTTCGAAGCTTAAAGAGGCTCTAAAATCCTTCACGAAACGTGTTTCTGAAACCCTTAAATATAGAGAATTAAGCGATAAAGAGGTAGAGGATTTTTGTAATAATCTTCTTCTAGAGCTTGTAGAAGCCGATGTAGCATTTGATGTAGCTCAAGAAATAGTTGAGTCAATTAAAATTAGACTTCGTGAAATAAAGATACCTAGAAGTAGGGATTCTGAAGAAATTATTCTAGAGGTAACTAGAGATAGTATTAGAGATATGCTTAATCGCGGCTTATCAAGAAACTTTATGGAGATTATCAAAGATACTTTGCGTACATCGAAGCCCGTTAAAATAGTCTTTGTGGGAGTTAATGGTGTAGGTAAGACAACAACTATTGCTAAAGTAGCTTACATGATTACGAGAAATTCGTTAAGACCTGTAATAGTTGCAGCAGATACTTTTCGTGCAGGAGCTCAAGAACAGCTTAAGAGGCATAGTATCAATCTAAACATACCGTTTGTAGGAGGTAGGTATGGAGCTGATCCAGCTTCTGTAGCTTTTGATGGCGTCATTTATGCAACTAAGAATGGTTACGATGTTGTTTTAATAGATACTGCTGGAAGAATGCATATCGATATCGATTTAATGAACGAGCTTAGAAAGATAGTCAAGGTTGTTAATCCTCACCTCAAGATCCTAGTAGTTGATGCTTTAACAGGCAACGATGCTATAGAGCAAGCTAAGTTTTTTGATAAAGCCATAGGAGTCGATGGCGTTATACTTACTAAGGTGGATGCCGATGCTAAAGGTGGTGCAGCTCTAAGTGTAATACTTGGTATAGGGAAACCTATTTTCTTCATTGGTGTTGGTCAAGGGTATGAAGATCTTGAGCTATACAATCCAAATACTATATTGAGTAGAATTCTGTAGGATTAAACTTGGATTCATACGATTCACTAGATACGTAGTTATGCAATATTGTTTACATCTATAGCTATAATCAAGAACATCTCTTACTATGTTACTATATATAGAAGGTTAATAGAAAACCAAGTCTAGAAACGCTTTTTAGGTGGTAAAACCGTAGGATGAACAGATGTGTATAAAATGAACTATTAGCTGGATACAGTAATGGTGAAGAAGATATGTCAAGGAAATTCACCGACTATTTTAAAGATATGACCAAGATACTGGAGCTAGCAGAGAAACCTGAAGGTAGTGAATTTAAGCAGATATTTAAGATTGTGATGTTGGGCTTCATAGTTGTTGGAGCTCTATCATTCGGTATAGCTATGGCTATATCAATGTTGCTCACGGTTTTCGGAGTAGGTGTGAGTCCATAGGTGGTTTTAAATGAATCAAGAAGATATACATGAAGAGTCATTTACAGCTTCAGGATCTTCTGTTACTACATTCCGTAACACGTTATTCATAGTTAGAACTACTGCAGGTCAAGAGTTAAATGTAGCTTTACTTGTTGAAACAAGAACTAAAACAAGCAATCTTCCAATATTTTCAATACTATCTATACCTAGCCTAAGGGGGTACATCGTTATGGAAGCTAGGAATCTCCAGATGATCTATGAAGCTATAAGAGGTTTGAAACATGTCAAAGGAAAGGTTTCAGGTACATTACGTTGGGAGGATCTAGAATCTATGGTTAAGCCTAAACCATTGATAGATCTTATACAGATTGGTGAAGAAGTAGAGGTTGTAGCAGGACCATTCAGAGGTATGAAAGCTAAAATTACAGCTGTGGATAGAGCCCGTAACGAGGTTTCGCTTAATATTTTAGAAGCTAACTATCCTCTAACAATTACCGTACCTGTTGATTATATTAGACCTGCTAAAGGTGGGAGATAAATCATGAGTAGGATAAAGGTTGTAAAAATGCAGATTAAGGGTGGTGAAGCTAAGCCAGAGCCACCTCTAGGTCCCGCTATAGCTGATGCAGGACTAAATGTAGCTGAGGTTATAGACAGAATAAATAAGATCACTGAAAAATATCGTGGATACATCTTAACAGTAAAACTGATTATAGATCTCGACTCTAAGAATTACGACATTCAGCTTGAGCTTCCAACAATTACAAGTCTCTTACTCAATGTTGCAAATGTCTCTGAGCCTTCTGGAGATCCTATGCACAAGAAAGTTGGGAATATAAAACTTGAGGATGTTGTGAAAATAGCTATACTTAAAAAACCTGAACTTACAGCTAAATCATTAAAGGGAGCTATAAAGACTGTTCTTGGTTCAGCTAGATCTATAGGTATTACTGTAGAAGGAAAAGATCCTAAAGATGTTTCTAGAGATATAGATCGAGGAGTATACGACGATATCCTTAAAAGATATGAGAATGAATGGCTCTCTAGGTGAATTTAGATATGAGTATAGCTATCGAGGAACTAAAACCTAGACTAAAAACAGCGATAGAGCTTGCCATCAAAAGTAAAAAACCTTGGAGATATAAACAAAGTGTAGAACTTATTCTAACCTTCAAGGGTATTGATGTTAAAAAACAGCAAGAGTTTAGGTTTAGAGACAACGTTCTTTTACCACATGGTTTAGGAAAGGAACCAAAGATATGTGTTGTAGTTGATGATGGTATGGCCCAGACTATTTCGGGACTGGTTCATATGGTTATAACTAAGAGTGATATACAGAATATGGATAAAAAGACTGCAAAGAAGATAGCTCAACAATGTGATTTTGTACTTGTTCGAGCACCTCTCATGGGTCTAGTTGGTAGATCTCTTGGACCAGCACTTGGTCCGAGAGGTAAAGCTCCTATAGCTATGCCTGTGAATGTAGATATTGTGAGTTTTATTGAGCAACATAGAAAGATAACTACATTAAGATCCAAGGATCAGCCCTGGGTTGGTTGTAGTATAGGTCTAGAATCGATGAGTATAGATCAATTAGTTGATAACGCTATAGCTGTTCTTAAGTATGTTGAAGACAAGATTAAAAGACCATTAATTCAGACAGCTAGAATATATGTGAAGACTACAAGTAGTCCAGCTATAGAGGTGTAGATATAATGAAGATCGGTTTAAAGAAAGAGCTCGAGAAATTAGTAAAGGTGTATAAGACACAAAAAAAGGTTATCAAAGAAGAGAAGACTAGGCCTTCGCTAGAAGAGAAAAGAGTTGTAATAGAGGAGACAAAAAAACTATTGACTAAGTATAGGACACTTATCTTGCTTGAAGGTACGGGAGTATCATCGAAACTATATCTACATATGAGGCGAATGTATGGAGACATATTCTATATCAAGATGATTAAGAATAAATTACTCCTTAAAGCGCTAAACGAGCTAGGTATGCCAAATACTGAAGAAGTAGCGAAATATTTAACAGGTCCAAATGTTGCTGTCTTTACTAATCTTAATGCTTTTGAAGCTAAACTTATAATGGATAAAATAGCTATAACTCATAGGGCTAAACCTGGAGACAAGATTGAAAACGAAATAATTGTTCCACCAACGAGAACAGAACTAAAACCAGGTCCAATCATGAGTCTCTTTGGAAGACTCAAGATACCTATACAAGTTAGGGATGGAGTTATATGGATTATGAGAGAAGCAACTATAGCGAAGCCAGGTGATACCGTTACACAAGAGTTAGCATCATTACTTGATAAACTCGGTATAGAGCCTAAGCTTTTAAAACCGAAGATTAAGTTGGCATATGAAAGAGGTCTTGTAATACCTGCTGATAAACTTGTTATAGATGTAGAGGGTGTAAAGAGCAGTATTATTGATGGTATAAAGAGTGCGTTATCTCTAGCTGTAGAATTTGTAGTTCCAGAGCCAGATATAGTTAGGTTAGCAATATCAAGAGCATATGCAAGAGCATGTAATTTAGCTATAGAGACAGGTATAGTCACAAGAGATATAGCACCTTTAGTGTTTAGAGCAGCATTAATGAAGGTATACACATTAGCATCAATACTAGCACAAAGAATACCTGAATTATCATCAGCTGTACCCACTATACAGGTACAACAAGTACAGCAAAAGTTAGAAGAAACTAAAGAAGTAAAGGAAGAAAAGAAAGAAGAGAAAGCAGAAGCTTTAGAAGAACAGTTAGCAGAGGGTTTAGCAGCTCTCTTTGGTTAAATATTTTAATCACTATAACTCTTCTCTTCATAATAGTGTAAAAGATGGATAAACCAGTAACTATATCTTATTGTAATCTAGTTAATAGGTTGTACTGTCCCACTATACCTCTATATTTGCATGTTCATTACGTAAATCTTCTTCATTTTTGTGAAGTCTTCCCATGAGTTCTGCTATAATTGAGTCCAAGAAGACCATGGTACAATCTTCAAATAGAGTCCCTAAAGGTGCTAAAGGTTCATGTATGCCTAACACTTGTCGAGCAAAATAATCCTCTATTGCGCTAACCTTAGTTCTACCAGGCACTTCTACAACAATATCTGCAAGTTTAGCTAATGGTGAATCTATATACGTAGTTATAGCCACAACTATAGCTCCAACTTGTTTAGCAGCTTCAGCTGCTGTAACTATGAGAGCTGTTCTACCAGAA